>ERZ1034878.529-NODE-529-length-17363-cov-7.022186_pt1 | contig 17363 bp, 12 predicted proteins | sample MGYA00520593_ERZ1034878 | MGnify/ENA primary metagenome ERZ1034878 (study PRJEB33766, sample SAMN09781724) | gut metagenome | biome: gut microbiome | host: Homo sapiens | place: Madagascar | study: EMG produced TPA metagenomics assembly of the PRJNA485056 data set...
GCTGGTTTTATTCTCTTTGCAATGACCATAGACTCAATAGTGTGAACACAATCTAACAAACTTTTGAAAGGGTGAAAAAAGTGGAGCCAACTTGTCCGTAATAGTATATTACGGTTGCCTAAACCACAAGGAGGCTCCGTAATGAAAAATACATCAGTCAGTCTTTTTCGTCAAGTGTTGGATTTGATACCGAAGCGAGAATTTGAAGAAATAGTCATGAAACACAACGGTGACAAGCATAAACAGACGTTTGATTGTTGGGCGCACTTTGTGTCAATGATTTTCTGCCAATTAGCACAAGCCAACAGTCTGCGAGAGATTTGCGGAGGTTTGAAAACCTGCGGAGGCAAGTTGAATCATCTTGGAGATTGCGCAAGCACTACATCTTCTCTGACATCTTCTTCCTTCACACAGATGCCAGATATCACAGTTACGACGATGAATGCAACGATTCGAGATACGTCCAGGTGCTCCTTTCGTACTTGCGGCACGATGCTTCTGCACTTCGCGTACAATCGTCGTTCGAGACTTTCCCAACTCTTGAGCTATCTGCTGAAACGACATTCGTATCTGAAGACCATGTTCAATTCTCAAGCGATCCGATTCTGTTAAATGCGACATTCTGCCTCCCATATTTTCAGTTGTTGCGTCATTATTATTTGTCAAACTAAACGCACTCCTCCCCCGGGGGAGGAGTGGGACAAGTATTATGACATTCTCACTGTAGCTGAAGAATAACGAGTTGCAAGAATCTTTGAGGACAAACTAAATGCACCTCTTCCTGTTTGGGCAAACTAAACGCACGCCATTTTTTTGTCAAACTAAACGCACTCGCCATTTTTTAGGGGGTGCGTTTACTTTTTCAATTTTCTCAGGGATAAAAAAATTATTTTTTCTCTTTTCCCTATTGCTTTTTTGAGAAGAATGTAGTATAATTATAGAAGATGTCCGATAATGTCCGATCAACAGGAATTTGAAAATGCTGAAACAACCAGACGGCACTCAGCTTCACAAAAGCACTATGCTGCGTCATTATATTGTCAGTTTACGCTATCAGCATCCGGGAGAAGCATTTCCCGTTCCCTCTTCCAGGGAATTGGCCGAAATGTTCGGAATCGCCCGGAGCACAGTGACCCTGGAGCTGAAGGCGATGACGGAAGACGGCATCATCATCGGGAAACGCGGCATAGGCACCTTCACGAATCCGGCGCTCGAATATATCTTTCCGCAAGGCCAGAAGGCTCTGCCGCTGATCGGTCTGCTCTGCGGGGACGGCAGAGTGTTCTTTCATGACAGTTACAGTTGGAATCTGATAGCGCAGATCGGCCAGGAATTAACGCTGCATCAATGCAATATCAACTACATCACCGGCTCGTTTGAACGTTCGTCCGAAGAAGAAATCGTCACGAATTTCAAACGGCTTGGACTCAATGCGGTCATCTGGATTCACCCGCCTCCGCTGATCGGCGAAATCGCAAAGCGCCTGAAAGCCGCCGGAATCATCCTGCTGACCGGAGAAAAGCAGCTGCCGGGGTTTTCCGGCGCGGGCTATGATATCGCCCGATACTCCCGGCAGCTCGCTGAACATCTGCTGAAAGAAAAACGGCATTCCATCGCGATTCTGCCGAGCCACGATTTCACGCAGGAAATAGAATGTGCGATCAGCGATGTTTACCGGGCGGCCGGAGAAGAGCTTGAACTTCAGCGCTATCTGCGTTTTCCTCAGAAACCGAATATGGAGGATTTCATCCGGAATCTTCATGAAGGCAAAATTCCGGATGCCGTATATGCGCACGGCTTCTGTTCGGTTCAGGTGTACCAGGCGCTGGCCGCCAACGGGATATCACCGGAGCAATGCCGGTTGATTGTCACCCGTCATTGCTGGCCGGGCGCCGGATTCCGGGGACTCGTCGTTGCGTATACCTGGGAACAATATGCCCGGACTCTGGCGGCATTGACTCTTATGGAACTGAAAGCATCCGGCGGGGCAACGCCGCAATATCGCAGCATCCCATGCGATGTTGTGGCTGTGGAAACCGCCGAGGATGAGCTGCGCGTTATGCCGCCTCCCCTGCCGGATCTGTCACTTTGATACTTGGAAACTGATTCTTTACGGAAAATGATTTAATGAAAATGAAAGCGGAATGCCGGTCCCGTCAAAAGACGGGGTCTGTGTCAATGTCAATCACAACATTTACAACACAACCAGGAGAGTACAGAGATGAAAAAGAAATTTGCACTTATTGAACTGTTTATTGTGACAACAATCATCGCCATACTTTCTTTCCCCGGTGAAAAGAAAACAGACACAAGAAAGCCGTCTGACGGCATGCGCGTCACTTCGGCTCTGCTGATGCCGCTGGCAGGCTTCGTCCCCAGGAAAAAGCGCCGTTTTACGCTCATAGAGCTGCTTGTTGTGATCGCAATCATCGCAATTCTTGCCTCCGTGCTTCTTCCGACGCTGAACAAGGCGCGTGAAAAAGCGAAGTCAATCTCCTGCATCTCCAACCAGAAGCAGCTTGCACTCTATCAATTGCAGTATCTTGATGACAATAAGGGTTATGCCGCGAGCAATACAGGCTGGACAACGAACAATGCCGACAACCGTGCCTGGTGGTGGACTTTGATAAGGTGCAACTATATGCCGCAGCAAAAAGCTTCGCACGAAACCGGCTGGACGGGGCGCGGAATCACCTTATGTCCGTCCATGTCCACTTTTGAACAACTCCCGGAAGCCTCTATTTATTCTTTGAACACATTCCGCGGACTGGCGGACGGCAATTACAGCAGACCTTTTTTCAAGAAAATGACCTCTCCGGCTTTGCGGGTCATGCTTGTTGACGGCTATTCAGGCGGCTGGGCCACTTTTTCCTGGGCTGGGATGTGGGTGTGGGGGACTGCAACGGCCAAGGACCATGCCGCGGACTACCGGCACAACTCTTACACGGGCTGCAATGCAGCTTTCTATGACGGTCATGTCGGTTTTGAATCAAGAAAATCACATGTTTCCTGGACTCGTCGCGACGCGGCGTGCCTTCTTAATACGATGCCCTGATCTGCGAGTATTGAATCATGAAAATTTCACTCAGTCTCATTCTTTTCCTGGCCGCTGCCGTTCTGCTGAAAGCCGCTGAATGGAAGTGCAATTTCCATTCTCCGGAAGTCAGCAGAGCCGTCAAAAAAAACCCCAATGGGGAAGTTTACCGCGATTACGCCGGCGCGCCCTTTTTGAAGATCCCCGTCCCCGCCGATAAAAACGGAGGATCAGTCAGCATCCCCCTGCCCCCCGGATCAGTTGCGGGGAAAAAGGTGTTCTTTGAAGCTGAAATCGCCTATCGCAATGTCTCCGAACCAGTCCGGGAACCGTGGAACGGCGTCAAATTCATGGTGCCGTTCACGGACGAAAAGAACAAACGGACCTGGCCGCAGTGGAACGGTTTTTCGCCCGCGGTTCCCCGCTGGGGAACTCATCCGCGGAAATACACGTTCTGGAGTTACACCTTCCCGAAAAAAGTCAAAAGCTGCAGTCTGGTGCTGGGACTGGAAAGTTCTTCCGGTGAAGTTGAGTTCCGCAACGTCAGATTCTCGACAAAACCGGGAGCCGTTTCGGTTCTGGAACAGAAAGACATTCCCAAAGCGGAATACGACGCCGGCCTGCCGCCGCGCGGACGCGGCGTAATGTCCCCCATGGTTCCGGAACTCATGAATGAGGCCGCCTTCCGGAAGCTGGCGGAATGGAACGTGAATCTCCTCCGCTGGCAGCTCAACATGGCTCTTGACAAGCGCCATCCCAACACCCCGGAGGGATACGCGAAATGGGTGGAATCCCAGTACCCTTTTCTCGACCAGTTATTTGAACTCGGTCAGAAGTACGGCGTCTGGATCATTATCGACCTGCATCTGTACCAGCAGGTCGGCCTGAACAGCGCCGAGGGGCGGCAGGTACTCATCGACATCTGGCGCGGCCTGGCCCGTCACTGCCGGAACAAGCCGATGCTCTGGGGATACGATCTGCTGAATGAACCGGATGTTTCACTGGCGCCGGCGGAGCTGGAGTCTCTGGCGGAGTTTGAAGGCAAACTGATCAGGGCGATCAGGGAGATAGACCCGGACACCCAGATCATCGTCACCGCGTCCGGCGGAGGCCTCGGTCTTGAATTCCTGCCGGTTTTTCCGGAAAAAAATATCGTCTACACGATTCACAGCTACTGGCCAAGCCAATTTACGCATCAGATTGACAGAAGCAAACCGTTTGCCGCATGGCCGTCCGCCGCCCGGGGGTGGAATATCAACGCCCTCCGGAATGAATTCCGGCGTGTCCGGGAATTTCAGCAGAAAACCGGGGCCAGGATTCTGGTCGGAGAATTCAGCGCCATCCGCTGGGCGCCGGGAGCCGACCGTTATCTGGCCGATTCGATACGGATTTTCGAGGAGTATGGATGGGACTGGTGCTATCATGCATTCCGTGAGTGGAACGGCTGGAGTGTTGAACACTCGGATTCCGCCGGAGAAAACAAAGTCGTTCCGGAAACAGCGCGCAAGCGCGCACTGCTGGAAGGCCTGAAGCGCAACCGGCAATAGACGGCAAACATGGATGCGGACGGCCGCCGGGGGAGGAGTTTTCTCCGGCAGCCGGTCTCAAGACGCATCGTAAAAAATATTTTATTCACCGGAGGTTGATTGTGGAGAAACTGAAACAGCTGTGGGGGCATTGTCCCCAGGAGGCATTTTTCCGAAAAAAATTTAAACTTGAAGAGTTGCCGCAAAGCGCTGTTCTGAGAATTTTCGTTGATACCGGGTACGAGTTGTTCCTGAACGGCCGTCTGGTTGCCGCTGTCAACGAATGGAACAATATACGCGATTACGATGTCCGCCTGTTCCTGAAAAAAGGCCGGAACGTCATCGCTGTACACGGCATCAACAGCGCCGGACACCGCGGCTTTGCCTTTGAGCTGTTTCTGAATCAGGAATATTCCGTTTTCTCCGACGAGAGCTGGAAAGCGGCCGACTCCGAAAAATGGGGCTGGATGCTGCCGGAATATGACGATTCCAGGTGGGATGAACCGGCAGTTCTGCCGTTGGATTGCGCCGGCGCCCCCCAATGGACGACCGCCCCCGGCAATGATGCCGCGGCGATTGTCTCCCCGATTCGGAATACGCCGTTTTTCGTCAGCGAAGTTCCCAAATGCATCCCGTCGCCTTTTTTCACTCAGGAGCCGGTTCGCTTTGAACCTTCCCCGGAAATCACCGGCCTGATTCCTGAATATGCGGAAAACCAGAAACACTCTCCGGGGGAACTTGTTTACGCGAAGCGCATTGTGGAGCCGCAAGCCCAATCCGGGACGCTGGAGATCACCGGTCTGGCGGTCACGGCCACCGCCCCGGAGGTACGCGAAGGGCCTTCGTTCTGCCTGGATTTCGGCGAGGAGTGCTGCGGCTATTTCCGGATGCGGGTGAAATCCGACGCGGTCACCCGTTTTCGGATCGTTTACGGCGAAACGCTGGATGAGTGCTTCAATGAACCGGAACCGGAAACACTTCTTTACCGGATGCTGATCGAAACGGGATCGCTGCAGCCGGGCGTTCAGGAATGGGAGAGCCGGATCCGGGGCGGTTTCCGTTTTGTCCGGGTGGAGTTTCTGCATTGTCCCGCTCCGGTCGCCGCAGACGGGTTTCAGGTTCGCAGTTCCCTGTACGGAGCGGCTTACCGCGGATATTTTTCCTGTTCCGATCCCCTGCTGAACAAAATCTGGCGGGCGGGCCGCAAAACCCTCCATCTCTGTATGCAGGAATATTATCTTGACGGGATCAAGCGGGACCGTCTGCTGTGGGTGGGGGATATACGGACTGAAGCCCTGTGCAACTATTATCTGTTCTTCGACCGGGAGCTGTTCAGATTCAGCATGCGTTCCATCGCCGAATGCCAGTATCATGACGGCGCCGCAGGTTCCGCCTGGGGAGTCGGGGCGTCGCTGCTGTGGGACTACATTGCGTGGTGGATGATTGCCATGCACGATTATTACCTGTATACCGGGGACGGGGAGTTCTATCTTGAAATGAAACCGCACCTCTGTCAGGCGGCGGACTGGCTCATTGCCCGTGCTGGCGACAGCGGATTGATCGATATTCCGGCCAACCCGCTGAATGTCTGGATGGTCGTTCTTGACGGCGCAAGCGGTACAGATCCCTATATGAATGAACTTTTCCGGCGGTCGGTCAGAACCGCGGTCGAAGTCTGCCGGCTTGCCGGAGATGACGAAAGGAGTGCCGGCTACTCCGCTTTTCTTGAAAAACTTGATCCGGCGGTGGATGACCTCCTCGCCCGGCAGCCGCTGACCGGCAAAAAAAGCCTGTATCAGCATTCGATGGGAATTTTTGAAGTGATCGAGACTCTGTTTTCGGAGGGGAAACCGCATGAGGCGCTGCAGCTGCTGCGGAATGCCTGGGAAAAGCTGCTGTCAAGCGGAGCCGATACGCTTTACGAAGGGCTGTACGGAGATTATCCGGATATAACGGTACGCCATCCGGACAGAAAAGCCGGCCATGTCAGCTATTGCCACGGCTGGACCGCCGGTCCCTGCTGCCTGCTCGCTTCGGAAATAGCAGGCATCAAACCCGCGGAGCCGGGGTTCCGCCGTTTCACGGTTGCGCCGCGCCCGGCCGGTCTGACCTCATTTGAGGTCGTCGTGCCTACTCCGCTGGGCGAGATCGCACTTCTTTTGAAGGACGGGCGGTATACCTTGCTTGTTCCGGTGGGCGCAGAGGCGGCGGTCTCTCTTGACGGGCGGCAATTCCGCCTGAATGCCGGAATACACACATTTTAGAAATATCCGAGTGAAAAACAACGGGACGACAACAATATGAATTACGAAAATCCTTCCGCCGATTTCCGCCCGGTGCCGTTTTGGAGCTGGAACGACCGGCTTGAAATACCGGAGCTGCGCCGCCAGATCCATGAGATGCACGCCGCCGGGATCGGAGGTTTCTTCATGCATGCGCGCGCCGGCCTGCGCACGGAATATTTATCCGAAGCGTGGTTTGCGGCGGTGAAAGCCTGCATTGAAGAAGCCCGGAAACTGAATATGAATCCGTGGCTTTATGATGAAAACGGCTGGCCGAGCGGTTTCGGCGACGGTAAAGTAAACGGACTTGGGGAAAAATATCAGCAGAAATACCTGCGCATGACAACCGGGGCCGTTCCCGGCAATTTCATCACCGCGGTCGGGGAGCTGAATTTTTATTACGACGTCAACCCTTATTATGTGGATACGCTTGACGCCTCCGTCACCGCGGAATTCATCCGGCTGGTTTACCGGAAATACCGCGACACGCAGCCGCCGGAACTCTGGCGGTGCGTAAAAGGCTTTTTCTCCGATGAGCCGCAGATTTCCCGTGACGGCATTCCGTGGTCGCTGACGCTTCCCGCGGCATACCGGCAGGCCTACGGGCGGGATCTGCTGCCGGAACTCCCTGCGCTGTTTCTGGAAATTCAGGATTACCGTGCCGTCCGGGTTCGTTTCTGGAGTTTGGTCACACGGCTGTTCAGGGACAATTTTCTCAAACCGATTTATGAATGGTGCGAGGCGAACGGGGTAATGCTGACGGGCCATCAGGTGCTGGAAGAAAGCTACCTGTCACAGCTGACCACCAACGGCGCGGTCATGCCGCAATATCAATACTATCACATTCCGGGTATCGACTGGCTGGGGCGCACTCCTCCGAGTCCGGCAGCGCTGATTCAGCTGTGTTCCGTCGCCGCCCAGACAGGCAAAAAGCGGTTGCTGGCCGAAACGTTCGCCTGCTGCGGCTGGAATGTGAATTTTCAGGATCTGAAATGGCTTTATCAGCTGCAGATGGTACGGGGCGTCAATCTGCTTTGCCAGCATCTTCAGGGGTATTCCCTGCGCGGACTGCGCAAGCGTGACTATCCGGCCTCTCTGTTTCATCATCAGCCCTGGTGGCGGGAATACCGCCGTTTCAACGATTATGTTTCCCGCATAGGCCGGATTCTGGCCGAAGGCGACGTCGTCTGCCGGGTACTTGTTCTGCACGGCCAGTCTTCCGCCTGGATCGAATACAACAATCGGAACAACGGGAATCTGGATTACAGTTTCCGCGCCTTTTCCGCCTTGACCCGTGAACTGGAAAAACGCCAGATCAATTTTCATTACGGAGACGAAACTCTGATCGCCCAGTACGGCAGGGTGGAAGACCGCTGGTTTGCGGTCGGCTGTCAGAAATACAGCGCGGTGGTTCTTCCCGAACTCTGCAATATTTCCGCTTCAGAGAAATCCCTGCTGCTTCAGTTTGTGGGAAACGGAGGATTCATCTGCGGCGTGCGCGACGGATTGAAACGGCCGTTTTCAGTTGACGGCGAGGACGATCCGGAAATCGGCGCATTGCTGGAAAAATGCCGCTGGTTTGCCTCGGCAGCGGATCTGGCCGATTTTCTGCACCCGGAATACGCCGTCTGCCGGATCAGCGGAGACTCCGGGGCAATCGTCGCCGCCAGACGTCATTACCGGAATTGGAACAATACCGAGGCGGAAATGATTTACCTTGTCAATCAGGACAACGGGAAAAAGGCGAAGACCAGACTTGCTTTCAACGGCAGGGTCATGGCCCGTTTCGATGCGGAAACCGGCAAGTTCCAACCGTTTCCCGTTCCGGCGGCGGTTCTGGAATACACGTTTGAGCCCGGCGGAGACCTGCTGCTGGCAGTGCGTCCGGATGACGGGCATCCGCGCTGCCGCAATCTGGAACCGCGGTTTGACCTGAAACTTCTGACGCCCAATCTGCTGCTGCTGGATACCTGCCGCTGCTTTGTCGACGGCCGGCTTGCGGCCGACCGGATCGAGACGATCAGCCTCATGGCGGAACTGCTCGAAAAGGAACGTGAGCTGGAGCTGAAGCTGGAATTTGAATTTGAAGTCAGTGCGGAATTTGACTGCGGCACCCCGCTTCATCTGGTCATTGAAGATCCTGACAAATTCCGGATTTTCCTGAACGGCGCGGGGATTTCCCCTGTTTCGGACGGTTTTCTGTTCGATCACGCCTTCCATACGGTTCCGCTGCCGGGTTATCGGCAAGGGCGCAATACCATCACGCTGGAAACTCAATTCAGACAGAGTCCCGAAGTTTATGAAATGATCCGCCGGGCCCGTTGTTTTGAATCCGAGGGCAACAAACTTGTATTCGACATGGAACTGGAATCGGTTTATATTGCCGGAGAATTTGCGGTGCGGAACCGCGGTTCCCGTGAGCCGCTCCCCAGATCCGCGGAGCGGCTTTCCGGGCCTTTTCTCATCGCCCCGCTTTCGCGGGAAGTGACGGGGGAGAATATTCAGGACGACGGGCTTCCGTTTTTTGCCGGGCGCGTGCGACTGACCCGGTATTTCGACGCGGACCGCACGGATTACTCCACATTGACCTGCGGCCATGTATTTGCGAACGCCGTAACCGTTCACCTCAACGGCAGACTGCTCGGCACGATGCTGTGGAATCCGAGCCGGCTCCGGATTCCGGCCGGGGTGTTGAAGGAGAAAGGCAATCTGCTGGAAATTGAACTTGCCGGCAGCCTGCGCAATTTACTTGGTCCGCATCATCTTGAGGAGGGGGAGAGTTACGGCGTCGGTCCGGCCAGCTTTTTCCGTCATGCGGATTGTCTGGGATATCCTCCGCCGCCCTGGAATGAAAATTACTGCATTGTCCGCTTCGGGGTGGAAAATCTCAGTCTGTCATATTCCGATGAAATTGCCGCCGATTGAGCGGTTCCGCGGCTGCCGCCGGAGCAGCTTGCCTGCGCCCCTGCCGGAAACACCGGGATCTGTTTTTCACGGCGGAATATGATGGAAAAAAGTTCTCTTTATTATTTGCATTTTTCATCAGATTAAAGTATAATATAGAGCGAAGTGTGATTTATCCGGCCGTTTTCCCTGATATGCGGAGGCGGGCCGGACAGAATAACATGCAGGATGCCGTTCCGCGGCGGAAAGGCGTACCGGGCCTTTTCCGGCGTCGGTGATTCAGCTTCGGCTGCGTCATTGACAATGCGCAATCCGGTAGCGGTTTCCTGCATTCACGATGAAAGCGGAAGATTTGCCGTATGCGGCAACTGATCGGCAAACCCGTCGGTGCGGGTGTGTTTCAGAAAATGGTGCGGAAAGTAAGCGGCCATGAATTCGGGACAGGACTTAATCTATCAGCTTGGCAACAGTAAAGGTTTCACGGAGGAAACATTCTCCGTGAAACCTCAGCCCGTCCAGACGGATGCAATCATTACCGTTGCGGAAACGGAGCCGGTGTCATATGTCTATCACGACACGCTCGAAAATTCGCGGTCAATTGAAAAAGTAAACGCACGTTTGTCAAACTAAATGCAGCTTACCTAGAGAAATGCGTGCGTTTAGTTTGACAAAGGCTTGAAAAAATGACTGAAACTCGTTTACTTCGACATGAAAGTACACGCATTTTGTGCATTTACTTTGACAAAAAGGGCAATACGGCCCCATGGTGTTACGCCCAGGCTGTTTTTCGGACATTGTAAACGCACACCCTGAATTTGACAAACCTCCATAAAAATGAAGGGGCTATTTATTGATCAAATTGGGCAATAGACAAACAGTGTTTTCACAAATGACTTCAACGCCAAATTTATTCAGAACCTCCTTCCCGTAAAGTTTTTCAAAGAGTCTGCCCGCCGATATATCGTTAAGGCTTTTTCTGGCAAGACTATTGATGTGTGACATCACGATATTAATATCTTCTTGTGTGAAGTTTTCCAAATCTCTTCCTTTGGGAATGTAAGCGCCCAATGAGCGACATCTATTTTTGAGATTGATGACGTGCTATGTTCTTCTGAGAGCGAAACAACAGGAGGACGGCATGGGACGCGAGGGACGCGATTATTGGGTGGCGGTAAGCGCCCAGCCAGCTCCATGGTGATGGTGGATCGAGGGGAGATTTTTTCGAAAGGGGAAATGGCCACAAAATGAATGCCGTCAGTGAACTTGCGGGGGTATTCGATGACAACCGGTTTACGATTCGCCACAGCGACCTCCGTCCCGGCTGCGAGTATCGGGAGAACGTGATAGACCTGAACAACCTCGGCGACACCACCGGAGCATTCGGCGGACACGGCGGCGGTGACGAAAGGCTCACCGCGGATTTTGTCGCCCTGTTGAGCGGGAAAGCCAAATCGATTTCCTGCACGGAGCTCGCCGACTCCATCAACGGTCACCGCATCGGTTTTGCCGCCGACCGGGCTCAGCTCGAATCGACAGTTGTCGAGTTTTGAACTGTCAGGGATGTATCGGCAGGCCGGATTTTTCCTGTAGAATTTTTGCGGCAGTGTCTATTTCGTCACTGGTGGGCGAAGCGGTTTCCGGCATGGCATTGCTATGTCCGATTGCTTCATATTTGGAGACGGCGAAAGAATGATACGGTAATAACTTTATACCGGTGATATTTGGCAGTTTGGCCAGGATGTTTGCGGCGCTTGCAAGATCGTTTTCTGACATGTTTAAGCCGGGAATCATTATCATGCGGATTTCAATCGGTTTGCCGGTTCGGGAAAGGCGACGCAGGTTTTCGATTATCATTTTGTTGTCGCAACCGGTGAGCTTGCGGTGTTCTTCGCTGGATGCATGTTTGAAATCATACAGAAATAAATCCGTCACCGGCAGGACTTTTTCGAATGCACTCCACGGAACATTGCCGCAGGTGTCGATGGCGGTATGAACGTCTTGTTGTTGCAGGATTTCAAAAAGCCCGGCGCAGAATTCCGGGTACAGCAATGGTTCGCCGCCGGACAGGGTAGCGCCGCCGCCGGAGTACTCGTAGAAATTACGGTCATCGAGAATGATTGCCGCGGCTTCTGCGGTCGTGATCGGGCGTCCGTAAAGCTCAAGCGCGTCATAAAGGCAGGACGCGGTGCATTTGCCGCACCCGGTACAACTTTTGCGGTCGATTTCGTGTTTGCCGTCAACGATGCTGTGGCTGGAGCAAACTTTAACGCATTCGCCGCAGAGTGCACAGCGTTTTTTCAACAACGCCAGTTCCGGTTTCGAGCGGATACTCTCAGGATTATGGCACCAGAGGCAACGGAGCGGACAGCCTTTCAGGAAAATAGTGGTGCGGATGCCGGGACCGTCGTGGACGGCAAAGCGTTTGACTTCTACAAGTGGTGCGTTTCGCGTCATATCATGGCCTCCGCCTGTGCAATGAAGGTTTCTTGCGCTTCCGGCGTCAGGTCGATAAACCGGGCGTTCCAGCCGCATACCCGGACTTGCAGATTACTGTAGGCTTCCGGGTGGATTTGGGCGTCGCGCAACGTTGCGGCATCAAAAATATTGAATTGCAGCCCGCTGCCGCCGCGGGCGATAAAGGCGCGGACAAGCGAAAGGAGTGTCTTGATGCCGTCTCCGCCTTTGACCGCGCTCGGATGCAGCATCAGGTCGAGGCAGGTGCCGCAGGGGTATTCGGAGTAATCGATTTTCAGCGCCGAATTCATCAGTGCCGTGATGCCGTTGCGATCCATGCCGATGGCGGCGTCCATATTTTGGGAAAGCGGCTCACCGGCCTTGCGCCCGGATGGAAACGCCCCGGTTTCAGAACCTCGTTCCACCACCAGCTGGCCGTAGATCGACGGCGTGAATTTACCGCCGCGCCCATTGTCCAGTGTTGATAAAAGCGGTCCGACATAAGCGGCAACTTCGATAGCGAATTTATCGGCGCGGTCATCGTTGTTACCCCATTTGGGAGCACGGTTCCTGGCAGTCAGCCGGAGTTTTTCGTACCCCTGGTAGTCGGCAGCCAAAGCGGAACGAAGTTCATCGAGCGAACATAATTTTTCCTGGTAAACAAGATATTCAATGGCGGCCAGAGAATCGGCTAAATCGGCCGTATTGCAGACGACGGTGCCGGTAGTATTGTATTTGGCTCCGCCTTCGGTAACATCCTTGCCGTCAGCCATGCATTCATGATAAGTGCCGGAGAGGAATGGTATCGGGTTGGCGCGGGGCCAGATTTTTTCGCAACGGCTCTGTTGTTTCGCCATAAGCTCGGACGCTTTTTTCAGATTATGGTAAAAATTGCTTTTCAGTTCGTTGAAGTCCGTATATTGGCATCCTTGCTTCAGGGAATGGAGCAATATGTTTGCCAAGAACAGGTGAGTCGCCCCGGAGAGCGATACTTCCTTGCCCAGTACTGCCGGTTCATAACAGCCGATGGGGATATAGTCGAATGCGTCTTCCGGAGTCCGTCCGTGCTTGATTAATGCTTCAATGACAACCCGGTCGTTCAGAAAGACGATTCCGGTACGTCCGTCGCGAATGTTTTTGGCGCAGAGCTCCAGAAAGTCCTGCGGCGTATCGGGAGTAACTCTTACTGAGAGTTTTGGATCAACGACATTCATTTCATAATAAGTTTCCATGCCCAGATAGGAAAGCTCATTGATCTCTGGGCCGAAGCAGAAGTTTTTGCCGAAAAGTTTCCCTTGTGTTTTGGCCCAAAAAGTGATCCAGAAATATTTGATCAACTCTTTGGCGGACTCGCGGGTTAAAGTGCCGTTTTTCAGGTCATTGCGGTAAAAGTCAATATAGAGACGGTCAAACCAGCCCATTGTGCGGACTTGTTCGCCTTCGTTTTCCTCCAGTTCATGAAAGATGTAGGCGAGTTCAAAAGCCTCATGCAAAGTTTGTGGCGGACGTTCGGCAAGCTGCGCCCAGCCGAGGCGTCGGCACAGTTCCATGGCGCCTTCATATACCATGACCACCGCCCGGTGCAATGGCGTGTCGCCTTTTGCGGCACGGTCGCGCAAACCCGGCAGACCGAGCTTCAGGATTGCCGGCCAGTCCGGACAAATATGACTGTAGTCGATCATGTAGCCGATACCGAGTTCGAGATCGGAAACATTACACCAGCCGTGCCATTCGCCGAATTCTTCAGTCCAGGCTTTGCGGGTATATTCATAACGCATTTCATCAAGCAGTGTACGCCCTTCGACTTTGCCCGCAAACATGTTTTCCGGTTCTATTACGATCCGTCCTTTCCGGCAGACCAGGTTCATCAGGTATGCCCGTTTCAGGATCAATGGTTCATTGGGATTTGCGGCGCAATGCTGTTCAAAGTCAGTTTTCAGTTCATCAAGGCTCAGGCCGCTGGCGGGGGCGAACGGCTGTTCGTACTGTTTCTCCAGATATGGGCGGTTGTCTGCGAATTTTTTCATGTTGTCACCTGAATTTTTTAATCCTTCTATGGATCATTCCTCCGTTTGTCTGTGTAATATTATACAGCGGGAGCCTCTGGAAGGGAATGCCTTTTTGGGTAAAAAGAATACCATTTTGTTGCATTGTCGATTTTATTACGTTGAAAAATCACAAAAAGGATGTTATTTTATTGCAAGGAGAATTGTTGTGGAAATTCAGCAGCAGAAAGACGTTTATGAACTGGCGGGCAGTTTGAAGTTGAAATATTCCCATTTTGTCCGGGGCTCCTACGTGTACCAGTCGATGAAATGGTCGAACTACAATGTCAACCGCCTGATGTTTGTTTTGGAAAACCCGGACGAGGCGAATTATATCAGGGATGGTCATAATCATTTTATCCTTAAGCCGGGCTGGTGCTATCTGGTGCCCGCGTTTCATCCGGCGCTGTATACCCTGAATGAAAATCTTAAGTTCATTTCGATTCATTTCCGGCTCGAATATTTCAGCGGCAACGATATCGTGTCGGTCATCAAACGCAATATCGCAATGGAAGTGCCGGGGGAAACCGCGATGCTGGACCGCTATTTCGGCTCCGGTTCAAAATTGTATCAGGCCATACTGCTGGACCGGATTGTGTATCAGGTGATCGAGCGCTGTCTGGCTGAAGAGATTGGCACATTGGATGCTCTGGAGTCAAAGTTTGCGCCGTGGCGGGAGGTGATCGAATACATCAACCTCCATTGCACAGCGGCGACCGGAGTGGAGGAGCTTGCCGCCGTGGCGGAGATGTCACGCGGAGCGTTTACGCGTAAATTTTCACAGGGAATCGGAATTCCTCCGAAAAAATTCTTCAACCGCCACCTGGCCCAGCGCGCGGCGGAACTCCTTCAGCAGCCGCACCTGACAATTCGTGAAATCGCGCAAATGCTGAAGTTCAGCAGTGAATATGCTTTTTCAAGGTTTTTCAAAAGCCAGCTCGGCACCGCTCCGCAGTTCTACCGCAATCAAAAGAAATTCTGAATCCAGCCACTTATTTCCGCACGTAAAGCAACTAAAAATGAATCAAAACAATACGGAGAAGAACAATGAGAAAAGAATATGATTTTTCGAATGTTGTAAAAAGATTGTACAAGACGTAAATTGAGACCTCGCATGAGTTGGCAATCTTCTATGAATAAAAGTCAAAAAAAAACTCATACAGTTTGAATCTACGGATAAGATACCATGTATAGGTGAAGGAAACTCGGAGTAGCAAAAAACTCCTTTGTCAAGTAACTTTGAATAACCAAATCAAAGTGACAAAGGAGGCATCAAAATGCAAAGAAAAGGTAACACGATCAGTCGGAGAAGTCAAGCGGCAAATCTCGAAACAATCGGAATAGACATGGGAGGAACGCTATGGGCGACTTCGATTCGCGATTGGGAAAGCGGTAAAACGAGCTACTACGCGTTGAAAGATAAAGACGGCGAAAGCAAGGAGCAACGAGTATTTCGCCTGGTAACGGAACGCTTGAATGTCGGCAAACAAGTATCCGTGTATTACGAAGCCGGTCGCTATGGATTCTGGCCGGCAAGGGAACTGCGAAAAAGGGGCGCGGAAGTACATATCCTTCCGATCAACAAGCTGAAGGTGATTATGTGCGGAAAAACCATAAAAACGGATAAGCTTGACGCGAAGTTTCTCGGAGGCCTTCACCCGTCTGATGAAGTTCCGGAAGTTTATATTCCGACCCTGGACGAGGAGGGGCGCCGCGATGCGGAACGCGAGTTGGACCGGCTCAAAAATTCAATCAATCGGGTGAATGCTCAAATGCTTGCGCTGATTGATCGCACGCCGTTGCCGACGCCGGGTTTTCATCGAACGAGTACGGAATGGCAGAAAGCGGTAACGGAATGGTCGACATTGCCGGCATGGCGCGAATGCCCGAAACTGCTGCTGTTGCGTTTGCCGAATATGATTTCCGAATTGGCGCTTTTTGAAAAGGAGTTGCGGGAGTGGACCGAGGTCATTCGACGTTTCCAGAAACTGGACGAAGAACGTTCCGGGCAGCCGGATCATTCCGACAATACCGCCGACACAGTGAAAAAACTGCAACAATTCAAGGGCGTGGGAGAACGACTGTCGCGGCATTTACCCTGGGAGATCGGTGACTTTCGACGCTTTGGCAGCGGCAAGCAGTTTGCGGCGTTTTTCGGACTGACACCGTGTCCGTTTGCCAGTGGAACGATGAACCGGGATCAGGGAATCAGTAAAGCCGGTCGAAAAAGTTTACGAAAAATGGCAATAGAATGCGCTTGGCTGTGGTATCGCTGGCAACCGGAAAGTTGGTTGGTAAAAAAATGGCAAGACCGTCTGGTACAAAAGGGGCGGATTCGCCGAACGGCAATTGTGGCACTGGCGCGACAGCTGATGGTGGCGCTATGGCGATACATCGTCAAAGACGAAGCGATTGAAGGAGCGATTATCAATAAACCAATTGAGGTATGATATATGGTGAATCGACTCGTACTTGTCCTTGGGGAAAAGCCCGTTTGTTAGGTTGAGAAATTCACCGCCATTTTTTAAGAAAGGTATTGCAAGAAGGAACTTTTGAACAGAGAGGCGACTCGACAGACATCCTGGTTGCGGAAAACCTCCGACACCATTAGATTGAGGTCTCTAATTCACACGGTTTTCGCATGAGGCATATTATCGTCGAAAGTCTGGAACTTTCGCGGTCGATAGAAGGTTGGGAACGATTGTTAACCCGTAGCCGGTGTGGAATGGGATGAAGTTTCTCAAAAAGAACAGAAAACAGACTGGCGTTAAAAGTAGATTGCTTTACAGCTCATGAGTGCATGGGTAAGGGGAAATTTGCTTTGGAAAGGAAGAATTTTTAAGAAAAAGTCAGAAATACCACAAAACGACTTGACAAAACCTAACATAGAAGGACAGGTGTGTCGTGTATCATAACAATTGCAAGCATTGTGATTATTGCTACTCTGTTGATGCCGGCATTGAGCAAGGCATGAGATAAGTCGTGCATGACCCTTTATTTCTGTAATTTGCCTCAGGATTATCAAATGTTTTCTGCCAGAGAATTGTCAGGGAAGCACAATTGCACTGGATGCGTGGTCGTGGTAGTCTCTCAGCTGATCCGGTTTGAGAGATGTCCG
>ERZ1034878.531-NODE-531-length-17348-cov-11.774880_pt1 | contig 17348 bp, 14 predicted proteins | sample MGYA00520593_ERZ1034878 | MGnify/ENA primary metagenome ERZ1034878 (study PRJEB33766, sample SAMN09781724) | gut metagenome | biome: gut microbiome | host: Homo sapiens | place: Madagascar | study: EMG produced TPA metagenomics assembly of the PRJNA485056 data...
GTTAGGACACATGGTATATTTAGTTCCAGCACCTTTTAAAATTTCTTTTTTTGTCATAAGAAGTTTGCGTGTGCGTTCTGCATCGTGATTAAACCTGTTTCCTTGTTCATAAGGTGAAATATGACATTTATACAAGAAAATTTCGTTATCCTCAACTTTACAAAAACTATCTTTAAGATTAATTGCATTTTTTCGGATAGATTTGATTTCTGTGCCTGTCAAAACGATACCGGCAATATATTTTTCCAAAATTGTAAAATCGTGGAAAGCTTTTCTGTTTGTTGTAATAACTTTTTTATCCATAGCCTGATTATATCACAGATTATTCAAATAGAAAACATTTGACTTTGTGACCGCTTCCTTTTTCTGGCGGAATACAAGTTTTGCACTTATCCATAACATAAGGACAGCGAGTATGGAATTTGCAACCTTTTGGCGGATTTGCAGGAGAGGGAAGATCGCCTTTCATAACGTTTTTAGAACTTCTTTTAACTGATTGCATTTGAGGAACAGAGTTTAAAAGAGCTTTGGTGTACGGGTGGAACGGGGTTGAGAATATGTCTGAAGTCTTGCCGATTTCGACAATTTCGCCCAAATACATTATGGCTACTCTGTCTGCAAGGTACTCAATCACTCTCATATCGTGTGTGATTAAAAGAAATGTCAGACCGAATTTTTCTTTAAGTTCTTTGATTAGATTTATAACTTGTGCTTGAATACTAACATCTAGTGCGCTTACCGGCTCGTCAGCGAGGATAAATTCAGGGTTAAGAACCAATGCTCTTGCAATTGCAATTCTTTGGCGTTGACCACCAGAAAACTCGTGAGGATATAAATCTAGGCAGTTATCTGAAAGTCCTACAAGTTTAATTTTTTCTTTAACTATATCTAAAATCTCGTCTTTAGAAAGTTTTGTGTTAATTTCAAGCGGTTCTTTTAAAATATCTAAGATTTTCATTTTTGGATTAAGGCTCGAATAAGGGTTTTGAAAAACCATTTGAATATGTTGGCGCAGTTCTTTAATCTGTTTTTTGTTTAAAGATAAAATATTTTGCCCGTTAAAAATAATCTCCCCATTTTTTGCCGTTTCCAAGCCGATAATAGCTTTTGCGAGTGTTGATTTCCCACAACCTGATTCTCCAGCTATTGCAAGAATTTCTCCTTTTTGAATTTCAAGAGAAACACCATTTACAGCATGAATAACAACTTTTTCACCAAATATACTTTTATTTGTTGTATATTCTACGGTTAAATTCTCTGTTTTTAAAATCGTATTGCACACCATAGGATTAGTCTAGCTCATTTGTAAAAGAATTGCAATTGCTCTTGTGATTGAAAAACAATTTGCCAATATAATGGATTAATGATAAAATCATTTTATGCTAGATTTTAAAGAACAAAATGACAGAGAAAGAGCTTATTTTAAGCAGAATTTCACGCCCGTAAATAAAATTTTGCAACGAGTTAGAAAGTCTTTGCAAGACGGTGCACAATTTTCTATTAAGGATTTAGATTTAACTGGAATTATAGATTTTAATAGGGCTGAAACTCTTGTTTATATCACGCTTTTTCAATCAGGTCAAAAGTTTATCCGCTATGGTAGTAAAAGAGCTGATTTTGAAACAACTTTAAATCGTGATGTTGAAATGTTGCGAAAGAATAAACGTTTTGCTGATTTTGATGTCGCAGATGAAAATAAATGTCGAGTTATGCTGGAATTCGTTATTGATAGACATCAAGTCTCTCCGAAAAACTTGAATTCAGAGCGGTTTGATGCCTCAAGATTTGAAATTGGTATAAATGGTTTAGAACTTCGAAAAGACGGGGTTTCTTATTATTACATGCCGACAGATGCAGTTGCTTTGAGTCACATGGGGTTGCGTTCGGTTTTGGAAACTCTTGTAAAAAAGACCCCGATTGGCAAACTATCTAATAGTCGTTCAAAAAGGATTGAAATTCTTTCAAAATCTACAGATTATGAATACTATTTGTTCCGAAGTCGCGCATTTATTACTTATAAAAACGAATGTATTCCGCTCTATAGAGGGAATATCCGTTATACAGAATTTAGTTATGATGTCCTTTTTAATCAGGTTATTAAGTCAGCAGATTGGCTTTTGGCAAATATGTACGACGATGGGCGGTTCTTGTACTATTACGATTGCTGTGAGGATAATTACAAAGATCATGAACACCCAAATCGTCCTGAAAATAATCTTTATTACAATGATTTGCGGCATTGTGGCGGAATTATTGCGCTTATCAGAGCTTATGAATTGACGTCTGATGAAAAATATATTAAAGCTGCCAAAAAGGCTGTAGATTGGAGTATTTCTATATCCAGAGAACATGAAACTCAATGGGGTAAAGGGTATTACGCTTTTTATAACAAAAAATCAAAACTTGGCGGAACAGGTGTTTTGTTAGTTGCGATGATGCAGTATCGCTCATTTACGGGGGACAAATCTTATGATGAATATATTAAAGGGTATACGCGTCATATCATGAGTAGAGTTTATAAAAACGGTGAGATTTTGGGTTACTATATTCACCCTCAATTCCAAGGTGGCCAGCCGCTTATCAATATGACAGATGAAGAAAGAAAAGCGACATTCTCTTTCTACTACCCTGGTGAAGCTCTTTTAGGTTTAGCTCTTTTTGCAAATAATTTCTTGGACGATGATAAACTTGCAAAAGAGGTTCGAAAAGTTGCCCAAAAAGCACTTGATTGGATTGTAGATGAAAGGCCAAAAATTTATGCTGATTTGTTTACAGCACTACCTTCTGATGCGTGGTTAATGCAGGCTATTGAAGAATGGGCAAAGGATAAAGATTTTCAGAAACAGAATTACATTAATTTTGTCTTTACTGATGCGGCAACAATGGTTGAAAAAACATACAGACATGATGATTCACCGTATATCGACTACGAAGGCGGATATTATTACGAGTATGGAGATCACTATTTCCCTGATGGTGCCCGTTCTGAGGGACTTGTGGCAGCGTATTATCTTGCAAAATACTTAAAGATGGATAATCTTGCCCAAAAACTTCTTAATGCTTGTAAACGAGTGGCAATGTGTCAGTTCCATTTGTTTAACGATGAGATTAATAATTATTCACACAAAAATCCGGAACGCTCTGCAAATTCGATTAGATTTAAAGCAACACGTCAGTGGGTTCGAGTCGATTCAATCCAACACGTGTCTTGCTTTTTTGCAAGGTTGTATAAGGCGGAAAATTAAAGCACCGATTTAATATTTTATTCGTGTTAGAATAGTTTTATGAGACATAAAAAGTTAAAATGGACAATGTTTGTAATTACTGCTGTCGGGAATTTTATTGCAATGCTTGACTCTACGACAGTAAATCTAGCTCTTTATCCGATGGCTCGTGATTTACACGTTACTATGGGCGAAATTCAGTGGGTAATGATTGCTTACATGCTCGTTTTGACTGTATTTTTGCCGCTTTTCGGTAAATTAGGGGATATTTTCCCTAAAAACAAACTTTACGCATTCGGTTTTTTCTTGTTTGGACTTGGAGCATTTTTAAACACAACAGCTTCATCTTTTCCACTTTTACTTGCATTCAGATGTCTTGAAGCTCTTGGAGCTTCTATTATGCTTTCTAATGCACAGGCAATTATTGCATCAATTTTCAAAAATGAACGTCGAGGCAAAGCTCTTGGTTTGAATGGCTGTATAGTCGCAATTGGCGGAATGAGCGGACCTGCACTGGGCGGGATTTTGATTAATTATTTTGGCTGGCATGCAATTTTTGTCCCTTGCATAATTGTTGCGATATTTGGTGTGATTTATGCGTATAGAATGCTTCCGAGGAGCGTTAAAACAAATATTAAAAACTTCAAATTTGATTATCGAGGATTTATATATTTTACAGTCAGTTTGTTTGCGTTATTGCTTGCAATATCAGAAGGACATACTTGGGGCTGGAATTCTCTTAGGATAATTGTTCTTGGGGTGTTGACTCTTGTGTTTGGTGCGCTTTTTTATATCCGAGATCACAAAATCAGTTATCCTTTGATAAATTTTTCAATGTTTAAGATCAGACCTTTCACATTTGGAAATCTTGCTGTTATGACTTCATATATGGCGATGTACACAAACAGTATTTTGCTTCCGTTTTTCTTGCAAGAAATTTTAAAATACAACGCCCTTGTAACAGGGCTTTTGATTTTGCCATACTCGTTAACTCTTGCAATTACTGCGCCAATTGCCGGTAGATTGTCAGGAAAATACGGAAGTAGGCTTTTGACAGTTGCTGGGCCAGCAACATATTGTGTGGCTCTTTTGATGTTTACCTTGTTTGATAAACATGCTGCGATGTGGCAAATTGTTTTTGCATCTGGTGTTATGGGAATTGGTAACGGACTTTTCCAATCCCCGTCTAACAATGCAATTATGACAAGTGTAAAACGTAATGAACTCGGACTTGCATCTGGAATTTTGGCATTGGCTCGAAATCTTGGTAATATCTTAGGGGTTGCAGTAACGATTACATTATTTGAAACTTTCAGACATTTGTTTGTAGAGCATGGGCAAGTTTACGAAAACGCTTTCTTGAATTCATACAGAACTACAATGTGCTTTGGTATTTTCTTCGGTTTAACCTGTTTAACATTCGCTTTTGTTGCATATAGAGAGAAAGCTAAATAGCCCCACAATCACTTTTTAGTAAACGACTTTGTATCTATGTCTCTCAGCTTCTTTACATCTAAAATTTACAAAATCTTAACTTGAAAAATAGTTATCAGTGATATAAAATATAAGTGTAAATTTTACACTAATGTTACTCAAATATAGATAGTAGGGAAATATGACAACACATAACGAAAATATTAGAAATATTGCGATTATCGCACACGTTGACCATGGTAAAACAACACTTGTTGACTGTTTATTAAAACAAGCAGGGGCTTTCCGTGCTAACCAACAGGTTCAAGAAAGAGTTCTTGATAGTAATGATTTAGAAAGAGAACGTGGAATTACTATTCTTTCTAAAAACATTTCAATTAATTACAAAAATACTAAAATTAACGTTATCGACACCCCTGGTCACGCTGACTTTGGTGGTGAAGTTGAGCGTGTTTTGGGTATGGTAGACGGTGCATTACTAATCGTTGATGCAGCAGAAGGTCCTATGCCTCAAACAAGATTTGTGCTTTCAAAAGCTTTGGAACTTGGTTTGAGAATTATAGTTGTAATCAACAAAATTGACAAACCGGCAGCAGAACCTTTGACAGCTTTGGATAAGGTTTTTGATTTGTTTACTGAATTGACAGATAGAGAAGATTTAATCGACTTCCCATATATCTTTGCAAGCAGCTTGAACGGTTTTGCTATCAAAGATTTAGACGATGAAAGAAAAGATATGGTTCCACTTTTGGATAGTATTTTGGAAAACATTAAACCGCCAAAAGGAGATGCAGACAAACCTTTCCAATTCCGAGCAACGACTCTTGACTACAATGAATACGTTGGTAGAATTGTTATTGGACGTATTGAAAACGGTAAGGTTAAGTCTCAAGAACAAGTTTGCGTAGTTCACGCAGATGGCAGTCAAGAAAAAGGTAAAATCACAAAACTTTTCGGTTTCCACGACTTAGGACGTACTGAAATTGAAGAAGCTTTTGCAGGTGATATCGTTGGTATTGCAGGTTTTGGAGATATTCAAATCGGTGAAAGTATTTGTTCATTATCAGATCCACAACCATTACCTTTGATTAAAGTTGACGAGCCGACTTTGCAGATGAATTTCTCTGTAAATGACAGCCCATTTGCAGGTACAGAAGGTAAATTCGTAACTTCTCGTCAATTGAGAAAAAGACTTTACGACGAACTTGAAAAGAACGTAAGTTTAAGGGTTGAAGATACTGATTCAACAGATGTTTTTAGAGTTTCAGGCAGAGGCGAACTTCACTTAGGTATTTTGATTGAAACAATGCGCCGTGAAGGTTACGAATTCCAAGTTTCTAAACCGGAAGTTATTTATAAAAATATCGACGGAGTCCACTGTGAACCTTATGAAAACTTGATTGTTGATGTTCCGGAAGGCTATGCTGGAAGCTGTATTGACAGGCTTGCTGGTAGAAAAGCTGAAATGCAAGAAATGAATAATGCAAAAGGCAGAACTACAATGACATTCCATATTCCGGCTCGTGGTTTGATTGGTTTCAGAAGTGAATTCATCAGAATGACTCGTGGTGAAGGTATTATGTACCACACTTATTTGGAATACAGACCTTTTGCCGGAGATATTCCTCGTCAAAGAAACGGTTCAATTATTGCACACGAACAAGGTGAAGCAATTCCTTATGCATTGGCACAATACGAAGATCGTGGCGTGTTCTTTGTAACTCCAAAAACAAAGGTTTATCGAGGAATGATTATCGGTGAGTGCAATAAACCGCAAGATATTGTAGTTAATATTTGTAAGACAAAGAAATTGACTAATATGCGTAGTGCAACAGCCGATGTAATGGTTACATTGCAAGCTCATAAAGAAATGTCTTTGGAAGAATGCATGGAATACATCGGAGATGATGAATTGGTTGAAATCACACCAGAAAATGTAAGAATTCGAAAAGCTGATTTAACTAGAAAAATCTATAACTAGTTTTAAATTTACTAATTTGATATTGCAAAACGTCCTTATTATATTGAGGGCGTTTTGTTTTTTATAAGTAGTCTTGAAATCTTGTGAAAATATGTTATAATTAAAATTGTTATGCATATATTTTTGAAAGAGAGGAAGTATTTATGAAGAAATTTGGAATTAGAAGAGCCTTCGGGGGGGGGGCAATCGTCACGTGGAACGTGTAGCTTGTTTTTTTGATGATTTCGCAACAAGGCAGCTAAGAAGCGAAGCCGACCTACATAATAAAGCCGCTTTTACCTTGGCTGAAGTTTTAATTACTCTCGGCATTATTGGTGTTGTAGCGGCAGTTACATTACCGACACTTGTTGCAAATTATCAAAAAACTGTGTGGGTTAATCAGTTGAAAAAAGCATATAGCTCTTTGAATAATGGTGTGAGACAAATGATTGTTGAACAAGGTTGTTCAGATGTCACATGTACAAATTTTTCTGATAATGATGGTTTAGTTGATATTGGTATATCTCTTGAAGATGATTTTATTAAACAGTTTGTTAAAACATTTAAACTATCTAATGTACAAGAATTAGATAATAATAGTATCTATTCTTATGAAATAAACTCGTTATCAGGTTCTGCTTCTGGACTTAAAGATCATATAGCTGGGGTAGGAGGTACTACTCCAGATGGAATGATTGTGATTTTGGGTGGTATATGGATGGCAGGTGATTTTATTTTTGTGGATACGAATGGCTTGAAGAGTCCAAATCAATTAGGGCGTGACTTTTTTATGTTTAAAGTAAGTTTAAAAGGTACAGTAGTTCCATATTATAGTAAAGCCTCATTGGAAGTTCTTAATGATGAAAAAACTGAACAAGAAAGAATTAATGAAGTGGAAGCGGATTGTAATGCAACCTCAGGATCTGGGGCGATGTGTGCCGAAAAAATCATCATGGACGGTTGGAAGATGAATTATTAATAATATAAAAATAAAGACGACATTTAGATGTCGTCTTTATCTTTATGATTCTTTCAAATGTTTTACGTGTTTGTAGATATAAAGTACGCCAAGAATTCCAAAAATTACGACGATTGCAATATCGAATTTATGCCAAATATGTTTGAAAGCTTCCATGTTCTGCCCCATCTTTACGCCGACATAAACCAAAACGTAACTCCAAACAAGTGAACCTAGGAAGGTTAATGTGAAAAATACACGTTTTTTAGCTCTCAAAATACCGGCAGGAAGTGAGATAAAAGTTCTTACAACAGGCAACATTCTGCATAAGAAAAATGCCCAATCTCCGTATTTTTCAACCCATTTATCTGCTTCGTCCAAATCTTTGTGCGAAATAAGAAAGTATTTGCCATATTTTTCAACAAATTTTCTTCCCCCGAAAAATCCAAGGTAATATGATGGGATTGAACCTAAAACACAGCCCAAAGCACCGGCAATAGCTGCAATATGGAAGTTCATCTCTCCTTTGCTGACAATATATCCGGCAAACGGTAAAATTGCTTCGCTCGGTAGCGGAATGTTGCAAGACTCAATCGCCATTAACAAGCTGATACCGAATGGTCCCAAATGTGTAATAATGTGTTCTATAAAGTTTATTAAATGTGCTAATATTAAATTTATCGCTTCCATACTCCCTCTTCTCTTAATTCTTAATAAAATTATTTTATGACTTCAATTGTATCGTAATCAACCAAATATGGCAAATGTTCTTCTGTGATAAGTTCCCCAGGAAGCAAAACGGCAATTCCCGGAGGACATTCTGCGATTACCTCAGCAGAAATTCTACCAACAGCGTGTTCTTTTGAAATTGTTTCTTTGTGAGAATAATAAGCTTCTCTCAAAGTCATTTTGATAATAGGTGTTAACATTGGCATGTGTTTTTTCTTTTCAAGATAGCAAATGTCTGTGTAATTCGTTTTATCAATTTTTTGAAGGCATTTTACCAAATATTGCATATCACTTCTTGTATTGCCGATATTTGACAAAATCAAAAGTCCGGCATCAGATGCACTTTCAACTTCGATATTAAAATCAATTTCCAAAATAGATTCAAGACGTTTGCCTGAAAGTCTGTCATCTCTGATAAATACTTTTGTGATATCTGTTTTGAACCCGAAATCAGGCTTTAAATGATGAATGTGTTCGAGTTTATCGATTTCACGACGAAGATATTTTGCGTTTTGAACAGCACGTTCAAGTTGCTTTCTGCCACGAGAACTGTCAAGGTTTGCTCTGGCAGCGTCAAGACTTGCCAAAAGCATCAATGACGGGCTTGTTGTATGTAAAAGTTTTAGTGCTTTTTCAACAGCCTCGGTGTCAAGTTTTGAGTTTTCTGCAATATGCAACATAGAACTTTGACTCATACTTCCGCCTGTTTTATGCAAAGAGTGAACAACGGCATCTGCTCCAAGTTTTAGGGCAGTTGTCGGAAGATGGTTGTTGAAGTTCCAAAGGCAAGCGTGTGCCTCATCAACGATTAGCGGCACATCGTATTTCTTGCAAATTTCGGCAATTGATTTGATATCGGAAACAACACCTTCGTAAGTCGGATTTGTAATCCAGACCATGCCGGCTTGAGGATTGTTTTTCAACATTTCTTCAACAGATTCCGGTGTTACACACCCCCAAATTCCCCATTCTTCAAGTTTTTTAGGGATAAGCCAAATTGGCTCTGCTCCGGAAATAATCATGCCTGTCAAAATTGAGCGGTGACAGTTTCTGTTTACAATGATTTTTTCGCCTTTCTTGGTTAATCCCATTGCAAGAGCAAGGTTTCCTGCTGTCGAACCGTTTAACAAAAAGAAAGTTTTCTTTGCACCAAAAGCTTCTGCAGCAAGTTCTTGAGCTTCTTTGATAGGACCTGTTGCAGGGTGAAGAGTCCCGAGTCCATCAAATTCGTCTGTCGTGTCAATCGAAAGAGCTTTTGTTCCGATAAGTTTTCTAAACTCCGGCAAAACTCCATTCCCTTTGGTGTGTCCAGGAATATGGAATTGATAAGTCGGGCATTCATAAGCTGCTTTTAGAGCTTCTACAATCGGGGCGTATGTTTTAGTTTTTCTATTATCTTGTTGATTAATCATTTTATTGGCTTTTGTGTTTGGTGCAATTTTATTCTTTGTTACATTTGTCATAATTATTAATATACACTAAAAAAATTTTTTTTTGCATAGATTTTATGATACATTAATATTTGTGAACAGGTTTTTTATAGTTTTATTTTCAATAATGTTTATGATGTCTGCGACTAGCGCAGATGCAAGAATTTTTGGAAAAAAAACAGTTCAAGATAGTTATCTACGAGATTTTGATGAAGTTAAACTTATAGAACCGATTCCAGAGATTTTTAAATCTCCTGATGTTCCTGATGTTCCGCAAGATAATCCTGTGTTGGAAGGCGGTGCTGCTGTCGGGAATGAATCTGATTCTGTTGATAAAGAAGATGTCGATCTTGATGCGATAGACGATGAATTGCCCGAAAATAATTCCGAACCGTTACCTCGGTTTGATTTGAATAATCTAGAGAACAAAGAAGAAACAAATATTTTTAAACGGATTTTTGATATTGATAATAATATTGAAGCTGAGTTTTCGCTATTTGATAATTTCGACTTAGATAAAAATAATGATGGCAAAATTGATGAAAATACTCTTATCGGAAAGATTTTGAGACAAGATATTTCAAGAACTGATGTTCCTTCGTATCTTTTGAAAAAGCAATTGAGTTTTAGACCTAAAAAGGGGATAGTTTCAAAAGTTCAGTACTATGGAGCTTTTCAGGGTGATTTTTCGTCTACTTTTTTAGGAAGTGATTATGATACGAGCTATGATATCGGTTTTTTGCAATTCGGAGCGATAGGAAAATTTAGAAATACTAAAAATGATTTCAAAATCTTATTTAATCCAAGACCCGCAAATGGTAGGACATATATGCAAAATTTTATAGCTGATGCATATATCATAAATAGTAGTATTCCTCATCATAAGATTGTTGTAGGTTATTCAAGAAATCAAGTCGGTAAAGAAGGAGGTGCAAGTTCATATATTCTGCCGTTTGTTATGCGTTCTCAAATTGCAAGAAATTTTGGTTCAACTCGAGCTCTTGGAGTTAGATTAATCGGTAATTACTCTTTGATGGATTATAACCTCGCATTTAATTCGTCTGACAGATATTTTCACACTCCGTTTGCAGGACCTGAATTTACCGGCTGGGTAGATTTTAAACCACTTGGCAAAACTGATGGAAGATATGGAAATTTAACCTTTGGGGGCGGTATTAATGCCGGTCATAACAGGACAAATTATACAGTTGGATCTTTCTATGTAGGGTATAAGTACAAAAAACTTTGGACAAATTTTGAATACGGCATTGCAGACGGTTACAACGGCTCATTTGTAAGTACTAAAAAAGCGCAAGGTTTTAATTATACGATAGGTTATAAAGTTCACCCGAAAGTACAGTTGATTGCTCGCTATGACCAGTTTGATCCTGATAGAGATGTCGCACATAATACAAGACGCGAATATTCGGCAGGTATAAATTATTTTATCAAAGGGCAGGCTATTCGTCTTATTTTAAACTATGTATTCTGTAATAATCAAAATTCAGAAGATAGTCATAGGATTATTTTTGGAACGCAACTGTTGTTATAAAAAAGTCAGACATTGGATTTGCCTGACTTTTTAGTTTTTATGCTCTAAATTTGTTTTTTACCATAATTTTGAGTGGTGGAGTTTCTGTATCTCTACTGCCAAAATGAGAGTATGTATAAGTTCTTGCAAATTTTGGTTCGAAAATGCCATGAATTAATTCTGTTTGATTTTTGTAATGCTCAAATTGATATTTGTAAAACTCTCTGTCTGTGTCGTTTAGCAACATGAATGTTTTTGTCTTAAATGTTGGCTTGTAGACAGTAATTGTATTGTTTTTGAATTGTGAAATTTTTATAAATTCAACGTTTGGAAAAAGTTCTTGAACCTGTTGTTCTGAAAGTTCAGTTTTTGTGAAGCCATTTGGAGTAAATTTAAGATTGACAAACTTTAATTTGTACGGATTATAGCCGATTAGTTCATTCTCTTTTAAAAATTCGTAGCAAGTGTCGGTGTCAAAAGTTTTTCCGTTAAATACGTACTCTGAATACCCGCCACTACCGATTGTGTAGCGGTGTGTTAGAGTATAATTGTCTGTGCATTTGGTGTTCCAAGTTTGAGTTTTAGGACAGAAATTAATAACTTGTTTGTCTTTAATTTGGTTTTGAATAATTACTTCATTGTAATTGTAGGCAAATGCGGAATTAACGCATAATGCAATGGTTGCGAGTAAAATTAATTTTTTCATAAAGCCTCCTTTTGTGGGAAAATCATAATACAAAAAATAAATATTGCAATATTTGATTTTGTATTATAATTAGGTTGGTTGACAGCCGGTTGAAAATCCGAAAAAAACGGAGAGCAAAATCTCCGTTTTTATGATAAAATTTTATTATGGCCTCGTAGCTCAGCAGGATAGAGCAGTGGTTTCCTAAACCAAAGATCATGCGTTCGAATCGCATCGGGGCCAAATATTTTAAGCTTTTTGAGTTTGGTCTTGTTTTGCTTCGTTTTTAGCTTTTTTATGTGATAAATATTTTTCGCACAACCAGTTTGCAGGTTTTGTTACTACAACCGGTACGAAGTATCTGTAAACAAAGCCAAATACCAAGATAGATTTTAAGGCTCCCATACCCTTGATTTTGTTCCCAAGTTCCTTCGGTAATTCTGAGATATAGCCTTGTTTTACAAGTTTATTTGTAAATTTATCCAGTTTTAGCCTTTCAACAGTTTTTACGGTTGTTTCAGCATCAGCTGCATCTTGTATTGCTCCTTTTACAGCATGTTCAAAAAACTCTGTAAAGCCGTTATAGCCTTTTTGCCCTTCTTTTGGCATTTTCAAGGCTTCTTTTATTTCATCTGCAAATGCATTTATATCTCCGTTTGGATTTTCTTTAAGTTTTTTGTTGAGTTTGTCAATCCCTTTATTAATATTTCGGAAGTTTACTCCAAAATTATTATCATCAATTTGGCAACCAATATATTTTGCAGTTGTATTTTCCCACCAGTTTTTCAAATATTTATCAAGAGAATACGCACCTGCTGTTGATGCTATGAATGTTAAGCCTTGGTTTACTGCAAGAGTTTGTTTTCTGTCTTTGTCTAACTTGTCATTTGTCAAAGTTTTTTCCATGTACAAACCACTTGTAACCAAAGAACCTAGTGTTAAACAATGTTGGAATAAATTTTCACTATTTCTTAGTTTTTTAGCAATATATAACATAGGTTTACTATCAATAATTTTAGCAGTAAAATGTTCTGCTATCTTATCTATAAACTTATCATACAAGTCGGTAATAGGTTTGAAAAATCCTGAATTTTCTTTTGTTGCTTGTTCTGCAATCTGCCCGATAACATCGCCAGCATTTTGCACAGGATTAGCTGTAAAGCTTTGTGGTTTTGGTTTGCAACATTGATGATTTTGCTTGTTATATTTATTGTAAGAATTAAAAGAGTTTAATGTTACGTTCATTATTGAGCACCTCCTTTAAATTCTTTAAATGCAGGTTTGTCAATAAAATCCATATTTGTTGGAGTATTCATATTATTTATATCCTTTGGAGCTTCTGTCTGTTCAGGTTTCTTTTTCTTTTCTACACCGAAAACGTATTTCAAAATTGGTGGAATTAACGCGATCGTAAGAATTGATCTTGGGATTGCAATAATTATGTCCGGAAGATTTTTAACTAATGTTTGCAATGTTTCTCTTATCGCTTTTACAGCCTTATGTAAATATCTAGCTCTTTTATTAACTATTTTCCCCGTTATTTTATCTCGTAAATTCGCTAATGGTTCAAGTTTTTCTTCTTTTTCTGCTAATCGAACAAGGGTTTTACTTAGAATTTTTGGATTTCCATTTTTATCTTTTATCAGATTACCATTTTTATCAGTAGCATAGCCATTTCCTTTGAACAGTCTTTGAACTGCTCCATCAAGAGGACTTGTGATAATTACTGATGCTACAAATCCTAAGATTGCTGATGCCATTGAGTGCCCTGATGCATAAATTTTATCTTCTTTATCCTTTTTCCCCGGAAGTCCAAGAATTGTTGCAGGACGCATAACACCTGCTAAGCCGAGTGCAACTAATGCACTTGTTGCTACGTTGTGTTTATCTGTATATGCTAAAAAATCATTAAACCATTTGCTGGCAAATATACCGCCCTTTTTAGCAACACTAACGGCAGCCTCACTCTTACCCGTAAAACTGCCGTTATAATTCGCACTATATCCTCTATTATTGTCATAAGCTCCCTTAGTTTTCTCCCTAAAATTCTGGGGTTCCGAATGGAGCCTTGATGTACCCTGATTTAGGGTAATATCACGTTGTAATATACTTATCTTCATCTTTTCACCAAATAAATTGTAATGTCTTCTACATTTATTCTAAAACAAAGGAAAATATTTTTTGCTAGTAGGTTAAAAAATGTTTACAATTGGATTAGTGAAGAGTGACGTCCCCCTCACCCGAATTTCTAAGTTCGCTTTAGCTCACAAAGAAATTCTTCCCTCTCCCACATATGGGCGAGGGGTGACTCTGTAATTAATTACATATCAAATCCCAAGTCTAATGTTGGAGCTTTGGCTACAATTGCACTTGAAGAAATGATATCAACTCCGGTTGAGGCAATTGCGTTTACTGTTGACAAGTTTACGTTGCCACTTGCTTCAACAATCGCTTGATGATTAATGATTTCAACAGCTTTTTTCATAGTTTCAATTGACATGTTATCAAGCATGATAATATCAGCTTTCACGTCAACCGCTTCTTTTACTTGTTCAAGTGTGTCGCACTCAACTTCGATTTTATGGGCATGCGAAATATTTTTTCTTAATTTATTTACAGCGTTGGTCAAAGATCCTGCAAGTCTAATGTGATTATCCTTAATCATTGCACAATCGGAAAGATTAAACCTGTGAAGTGCTCCGCCACCAATTTTAACCGAATATTTTTCGAAAGCCCTGAAATTCGGAGTAGTTTTTCTTGTATCAACAATTTTTGCACTGTAAGGAACAATTGCATCTTGATATTTTCTTGTTTCTGTCGCAATTCCGGACATTCTTTGGATATAGTTTAGGGAAACTCTTTCTCCCATCAACAAGTCTTTCGCAGGGCCTTCAACATCAGCAATTTTGTCACCTTTTTTAATTGTATCCCCGTCTTTAAAGTAAAATTTTATTTTTACATCATTTGAAAGTACATCAAAAACGGTTTTGAAAACCTCACAGCCACAAAGAATACCGTCACATCTTGTGTTTAGCTCTGCTTTCAAATAATCTGTGTCTTCTGCTAAATTTTCGGTTGTAATATCGCCGTAGCCGATATCTTCCATTAATGCTGATTTAACGTGATCTTCTACATAAAATTTACTTAACATAATCCGGTACCTTATCTTCTTTTGTAATAATACTATGAACACATTCTTCATTTGTTTGCGGAAAATCTGTTCTGTAATGTGCTCCACGAGATTCTTTACGCATTAATGCAGATGTTGCGATTAATTCTGAAACTTGCAACATGTTACGAAATTCGTATTCCTCTCTATTGATGCATTTATAAGAACGAGGGAACTCTTTTCTGAGTTTTTCAAGTTTTTCTTGTGCTGTTTTCAATGATTTTTCATCTCTAAAAATTCCGACATAATCCCACATTATATCCTTTAACTTTTTCTTTAATGCTGGAATGTCCAATTCTTCAGTAATTCCATCTTCTTTGGTGTACAAATCCAATGTTGATTTAATTGTTTCATCAATTTGTTTTGGAGATTTCAACTCTTGTGTTTTTAGATAATCTGCAACAGAATAAGCACAAACAACACATTCCAAAAGCGAATTACTTGCCAATCTGTTCCCGCCATGAAGTCCTGTTGAAGAAACTTCACCTATTGCATAAAGTCCGTTAATAGAGGTTTCTCCACGAAGATTTGTCTTAACACCACCCATATAATAATGTGCTGCCGGGGCAACAGGGATAAAATCGTGTGCAATATCTATACCGTTTTCAAGACATTTTTTTGAAATATTTGGAAAACGTTTTGCAAGTTTTTTGCTGTCGATGCACGTCGCATTCAAATAAACATTGTCAACTTTATGTTTTCTCATTTCGCTAAAATTTGCACGAGTAACGATATCACGTGGAGCAAGTTCTTTGCGTTCATCGTAATTCTGCATATATTCAACGCCATCTGCATCACAAAGTTTTGCTCCTTCTCCTCTGACGGCTTCAGATATTAAAAATCTGTTTTCGCCACAATCAATCGCAAGTGCTGTCGGGTGGAATTGTACAAATTCCATATCCTGCATAACAGCCCCGGCATTATAGGCTAGTGCAAGTCCATCACCTGTTGCTCCAACCGGGTTTGTTGTGTATTTATATAATTGTCCTATTCCGCCTGTCGCAAGGATTATAGCAGGAGAATAAATTGTTTCATATTCTTGTGTAGCGTCGTTGTAAACAAGAATCCCTTTACATTCGTTATTGCTAACTAAAAGTTCGACAGCATCTGTATCTTCGTAGATATCAATATTTTCGTTCTCTGCAACTTTTTTGCAAAGAGCTTGTTCAATCATTCTTCCTGTTGCATCTCCTCCTGAGTGAAGAATTCGTCTTACACTGTGCGCCGCTTCTTTGGTAAAGCAAAGTTTGTTGTTTTCGTCCCTATCAAATTCTACGCCAAATTTAAGTAAATCTTTTACTACAGCATCTGAATGTTCTGAGATAAATTTAACTGTATTAAAATCACTTAAACCGGCACCGGCTTTTATTGTATCGGAGATATGAGAAGCTGTTGTGTCTGATTTATTCTCTTTCATAACTGCAACCATACCACCTTGTGCGTATCTTGAATTGCTTTCGCCAAGTTTTGATTTTGTTATTAATAAAATCCCTTCCGGTAGCTCTGCTTGTTGTTCTATTTTTAGAGCAGCATAAAGACCAGCAATGCCACTTCCTATTATAACTGTTGAATAATTTGAATATTTCATGATTGTTTTGCCTTATTTGTATTTTCATTCTACATAATAATCCAAAATTATTAATTTTGCTATTAACAAATATTAAGATTTAATTAAATAAATAGCAAAAAATACTTTTACGAGCATTTATACTGTATCGCAAAGGAGATTATATGCAGATAAATGTAGGTTTTTATTGTTCCAAAACTTCGCCACAGTTTGGAATGGCATTTAGAATCCCTGACACAAAAGGATGTGAAAAATTGAATAGCTATGCGCGACTTGCGACATCAGAAGTTAGACAACGCGGAATGGAGCAGTTTATAAAAGAGCAAGGCAAACTAAAGTTCTTTGATACATCTTATGATCCGAAATTTGATACTATGTATGTTATTGACAATAGGACTAATGAAAAAATAGAGTCATTTATTCAAACTCCAGCAATCACTGGTTATAGTGATTTTGATGCAACAAAATATCCAGGGCGAAAAATGTTAGCAGTAATCTTTAATCCTAAAAAATTCTTGCCGCTAAATATGTTACAAGCCGGTGAAAGAGCAAAAGAGCTGGAAAAAACACTTCTTGCGTCAGCACCTGATTTGAACAAAATTAATAAAGTTTGCTAAAATATGATAATAAAAATAATATTTATAAGTTAATACGTAATAAT
>ERZ1034878.532-NODE-532-length-17308-cov-11.298673_pt1 | contig 17308 bp, 34 predicted proteins | sample MGYA00520593_ERZ1034878 | MGnify/ENA primary metagenome ERZ1034878 (study PRJEB33766, sample SAMN09781724) | gut metagenome | biome: gut microbiome | host: Homo sapiens | place: Madagascar | study: EMG produced TPA metagenomics assembly of the PRJNA485056 data...
CTATAAATCTTAATGTTATTAATCTCCTGATTCTGCTATCATCAATTGAATCTATGTACTCCTCAACCTCGTTTTGTAACTCAAGAAGCCTGATTCTACGTTCGTTTAATCTCCTTTCTCTTCCATCAAGCAATCTATTTATTTTAGCATATTCCGGAAACGGTATGCCCTCAACCACAAAGTGTTGAATACCACCATATCCACCCGTAACGCTGTCTTTAACAGTCCCTTCCTTTCTTATTTTTTCCCTATATTTTTCAAGTTTCTCTATGCTTTTTTCTATGTCTTTAATCTCTTCTTTCATTTCCACGTACTGCATAAGCACGTCCTTTCCAATTGACATATACTCTCTCCTTTTTCGTCTAATTAAACGGCAGTCCTTCATCCTCAACACCGTCCGGAATACTCATAAATCCATCCTCTGATGTTGGTTCAGGTCTTGCTACCTGATATGTACCTTCATTTTGTGAAGCTGCTGCCTTGCTCTCTGCAAACTCACAATTCTCAACCACTACATCTGTAGTATAAACCTTCACACCATCTTTGTTAGTGTAGCTTCCGGTCTGGATTCTTCCCTCAACCACAAGCTTGGTACCCTGATGTGCATATTTCTCTATAAATTCGCCCTGACGTGCGAACGCTACACAGGAAATAAAGTCAGCCTGCTGCTCATTATCTCTTTTAAATCTTCTGTCTACTGCAAGTGTAAATCTTGCAATCGCCATAGTCTGCTCACCCTGTGAGTATCTAACATCTGGGTCTCTCGTAAGTCGTCCCATGAGTATTACTTTATTCATCACATTCATCTCCTTTTCTATCTGCAATAATTGACTCTCCGTATATCATTGTTTCTCTGACGTTTACTATATTCTGGCAACCACATCTCGGGCAATCAAATGCCTCATATATTTCTTTTGGTAGGGCACATGCTAATAGTCCTCCACTTTTTTCTACCAAATATTTATTCCTTTTATTTAACTTGAATCTCCTGCTGCATACCTTGCATTTCACGATTTTTTCACTCCTTCTTCATAAATCTTCTCATTATATGTTCGTGTGCCTTGCTGGTTGTTACACTTCTTTCTGCCTTCAGCTCCTCGGCAATCTCATCTACCAGCTTGTTTTCCATTGTTGTTCTACTCTTGAAAATTTGCACAAACTCATCAATAGCCTTATTTCTTTCTTCATTTATCATTTGCTGTGCCATGTCTCCGCTCCTTTCATTGTTTGTACCAACGTTTTGTTCCATCTGAAAATTCAACTTCAATTCTGTATAGGTATTCGAAATATGAATTATATCTAGTATCAGTGATTTTATTACACCTGCAATGTACCTTTTCGCATTGTTGAGCATCACTTTTACTTGAATAATCAGTGTGACAAATATCGCAAGTGTATAATTTCTTTTCAGTCATCTTTTCCACCTCGCTTTACAATGTCTAAACACATTTGCCTCTCTTGATACTGCGTTTGATACCTTGCAAATGCAGGACTATATGACGGGCAATCCATATATCTGTTATATGCAAGTTCTGTTTTTTCTTCCAACTGCTCAACAATCCTATCTATTTTCTGCTGATATTTCTGTTCCATATCCTCAGCCATTTTTAGATAGTTCTCGTACTGTTGCTGATTGTAAGAAATAGCCACATTGTGATTGTATTCACACATTCTTACATACTTAATCAGTTCTTCCTTTTTCATATTATTCAATGTGCTATCTGCCTTTGGTTTCTTATACTGCATTAGTTCATTTACTTCTACTAACATTCCACGCCACCCTTTCTGATAATCTCAACAACCCTATTAGGACTGTATTCATCACTAAATCCAAATTGTCGCTCTACTATTTTGTCAATGTCATAGGCGGTTGGCGCTTCCTCGATTTCCGAATATGGAATGTATGTAAATTCTGTTCCATCTTCCCGTATGTCTGTTACAGTGCTTAATTCATCAGCGCCAATCAGTCTCATTCTCTATCTCTCCTTTACTCCGCAACTACTCCGCATTACTTCGCATCGTTCCAATGCTTCCTTTATGATTTCCAAACCTCTATCATTATTGTTATGTAGATTCCCATAGCTGATATATCCATATTCGATTTCTGCAAGCATTGATTCTATTAACTGTTCGTCCGTCATATTACTCCTCGTTTCCTAATAACTCCGGATTGTCAAAAATGTTGCCGATAACCTCAAAATGCTCTTGGTCAAATTCATCAACTTGCAGCATATCTTCGCTTCCTTTTTCTTTTGACCAAAACCCACTTCCACGCCATAAAATTCTTATATAAGTCTCATCTTCTGGGTAATCATCATCTAAATACGCAGCCATAATATCATTCTCCCAAATAAGCTTGCCGGTCTTATCTTTCAAGCCGGTGCATTGGCAGATTGTGGATGTATAAATTTCATGAAATTTATTCGGATATTCCAGAATGAAATGCCCTGTTTTATCTTCTTCATTCTGATAACAACAATTTGCATAACTTCCAATAACCCACTCTCCGTTATCAAGTCTCTTAGCCTTGAATAAATATCTATCTTCCATTCTCTTTATCTCCTTTGCAAGTTCCTCTATGCTCATGAACGGCGAAAGATAAACTTCCGGCTTGTTTCATGTAACTTAGCTTTTCCCCTGTCAGCTCACATTTGTGTTTACGTTCGTTTAAATATTTGCATGTTCCGTTACAATACATATCTTTGTTTTCTCCTATTCCGCTTCTGATTGAAGCCATTCGTGTGTTTTCATGTTACACGCTTCTTCACAAGTGGAATAGTTCCTGCAATCACATTCTCCGATTCCTGCAAGACAATGTGTACTGAGCCCTACTATAAATTCTCCCAACTCTTCATCCGACATACTTCTGATTTTGTCTGCATTAGTCATTCTTTTTCACACCTTTCAATCTTTTTTTAAGCTGCTCCTTTGCCAACTTAAAAGCAAGCATATAAAGCTCTAATATTCCTGTTTCTTTTTTTCCTAAATCGCTGGCAAACTCAAATGCATCATTTTCTAAGTCGCACAACTCATCGTACCCTTTGATGCCAACTCCTCGCTCATCATCGAAATCGTACAATATATCATCAATAATGGCATTTAGTCTTTCATCATCGTCTTCTTCATAATCGTATTTATCAGAAAACGATAACCAGCCATCTCTTTTCGCTATTTCCAGTAATTCTTCCCTTGCCTTGTTTTCATCATAGTAATAAATATTTCTATTATGGTAATCAATTTTTGTCTCAAAATATCCAACATTATTCACAAAATCAGAAAACTTTTCATAGACCATATTGCAATAGTTTGAAGCAATCAGTTCTCCTAAATCCCCACTGATGTGAAGCTTATAATAGTCTTCCTCGAACAGAAATCTAATTCTGTACTCAGAACTGTTTGGGTTCTTAAAATCCAATATTTTTATATTGCCATAATCTGTGAATGTGGCGATATGATTCTTAAAATTATTTTTTTGTTTTTCTAAATTCATTACTCATACTCCTTTCATACATCATCCCAACATACCGCCCGTATGTCATTCCGTGTTCTCTCGCCTCTGCTGCCATATCTCTGACTGCAGTATTTCTCTTAAACTTCTTTACAGTCAGGCCCTTGCTTTTTCTGTAACTTATTCTGCTTAGATTGTTTTGATTAATCCTCGCACATTCGTCTGAACATGTGGCTTTCGAACCTGCTGCATTAAATGTCTTGCCGCATATCTTACATTTCTTTATTTTCATCATCGTGCCTCTACTTTCAGTACTTTTAACACTACATCCATCACAGCCTTGCGTTTAATTTCACCAATGCCCTTAACAGATTTAAGCTTTTCCTCTATGGCTTCTATCTGTTCTACACTATTTTGGTAACTCTCTATCTTGTTTTCTGCAAAAGTTGTAAGTGTATCGTCTTTACCTTTCTGGTAACCCTCAACGTATACAGAAGTTAAATACTCTTCCATCTGGGCATGATCATATTTCTTTATGTCTTTATATAACTTTCGTGTAATCCTGCATCTGCTCATTGTCATACCCCCATAAATCTCTTTAATACATTCATTTCCTTAGTCAGCCTGTCCATTTCATCTGATATATCTTCCATGCGTTTATGTACACATAATTTAACCGCCTCAGGTATGACTGTCTCCTTTTTCTTCTCTTCTTTACTTCCCATATCCACTGGTACCGCCTCTCCGTTATCCTCAAGTATGCTTACTATCTGCTCAACACTGCATCCGTTCAGCTCCGCAAGTACTTTTATCTGATTTTTCTTTGACTTGGCATTGTCAGGAGCCTGTCTGTAGCTCCTTAATATTTCAGTTTTTAACATATTTTTCATTCTCCTTTACATAAAAATTTGTTTATAAAATACTGCTGCCCTTTACCCGTTACTTTTGTAGTTTTATTTATTCTTACGGATCCGTCCGGATTATTAAGCGTACTCTCTTTAACTTCAAACAATCCCATTTCCATGCTTCTCTGCGTTGGCATGTTGTAATCTGAACCTGAACGTTTAATCAGGTATCCCTTATCCCTCATCCATGCGAATAGTCTCTTCTGCCCCATATCAACACCATTCTGCTTTATGAGCTTTGCAAGGTCACCTATAAGTATCGATGTATGACTTGTAGCTACCGCATCTGCGAATATTTCCTTGGGTTTCATCCTCGAATTATCCTCCAGAAGTTTTTCCTTATCGATTTTGAGATTGGCAATTGTATTATTGGCTATCCTTAAAGCTCTGGCCATTACCTGTTCCGGAGTGTTCCACGCTTTCTCTAAATCAATAAGGTACTGTCTGCACTGTTTCCCCTTATCACTCCTACTCATTAAGCAGATGTGCTTTGCCATATCTACAGATAATAAATAATCCTGCAATTCTCTTATCTGTACTCCACCATTGTTTTGAACCTCCGTACCTTTAAGTACGCTGGTAAAATCTTCTCCCTCAACAAATCCTTGCGAGTTTGTTTCAAACCATGCACTGAATCTTTTCTCTATGCCAAGCGCACCATGTAACTCTCTGGCTGATACCGTCTGTGTATCAGCGTCTACTTTTATTATTTCATTCAATCTTTCTATCTCTCCTTTTCTTTTATGCAAATCTCATCTGACCTGTATCTTCTGTTTCCGTGCTCAAATTCGGCATTCTTTCCGCAATACACATTTCCGGTAAATTTGCTCTGACAAGTGCAGCAGGTAGAGGTGGGCATACCGAATTACCACATCTCTTCACCTGTTCATTTCTTGGATATTTCTTTCCAGTATAATCATGGTCGATTATGTAATCATCCGGAAATCCCTGACATCCATATAACTCTCGTGGTTCCAGCATCCGAAGTCCAATATCCACAATCTGATAGTCAGTACCGTCAATAGTCACCAGACCAAACCGATCTCTGGACGTTATTGTATCTAATGGATTTTTTATGTCCTGCCCTGTGGCATCCCCGTAATATTTAATCAGGAATGCCCTTACTTCTCCAAAATGCCCTGCTGATGTCGTGATTGTGTGTAATGGCTCCCTTTCATCCTGCCCTGTACCTGATTTGTAAAATTTGCTCAGAAACGATGCAACCAATCCATACCTATTAGAACCATCTACTGTCATAATAGGGTTATCAATCCCCTGCCCTCTTACTTCATTCTTTGTTGTTTCAGAATGATATTGGATGAGTGCCGGACTTATCAAACACTGCTGTCCGCCTGTTGTAATTGTATGTAATGGTTCATTGCAACTGCCTCCCGGATGATTCGTGGTATTTGTGCCCATATACGGTGCAAGTATTGGTTCTACAACTCCATATCCATGTTTTCCGGTAATAGTCGGCATCGGCTCCCGGATATCGTTCGGTCTACGTTCGCCACCGTGGTTGCACTGGATGATGAATGGATCTGGATTATCCAATACGAATTTTTTTAACCCTCTTGCGATTCTGCTCATTGTTTTCTCAGCGAGTGGTCTTACTGCACGGATTCCATACTTTTCTTTTATTTCTTCGGATGTATCAAAAATGCTTGGACATGGTCTGTTAAAGTCTATCTGTGTATATGCTCCGACATAAGGTTTTAGCAATCCGGCTTTTACCTTTTCACTGTCTGCAGGTGCATGCGTCGGCTCCGGCCAGACAATCGGCTTTCCGTCGCATCTTGCTATCATAAAGAAACGCTTTCGCATTGTCGGTGCCCCGTAGTCTGCGGCCACAAGCTCTTTAAACTCCACATTATACCCAAGTTCTGTAAGCTGTTTTACGAATTTTTCAAAAGTACTGCCTTGTTTCGACTTTATCGGATGATGTCCTCTGTTTAACGGTCCCCATGTCCTGAATTCTTCCACATTTTCCAACATGATCACCCGTGGTCTTACAAGTCCAGCCCATCGTAATGCTACCCATGCAAGACCACGAATGTTTTTATCCTTTGGCTTACCGCCCTTTGCCTTGCTGAAGTGTTTACAATCGGGAGAAAACCAGGCAAGTCCGACAGGACGTCCATTGCATACTTCTAATGGATCCACTGCCCATACATTCTCACAATAATGTTTCGTATCAGGGTGGTTTGCACGGTGCATTTTTATCGCCTCCGGGTCGTGGTTGATTGCTATGTCAACGCTGTAACCTGTTGCCATTTCTATTCCTGTTGATGCCCCGCCACCACCGGCGAAATTATCTACGAGCAATTCTCCGTTGATCAACTATCTTTACCTCCATTCGCCAACATGCTCTTCTCCAAAGCATCATAATCATAAGTTCTCTGTGGGAAGTCATTAAATGTATTCATACTTCTTCCCTTTTGAGGAACATTCTTTCTGTTTTCCCAATCCTCTTTACACCATTTTGCCACAGTCACTATTGTTGCCCCTGAATATCTCTTAGACCTTTCAATCCGCTCATCAACAAAGTCCTTGTCATATTTGATAACTAAATCTTCGTATGATATAGATGTGTGCGTGGGTGTATGTGCATCCGCACTACACACTCTACTCTTCTCTTCTCTACTCTGTGCATTTCCATCTACATTAATTGCATTTATTCCGTCAGAAATAGAATTAATGACTACATTTTTATTAAAATTAGGTTCACTTAATAAAAGGTACTCCTTTTTCAGTTCAACTTTTTCCCGCTTGGACGTAGCATTAAGATATCTGCTCTGCACTCCGGCAGATGTAAGTATCCCATATTTGGAATAAATTTCTTCTGAAAATATACCTCTTCTGATACAGCACGATATGACACCATTAACAAGGTTTTTTCCACTCTCACCAGATAGACCGTTCTCCGACATAAAAAGCAAGAGTGTATCATCATTCCATTCACAGTAGTAACCATCTTCACCATATATCTTCTGGTAAAGCTTGACGACTATAGCAAATCCTTTAAGTCCGTATTCTGCCTGTATCAGCTTGATTTTATTATCAAGGAAGCAATCCAGTTCAAAGTAGTCAAGACCTATCTTGTGTCTCCTACCTGCCACTATCACACCTCCTGTATTAGCACCTCTATGCGTGGGTATTTCTTATCTATATAGAAATCATCTGAAAATCCCACAATGCACTTCCAATCATCATTTTTTAACACTCCACAGTGTACAAGGGCATCCTGAAATATTTTATGAAAATATCCTGATATATTGTCCTTATCCCTCTTGCTGTTAGGCTCGTAATAATAATATTTAAGTCTTACCGGCTTTGTAATATGAACCTTACGGAGCTGCGTGAGTATGTATCCGGCCAGTACCTTCTGGTCGGACTGTTTCATTGAATTGCCTTTATTCCACCGCCCCTTACCGGAACGGTTAGCATCAATTAATTGATTTAGTGATGGAAATTTTCCATCTATAATAATCCTATATTCCATCTCTATCCTTTCCCCGGTATAGACTAAACTACACCGGGATAATATTTTTTAGTTAAAGCATTAGTCAAATCCGGTTTACGACTGCCCAAACAATGCTCCTACAACCGCACTGCCTTCCTTTGACTGTTCAGGATCCTGCGTAACTGCACCATCAACATTCTGCTCTGCATAATTCTCTTCCGGTACATCTATTACCTCGTCTTCCGCATCATCAACATAATGTTTTTCTCCACCTTCATTAAAGGTCATATCATTATCAAATGCTGTAGCCATATCTATGCTCATGATTCCCCATTTGCTGATTAACTGACGAAGCATTGTCTTGTATGCCATCTGGTCAAAATCTTTATACCAGAAGCTTGAATACATCCATGCGTCTTTAGGATCATAATTTCCAGCCTCGAACTCTTCAAATGATACTTTTGTTTTCTCTCCATACTTTGTTTTAATGGTTGTCTCCTTAGCAGAAAAAGCCAGACTGTATTTATCTGCATGAGCCATCATCTGCTTTTTGCTCCAGTAGATTGCCTTTCGGAATCCGTTGGTAAGCTCAAACATTGCATAATATCCAATCGTCTTCGCTTCCTCTCTTTCATCCCAGCTGTCAACCATAAGGTTAATCTTGATATCTTCATTTAGTGGGTCAAAATACTCAAGCTCACCTTCCTTAATAGCAAGTACATTAAGTTTCTTATACTGCCCCGAACGAATGGCAAGCTGAATATATCCTTTATATCCGAGCTGAAAAGTTGCGACTTTGCCTCTCTCTTTATCATTGAATGGAACCATGTAATAATGTCCGAGCTGTGGACTTGGGGAAAGTTTAAGACTCTCTCCAAGAAGTGCTGCTGATAAAATGGAAGGATTCGTACACTCTCCGAGTGACGGATTTACATTAACCGCCGATACGATTGCACTTATAAATCTCTGTCCATTTGCCCCACCTATTACATCATTAATCTGCTTCTTTACTGCATCCTTTGCAAGATATGCCGTAAATGGTGATTTTGCCTGTTTTCTTGCTACCAAACTGTTACTTACTGCCATTTTTCATTTCCTCCTATATCTGTCTGTATGTAATATTTCTTGATTTGAAGAACTGTCCTAATGCCTGTGCGTCCTCGATTGACAACAGGCAACTGAACGATACCCATTCCTTGTTTGTATGTTCCTGCTCCGGTACATTATCTGATGATGCTGCAGATTCTGTATCTGCCTCTGCTGTCATGTTTTCTACAGCATCCTCTCGTTCCTCTTTCATTCTCTCACAGACCGCACTGTTAAGTGCTTCAAGCTCTGCCTTTCGTCTTTCTTCTGCCTCCTGCTGCTTTTTCTTCTGAATATCTGCAAGCTTTCTTCCTTCTGCCAATGCCCTGTTTATATCAAGGGTTGTCTTATATATCTCCAATGCTTCAAATCCAAATTCCGGAAGATCATTCAAAGTCTTAACATCATTTCCTATCTGAAACATTCTCTCTTTCATGGCATCTTCAATTTTTTTCATGCTGAACGTCTTATTTAGCCACTTATTATCAAAAATCATTTCAAGATTCACAAAAGGCTGAAATCCCACACTGGCAAACATTTCCTTTATCGCCTCTAACTTTTCATCTTTTTCCTTCTGTTCAAACTCTTTAACCTGCTTATCTATAACAGCTATAGGCTTGTCTATTATTCTGATAATGTCATTAACCTGTGCCTTGAAAGTTTCAAAAGGCTGCATATATTTCTTTTCTAATGCAATTCTTTCATCATTAAGTGCCCTTTTTAACTTGTTCAGATTAGCCTTATCTTCTTTGGCTTCTTTTATCTGCTCGTCTGTATAGACTAACGTCTCGTACATTGACACCTTTTCAGTAAGTTCATTCCTTAACTCTTCGTAGTTAAATGTAATCTGTTCCGGTATTGCTACTTCATTAACTTTAAGTTCCATAAATTCTCTATCTCCTTTTCTTTATATCTGTGGCAGTATTAAAGGCGGTCTTTTATCATTCTTGACATATTCCCAGAACTTAGCCTCTTCCTTTGCCAGATATTCAATATCCTCCTCAACCTCTGACCTTTCAAATTTATAATGCTGTGTCTGTATATATGTTGTTCCGTTGAATTCTGATTTAAGCTGTGCCTTTAATACCACAAAATCAAATTCTGTTACCATTAAATAGTGAAGGCATTGTATATAGTAATTATCCGGTATTCTGTCCTTCCACTTTTCTCTCTGCATGCTCCTAAGGATATTGGTCGTCTTGCATTCCCATACTCCATAGCGCCCGTCTTTATCTTTAAGCCAACCGTCTAAGGATGCATGAGCAAATGGGTATTTATCGTTAAGCCACATATTATTTTCCGCATACATAACCTCGTATTCAGGATAATCAAGTTTAAACAGCTCTCTCAAATACTCTTCTGCTTTACTTCCGTACTGCACATACGGTTTATCAGATATATCTTCCTGTTCGGCTCTGCCTGTTTTAATTTCCCATAATTCTGTATTGCTTTTATACGGATTCATTCCCACTATACTTGAAGCGTCACTACCTCCAAGCCTCTGCCGGTTCTGCAACCACTCTTCTCTGTCTTTCAGAGTTCTCATTGTCACCATTGATTAGCTCACATCCTCTAAGAAATCTTCTCTTATATCCCGCCAAAAATCTGATTCGCACTCTTCACACACCCACTGTCCGTTGTAATAAACGGCTCTTTCCTGCTGAATTGGTTCTTCACAGCACTCACATAGCGGAAGTGTTTGAAGTCTTCTCTGTCTTTCTCTTTCGCAATTTTCAAAATCCCTTATCGGATCATCTGTGTACACCATTCTCTATCACCTCACTATTATTAAAATTGAACCTTAATTGTCCATTTCTGCTACCATCCGTTTCTACAAGCCTTGACCATTTTACTGTTAATGCTGTTATACTTTCAGCACACTCGCATCTTTCTCCCGGATCTAATCTTGCACCGCACCGGTCACATATATAATTATTCATTGCTCTGCTCCATATTTAACATTGCTCTCTGTATGCGTTCCTCCAGCTCCATGCTCTCCTGCTGCCTTGCTGACTCTGACAATGGAGTACGGTTCGGTTTTGACGTGTGCGACAGCCATGCAAGGCCTGCCGCCATTCCCAACGTCACAACCAACATCACCAGTGCGATTTGTATATCATCTTTTCTTGCCATTCTTATGCTCCTATGTTATATTTATACTGTGTTATTTGTTATCCCCTTTGTGGTTGCCGCCACGGGGGATTTCTTCATATCCAAGTGTCGATGCCATTTGTATCTGTATCTTATTGATGTAATCTCTTGCCTCTTCTTTTGATAACTCTTCAATTGGTTTAGCATCAACATATTCTCCTGACGCGTTTCTAAAGCCTACATAAATCTTTATTTTCATATCAAGCCTCTTTCACCGCCTTTCTATAGTTTATTTAACACTGGTTGTCAGTGATTACCTTGATTTTCGTGTATCTCCATCCTATAATCAACTTACAGGCTATTGCAGTAGCCGAGTATTATGGAAGGGAGATTATTATGGATACATTAAAAATTTCTCCAGATGAATTATTTGGCACATCCGAAATTTAAAACTTTCTGCTGCAGTCCTACTCTGATGAACTGTTCTGACACGCCCATCAAAGCGGCTGCCTGCTTTACTGTTAAACGATTTTCCATTATTCTCACCTCACTTCTTTAATAATATTACATGTTATGTGAATTTAATTCACTTGCTATGGTAAAAAAATTTCATCTCTTTCTTTTCGAGAGAGACAAAGAACCTTAGTTAATGAAGCTATTTCTGACGCATAAAAATTTCCGCTTTTCATCCTATTATAAAGTGTTTCCCTCGAAATCCCTGCTTTACTAGCAATTGCAGAAATAGTCATTCCAGAATCTTTTATTTTTTTTCTAAATAGTTCTACGTTTGCCATTTATATTTTGCCCTCCTTTCCGTGAACTATATTCACTATATCATTTGTGTGAATTTCTGTCAACACTTTTTCATATTTTTGTTGAATTATTTTACACATTGTGGTATTATGTACTCATCAACAAGGCTAAAGGAGGTTATGCACATGCTTGACCTATATAAAAATATAAAAGAAAAACGACAAGCTTTAAAAATGTCTCAAGATACACTAGCTATGCTTACAGGATATAAAGACAGATCATCAATCGCTAAAATAGAAAAAGGTGAAGTTGATATTTCTGAATCTAAAATAAGAGAATTTGCAAAAGCATTAAAAACCAGCCCTCAGGAATTAATGGGTTGGGACGAACAAGAAACTTCACAAACTTTAGCTGCCCATTTTGATGGAGATGAATTTACACCTGAAGAACTTAGCAAAATAGAAGAATTTGCAAGATTTGTAAAATCCAACAGAAAAAAATAAAAAGGGGATGGTCTTTTTGACTGAATACGAAAAGTTATTATCCACTGCAACTGATAACAACGTTGCGGTGTATGATAATTACAATCTAAAAGGTACAAGAATAAAGGGGCTTTACTGCGACGGTACAGTTGCTTTGAGTAATGAACTTGATACTCAATCCGAAAAAGCTTGTATTCTTGCTGAAGAATTAGGACATTATCATACTTCGTCTGGCAATATAATAGATATGTCCAATACAATCAATCGCCAGCAAGAGCTTAAAGCAAGATTGTGGGCTTATAATAACCGAGTGGGACTGCAAGGAATTATTGACTGTTATAAATCACGATGTCTAACCATAAATGAAATGTCAGAACATTTAGAAGTAACAGAAGAATTTTTAAAAGACGCTATTGCGTGTTATCGCTCTAAATATAATGTATATACGCAACTAGATAATTACATTATAGTTTTTGAACCAACTTTATATGTAATTGAGCTTTTTAATTAACAAAGGAGGATTATAAATATGAATTTTATTACAGAACTTGAGGATTTTTCGCTACGTATATCTCGTATGCAAGAAAACATAAAAACCGAAGAAGCTACTAAAACTTCTATAGTACTTCCGTTCTTTCAATTACTCGGTTACGATGTTTTCAATCCACTTGAATTTGTACCAGAATACACCGCAGATGCAGGTACTAAAAAAGGGGAAAAGGTAGATTATGCTATACTTAAAAATAATGAACCCATTATCATAATTGAAGTCAAAGCTATTAACACTGAGCTTAACAATAAGCACATAAACCAATTATTTAGATATTTTTCTGTTACCAAAGCCCGATTTGGCATCTTAACTAACGGCACGACTTACAAGTTTTATTCTGATTTGGAAGAGCCTAACAAAATGGATATGGTCCCATTTCTTGAAATTGATTTAACAAATCTTAACAAAGATACCGTTAATGAATTATTGAAATTTAAGAAAGAAGAATTCAATGTCAAAGATATCCTAAGCAGTGCATCCGAATTAAAATATGAATCTCTTATAAAAAATGCAATAGCAGAACAGTTTAAAAATCCATCAGACCAATTTATTAAGGCTTTGCTCACTAAAGACATCTACTCTGGTGTAAAAACTCAAACCGTACTTGATAAATTTAGAAATATTGTAAAATTATCTATTGGAGATTACATAAATGACCTACTGAATGAAAAATTCCAAAATGCTATTTCATCATCAAGTGAACAAGTATCAACACTTGAGAATTTGCCTGACGAATTTCTGCCTGAAGAACTTGAAACGTTAAATCATATATCAGAAATATTGAATATTGCAAATTCTGATGTTTCATATAAAAAAACATCAAGATACGCATATATGCATATTAAAGGATTCCCTTCTAAATGGATTTGCCGTGTAACAATCAAATCCACTAACAATTTGCTTACACTACGTCATTTTGACAGTCATAATTTCGAATCTGAATACATATTCGATGACGTTTCACAGCTCGACCAGATTAGCACATTAATACAAAAAGTATATAATGAATACTTTTTGTAAAATAATATATTTTTTACCTAAGGAGGACTATAAATATGAAACCAAACAATAATAACCAATCCCCAAAAAGAAAGCCTATAGGATGCTTAACTGTATTCGTTATATTATTTGCAATATTTGCAGCAATTGGTATTTCTATGTCATTAACAATGGACAATGTAACTACAAAAGGGATAAAAAAATACATCGATGTATCTGATGAGCAAGGCTCTGCAATTGATACTATCCTATCTGAATGTGGAATCGATGATCTGAAATCAGTATCTCATGATGAGCTATTAGATAACGCACATATTGAAGGTGAAAAAGGCTACCGTTTATCTACTAAAAATGCTGATAATATAATATTATATATCTCTCCGGATATGAACGTTAATCAAATCCGTTATAATGACTATGATTTGTATGCTAATGGCTCCAAAATAGCTGCCTTACAAGACTACGTTGTATCAATTGATGATGTAAACAAATATCAATATTTGTGCCAGGAAAAAATTAAAGAACTTTTAAAATCCCCAGATACAGCCACCTTTCCTAATTATACGGAATGGGGATGGAAAAAAGAATTAAATACTCTTACAGTCCAGGGTTACGTTAATGCAAAAAATGATTTTAACGCAGATGTAAAAAGTGATTTTCAATTTACAATAGATATAAGTAATGACACAATTACCTCTTTAATTTTTGATAATTCAAAAATAATCTAAATCATTACTAAGCAAAGAAAGCTCAATTGCTTAATCTATAACAAATGATTTAAAATAAAAAATCGTCCCTAGTGCTACCAACACCAAGGACGACTCTAGCTGATACTTACAGAGCAGTGCTCTGATATAATATCTCTACGCAAGTCATATTATATCATTCATGGCACCGCTTTTGCAAGTAGGTGTATTTTTTATACCCAAATTTAATATATTTACACATAAGGAGTGTGATACATATGCCAAAAGCAAAAGATTTCCGAACCGCATGCGCATATATAAGAGTGTCAACCGACAAACAGGAAGAGCTGTCACCTGATGCACAAAAACGTCTGCTACTCGAATATGCCCAAAAAAATGATTTGAACATAATAAACGAGCATATTTTTACTGAAAACGGAATATCCGGAAAGAAAGCTGATAAGCGTCCGGAATTTATGAAAATGATAGGAATGGCGAAGTCAAAAGAGCACCCTTTTGATGTTATCCTTGTTTGGAAATTCAGCCGATTCGCCCGCAATCAGGAAGAATCTATAGTTTATAAGTCCCTTCTTAAAAAGGCAAACGTTGAGGTCGTTAGCGTTTCAGAACCACTTATAGAGGGACCATTTGGAAGTCTTATTGAGCGAATAATTGAGTGGATGGATGAGTATTACTCGATTCGTCTATCCGGTGAGGTAATGCGTGGCATGACAGAGAAGGCTCTGCATGGTGGCTATCAGTCAACCCTGCCGCTTGGGTATAGCATTGATAAATCCACGGGGATACCGGTTATTAATAATGATATCAACATTGTAAAACTTATATACAGTGAATTTGAGAACGGAATGACCTGCATTGAGATAGCCAGAAAGTTAAATTCTCTCGGATATAAAACACAGCATGGAAATAATTATGAATACCGCACTATTAAATATATACTTGAAAATCCTTTTTATGCAGGCAAAGTGCGATGGAACAGACAACATCACGAAACACATACCATTAAGGATAAATCTGAATGGATAACCGCATCCGGAAAGCATAAGGCTGTATTTAGTGAAGAATATTTTGAACACATTCAGGAACTGATGATTAAACGTTCAAGACCATATAAAGCACGCATTACCGGTACCAGACATTGGCTATCAGGCATGGTCAAATGTTCAAATTGTGGGGCTTCACTGGGAATTAAACGTCCAAATGGAAGTTACACATATTTTAACTGTCTGAATTACACCAAGGGAAGCTGTAACGAATCTCACTATATTACACTTAAAAATCTTGAAAATGCTATATATGAAGCTTTCAGGCAAGCACTTAATTATGGCAGCAAACTACAATTCACCTTGAGAGAGAAATATATAGATGAGCATCCTGTAGATACAGTTGCTATTATAAAGGAACAACTTAAAAGACTTGAATGGAAAGAAAGCCGTATCAAAGCTGCATATATGGATGGTATTGATACTTTAGATGAATATCGTGAAAATAAAGAACTTTTGATGAAAGAGCGAAAAGAGCTTGAAGATGAACTGAACAAAATACCTGACAGTTCCGATATTGATTATGAAGCTCAATTAAAAAAAGAAATGCTGACAGTATATGATATAATTACAGACAAGAACGTTGATGACAGAAAAAAAGCTGATGCTCTGCGTTCTATCGTAGATAAAATTGTTTATGACAAGGCAAAAGATGAAATACATATTTTCTTCTATCTTCTCGACCCCTTGTAAATCAAGGATTTGAGCGTTGTTCCCCCTATAGATGTATGGTGGACCATACATCTATAGGGGGAACAATGCCTTCTTCACAAGATAGGAAATGCAAAACCCTTAACATTCTCTCCTTTTCTTTTTACTATGACGATTCAACTATACTGTTTAATAATCAAAACCTTTATTGCGACTATGTAACGTATCTACATCTTCTTTTCTTAACAAATAAACCGTCAATTTAACAACAAAAAAATAATATCCAATTTGATTTAATGATTCAATTCTTTGAATTTTTTTATTGTTTATTCCGTTAAAAATCAATTCTTTACTAAAAGTATTCATTACTCCGAAATCTATGTATTTATCATTTAACTTTCCATCTGGAATATACATGTAATCAATAATCTTATTCTTCTTAAGCTCAACAATGTTGCCTTCAAATTGATTTAATGGCAAAACCGGAGCAAGAATCATTCTTTTTTTCTGGTCTATATGACAAGATGTTGAAATAACCATTGCATCTGCTGTAAAACATTTTTGCTTTCCGTCAGAATCAAAATAATAGAACGGAATCGCTGAAATGACATCCCCTTGCGAGAGTACTGGCAAGGGACTATGAGTTAAATATTTAATCTGTTCATTATTTTTTTCAAATTGCATAATTGCATCTTGCACACCTTCTTTTGTTCCCATCGGAACAGCAGGCAAAATGCTATCAACAAAATCTATAAATTCTTTTAACATAAATCGAAAAAACTCACCCCTGTATCTTTTGAAATGCTTTGTATATATCTATCAACGCTTGCCTGTTCCTCTGGCGTAGCATCTCTCATATCCCCAAATAACTCCATGGCGCACTGTTCCAATCTTGTCGTTTTTTGACTATATGAATTTCCAATCTCCGTATTATTATACAAATTTGTAGATGTTTTATTACAATCTCTATAAACTGGACTAGGTACTTTATAATCTATATTCACAACCATAGTATTTGTAACACCAATTGTTGAAAAAGCCAATCCTATGGCACAAGCGGTTCCAGAAATATTTCTTATAAATCCTCCTTGTTCCATTCTTAATACTCCCCTTTCTCAATTAAATTAATT
>ERZ1034878.541-NODE-541-length-17097-cov-5.636134_pt1 | contig 17097 bp, 4 predicted proteins | sample MGYA00520593_ERZ1034878 | MGnify/ENA primary metagenome ERZ1034878 (study PRJEB33766, sample SAMN09781724) | gut metagenome | biome: gut microbiome | host: Homo sapiens | place: Madagascar | study: EMG produced TPA metagenomics assembly of the PRJNA485056 data set...
ACTTCTCTGTAAGCGCATTTGCAATCTCACGCTTATCTTCGAGAGTGACGGTCTGCAGCTTCGGACAATTAAACTCCAGCATCTTGATGAAGGTGCTGACCTTATCCTTCGGCTTGCATTTGTACCATGCAGCCATAAAATCATCCCAAGCATCTCTAGTGAAGTCGGCACACAGCTCACGAAACTCCTTCTTGATAGGAGACTCGTAACCTTTCTGCTTTCCTCCTGATTTCGTCCGACCTTTCTCGAACTGACCTTTTGAATTTCTGTCTGTAGCCATATCCTTCACTAAATATGATGCAAAGGTACACACAATCCTGCACATAGAAATCTTATCTATTAACTTTAAGCTGCTAAGTTAATGGATAAGATGCTTATATAATAAGGTATAGTTATCTTTGCTGCAGTTTAAACGTTTAAAATAAATTTTTATGTTAGGATCATTAATCGGTGCAGGACTCGGTGTTGCAAGTAGTATCTTTGGTGGCATATCAGCCCGAAAAGCAAGACGAAAGCAGGAGCGGATGCTTGCACAGCAGGAACAGGAAAATCAGGCATGGTATGATAGGAAGTACAATGAAGACCCTACCAAGCGTGCCGATACCGTAAGATTGCTCACTCAGATGCAGGAGCAGATCAGGAACAGAAACAAGGCTGCCAAGGGCAGACAAGCGGTGATGGGCGGTACGGAAGACTCCACCACAGCAGTGAAGGAAGCGAATAACAAAACTCTTGCCGACACGACCTCTCAGATTGTGGCTGCAAATGAGTCTCGCAAGGATGCCATCGAAGGTCAGTATCAGGCGAGAAAAGATGCTATCCAAAACAAGAGAATGGGTCTGGAAGCTGAGAAGGCTGCTGATACTGCTAATGTGGCTGCTGGTGTTGCCGGAACTGCTGCCAATATCGCTTCTACCATTGATAGCGGATTGAGCGGTGTAAAGAAGGCTCCGAATATGAATGTGACTCAGGAGCAGTTGGGTGGTATCTCCAAGAATCCTGATGATGTTCTCGGCTTGAAGGCTAAGGCTACTGGTCTCCCTTCTGAGGGTGAACTGAATAGTCTGGGTGCTAAACTTCAAAAGGTAAACGTATAGCTTATGGGATTGGCAGATTATTTACGAACGAACAATGGCTTGAAGACTACACAGAGTGTACTCAACAAGCAGCAGAGTGGTGTGGATGCTGCTCAGAAGGCTTCTCCTGAACAGATCAATATGAACACCGCACAAGCTATGCTCCATGGCAAGGAGGAGCAGCTTACTCCTCCCAAGGATGCTCATGAGCAAGCGGTGAGAATGAACCAGCAGATTGCTGAGGGTATGCTGAACGGCTCTATCCCTATCGTGAAGAAGGAAGAGCCGAAGCCGGAGCCAAAGCAGGAGCCGGAAAAGAAGCAGTTGACCTATGCGGAAATGTATAAGATGCTGAATCCTGCTGATAGTGAATCTCCTGAGCAGAGAGCACAGAGAGAGAAGAACGAGAAGCGGAAGGCTCGTATCGCTGCGCTGGGGGATGGTCTTCGGGCACTCGCCAATATCTACTTCGCTAGTAATGGAGCCAAGGTGGTACACAATCCTGAGTCGGATATGACTGCTGCCATCAACAAGCGCAAGGCTTATATGGATGCACAGCGTGAGAAGAATCGGGCGGCTTGGCAGACTGGCTACCAGAGGGCATTGGCTCTGGATGAGGAAGCGAGAAATAATAACCTGACTCTTGCCGAGCAGATGAGGTATCACGATATGCAGAACGACATCAACAAGGTGAAGGCTGACCAAGGGCAGCAGAGAATTGACCAAGGAAACAGAAGACTTGACCTAAGTGAGATAAAGATTAATTCCGATGCTGACTACAAGAACTTCATGAAGGTGTTGAAGACAAAGTTGGCTGATGGTCAGTTGAAACATTGGCAAGCAGTGGATGCTGCTGCAACACTGAGAGCAAGGAGAGCAGGAAGAAGTACACCAAATAAAGAAGATTATGATACTGCTTTATTGGATATTAGTGACAGAGACCCAGATGGCTTAGCTGGTGCTTACGAATCGGTCAGCAAGGCTGGTCAAAAGGGTACTCCAAAGAGAGTTGTTACAGCATACCGCAAGAATAAAGCAAAGACTTCATCTAAAGGTGGCGGAAAGAAAGGTAATTGGGCAAGTGGTCTAAAATTTTAAATAGAAAAAATATGATAGACATTACAAGATTAAAGCAAGTATATGCTACCTTGCAGCAAGGTGGATATAACCAAGACTTTGATACATTTAGGAAAGGTTTTGCTGGAAATGAGAACTATGCAAACAGAAAGAAAGTTTATGACTTGCTTTCTGCCAATGGTGCTCAAATCGGTAAGACCTATGAGGAGTTTATTCAGAACATGCAGAAACCAAAGTCTATGGGCAATCCTACCGTTAACAAGTATCGTCAGCAGATGTTTAAATCTGTTGACCCAACAAAGAATAAGGCATCCGAGTTGACTCGAAAGGCAGTAAAGACTGCACACAAGGCTATGGATAATGTCCGTAAGCCAGTCCGTGGTGCTGTTGTCAATAAGCAAGGCAAAAAGGTGAAAGAGTTTGATATAACTCCAGCCAAGACCATTGATGATTTGAATCGTGAATATGCTCAGGAAGTTACTAGCGATTGGGAAAAAGAACAGCAGAGACAATCCTTGTATAATACAACTCGTTCTCTTGATGAGGTGCAAAGAAAGATAGCTGAGCGTGATGCACAGCTTGATGAAGCAGATAACGGATTCTGGACTGGCATTCGTCATGCTGCACAAGGAATGAATGTTACTGGGGGTATGTTCCAGCAGTATGATGATGATATGCGAAAGGAACTTATTGACCCTAAGTATAAGCAGTACTTGGTGGAAGCAAACTATCTTACTCAGATGAAGAAACAACTCATCCAAGAGGAAGAGGATGCTGCTGCTCCGAATGCTACAAAGTGGGATAGATTCAAGCATGCTTCTTCAAGTTTCACTAGCGGTATGGTAGATGAGGCTTTTGGTTCTGATGCTTTTGATTTTGGCGGATACAACAAAATGAGGGAGTCAGATGTGCTTTTACGTATCAATGACCGCATCAATCGTGGTGTTGCAACCGATGATGATAGAAGACTCTTGCAAATATTGAAAGATAAGGAAGAGGTAGAAAGTAGATTGGATAATGATGCTTACTCTTTTGGTAGAGGTGCGTCCCAGTCCGCTGGCTTTGTCACAGACTTTCTGATAACTGGCGGTGGAGACTTTGGTGGGCTTGGTCGCTTGGGCGGCAAGATGGCTCTTGGTCTTGCAAGAAAGACATTCGCCAAGACTATGACTAAGGACTTAGGAAAGCGTTTTGCTGCATGGTCATTGAAAAATCTAGGTAAAACACTTGGAGAGGCAACTGGTGCGGCAATGACTGCAACGTCCGTACAGGTGGGTAAAACAGCTGCTAATGCTACACAGCGTTATCTCGGTCTTGATAGTGATGATGGTGGATTGGAGTATGATAAGGAGGGTAACTTGAGGTTCAAAGGTGGAACAGATGTTGGTACTGCTATCGCCAAGGCTATTGCATCTGGAACTATAGAGAATTATACAGAGTTGCTTGGACCTCATATTACATCTATGGGCAAGCGATTGTTCGGATGGGCTGGTGTTGGGTTGGAGAAGATAACTCCTGATGCTTTGAGTAGGTTCTTCGATAAGGTCGGTTCTTCCGAATTATTCAAGAGGATCGGCACTTTTACAGATGAAATCGCAAACTCTAAGGTTCTGAATGCAGGAAAGAAATCATTGGCAAAGGTCGGTGTTAACGATATGCCAGAGGAAGGATTGGAGGAAGAAGCTGGTATCATCCTCAACTCTCTCATAACTGGTGATAACAAGTTTTCTGACCTTTGGGATAAGGAAACCCAATACAAGACTTGGGGTGGTGTGATGTCTATGATGGGTGCAATGAGAGCCATTCCTATAGCTAGATCAGCGGTAGGTACTGCTTATAGTGCATCTAAAAATAAAGTTGAGTACTTTAAATGTAAGCATGACCTAACCAAGGCAGAAACCTTGGCAAGACAAGCATTAGGCGATAAGTGGACACCCATCAAAGAACTCATAGATAATGCCGACAACAAGCATATAATTGAAGTTGGTGTTAATATCATCCGTCAAAGCGACAAATATAGTCAGGAACAAGCGAAGGCTGCTCAAAAGTATATTGGTCAGCTTCTTAAAATGCGTGGTTTCAACAATGCAACCATGGCATCCATTCGTGACAAGAACGCTAAGGGTGAAGAGCAGACGGATGCCGACAAGAAAGATATTGAGGTAAGCAATGCCTATGCAGAGGGGCATGAGGCAGAAGGGGAGTTAAGACACCTGATACAGCTAGAGTATGAAAAGAGAACAGCTAACTTGGCTAAACGTCTAGGTCTTACTCCTGAAAAAATAGATGCGATGAACGTTGATTCATTTTCTTCTTATATCGGTTTGAATAGTGATGCAGACTTTGACATCTTCCAGTATAAGAAAGCTAAGGCTGCTTATGATGGTGTCATTGACAATGCACAGAACTTGGTAGATATAGCAGGAGAAGTCGCAGCACATCGTGTAGATAACATGACAAATGTTCATGATGGCACAATAATGAAAGCGTTTAAGAAGGGTACGGAAAGTAATCCTGACTCTCCCGTATATATCATAAGTGGTAACATCGAATTGAATGATGATGGCTCGATAAACTATACTGATTCCGATAAGATGATAGTTGTTTACGATGAGGAGACTGGACAGCGTGAAGCTATAGGTAATTTCATGCTTGCGTCCGTTGACCCTAACATGCAGAATGCCGAGGAGGTGAAGGCACAAGCTATTCAAGAGGCAAAGCAGAAGATTATCACCGAGCAGTCAAATGTGATAGATGGTATCTTGGCAGAAGGATCTGAGTTCACGATGGAGAGCAATGATGGCAGCAGTCATAACTATAAGATTGTCCAAGTGGATGTGCAGGGTAATTGCATCGTTTCTGTTGATGGAACTATCCTGCCTGAGTCTTTATCTCTTGATGCTATTCAGAAGATGTATGATCAGTCTAATATAGCTCGTAGTGTCAAGAATGACCAGACTGCACAAGAACCCGAGCAGACTCAGCAGGAGTATCAGCCTATTGAAGACAAGTTTGATTATGACAAGATAACAAATGTGAATGATGGTAAAGTCAAAAGTGTTAAAGTTACGGACGAAGAAGGAAAAAATCGTTTCCCTAATGCCAAGGCAGTATTCCTGATTCAAGACAGAGGAGCCATGCCTAAATTTGTCGTAATGGATGAGGAAGGTAATCTTACATCGTATGTAGGCAAGAGAAGTGACAAGATTCATCTGATGGGTGAAAAGACCGTAGATGAATACAAAAAGCAACGTCAGGAAGAACTTCAAATGATTGCAGCAGAGAATGCCAATTCCTCAATGATAGAGGATAATAGTGGTACGATAGAGGCTGATAGAGGTGGTATAGAGGTTGATGATAACACTCAGCCTTTATCGGAAGCTGATGCTGACAATGTAATCGCTCAGATGGAATCAAGTGCAGAGGTTGTTCCTGAATTGGAACTTACTCCAGACAACTGGGCAGCAGAGTTTGGTGAAGACGGAATCGTATCTACTCCTATCGGTGAAGTGAAGATGGGAGAGAATCAGGTGGCTAAGTTGTTTGAGAAAGGTCGTTCCAAGGAGTTTGGTATGATTAAGCCAACGCTTACGAATCCTGATGTGATAATCGAAGTTCCTTCTCATTCTGCTGATGGCAATGAGGAACGTTCATCATCTTATCTGTTTATCAAGACTTTCTTGGGTAATAATGGAGAGAAAGTGTACTATTTCAAGTCTGTAACCATCAAGAAGGATGGTCTTGAAATCAGCATTAGCAGTCACTATGACAGAGCAAAGAGAGTAAAGGAGGCATTAATGAAAGGGAAGTTGCTATATCGTAAGAACGATGGCGCACAGACCGAGCAGAACCAGCCTTCTACTTCTGTGACAACTTCCCAAGAGGATGCTGCTGGCTCTTCTGAAAGCAAAGATACAAACATTTCTGCAAACGGCAATGAAAATAATGAAAGTTTAACATTTGAGGATGGTACTCCTATCCCAGTTGATGTGAATGGAGAGACTGACCTTGGTCAGACTGATGCTGCTCATGCTGCTGAGTGGTATGATACAAACCTCGGTGAAGATGCTGATGGTTGGCTGGATGGAGAAATCAATAAGGCTAAGAAAGTATTGGAGCAAGCAAAGAATAGAAAGTTGACTGGCACTAAGCCTTCCGAGTTGGTTGCAAGCAAGAAGGAGAAGGAAGCTGCTGTTGCTGATGCCCAAGCCCGTTATGACTCTGCAATCTCTATACGTGATTCGTTGAAGGAAAGAAGAATTGCCAAGGAAGAGAATACTCCTGAGGGAAGAAAGAATCTCATTGAGAAGGCAAGAAGAAAGTTCGCTCGCTTGAAGAGTGCGGTGAAGGATGATGCAGAGGCTGTATCTCAGCTATACAAAGATGTTGTCGGCTCTCTCCTGCATCGTCTGTATGATGGCACTGGCATTGATGTGACTGATACCATTCCGCTTACTGCAGAAGAGTATGTGGCTAGCAATCTCGGTGCTCACTCTCTCAACTTTGAGGGAACAGAGACAAGCAAGGGTGTTAAGCAAGAAACTGGATTGAGCAGAGAAGACTTTGCCAAGACTCAGCTCCTCGCTGCTGATGGCAAGGGAACTACCATTGATGATCTCGTACATAGTCTGTGGGAGAATCGTCCATCCAACCTTGAATCACTCGATACTCAGGATATTCGCAATGCCCTTATTGATGTGCTCACTAGCGGTTTCAAGGCTTCGGAAGCTAGAAACTATGTTGAAAACCTCCGTATCGCTCAGGCTGAGAACTTCCTTGAAGAGCAGAAGAAGGCGGCTGACAATGCTGCATTCGCTGAGGAGCAGACTGCTCCGGCTGAGCAACAGAACGAAACGGCTCCTGAATCTGAGGAGAAGACAGAGGAAGATAACTCTGATGAGATTAATGATGAGGAGAATGAGAAGATAAATGAGCAGACAAATGAGCAGACAAATGATGACATAAATGCTCCTGAGGTTCCTGAGGATGCAACGGACGAGAAACCTTTGGGTGAACAGCGTACAGATTCACCTTTCTCGGCTAGAAAAAATGGCAAGCAGCAAACAGAAGCAGAGCGTGCTGCTGACGTTGAGAAAAACAAGGTGGATGATATAGGTCTTGTTGATGCAGTTATCGGAGAAAAGATTAGAAAATCTTTTGAACGTATCGCCAAGATGATGGGTGCTAAGATTCAGTATCAACGTACAGACAAGTTGGGCAACGGCTGGATTCAGGAGACTACGGATGCCGATGGCAACGTGCATCGTACCATCTTCATCACTCTTGACTCTTCTATCACGGAAGGTGCTCAGTTTATCTTCGGTCACGAAATGACCCACCAAATCAAGAAACTGAACCCTGCTGCTTACAATGAGCTGACTCAGCTTGTGATTGATACCTATGGTTCTGATGCTTACGACAAGGCGATAGACGAGACGATGAAGAGATATTCCGATGCCGGATTCTCTGGACGTGCTAGAGATTACTATGCTGAGGAAGTGGTTGCTGATGCAGTAGGTGAAATGATTCGTGACCTCAACTTGGCTCACACTCTCGCTATGAAGATGTCTCATCCTCTGCTCGCTGCTATCCATGAGATATTGCAGAAGATTAAGTTGGCATTCTTTGGTACTGAGTATAGCGATGTGACCAAGAACATCATCCGTTCCATCGAACAAGCCTACGTGAAGACTGCCAAAGGTGAGGTGATAAACTCTGAGACTGGTGAAGATGTTTCGTTCTCTCTCCGTCAAAAGCCTGAACCTAAGAAGAAGGGTATCGGATATAAGGTGTTCGTGTTGAAGGATGGTAAACTCTATCCTCCAATGGTAGCGAACCCTGATGGTGCAGCTACTCCAGTCGGTGTATGGCTCGATGCTGATGCGGCTCCTATTGCTGGAGAAAGCAAGACTGGCAGACCTCAGGTTAAGCAGGGTGGCAAGGGTACACAAGGCGGTAGCGGTAAGCTAGCCTATAGACCAGGCTGGCATCTTGGTGTAGTGCCTTATGCTATTCAGTTCAACCGTAAGGATGCCGAGGGCAACAAGACTCTCTTCCCTAAGAACTTTGTTTTCGCTGAGGTGGAATATGCTGCTGATGTAGATTATCAGGAGGAAGCTCGCCAAGAGGGTATCAATCCATCGGGCAAGTATCAGCATTCATTGGCTGGCTTGAAACATCTGCCTACTGATGGCTATTATATGTATCGTACCAACCCGAACCCTGAGACTGACCCTTGGGTGATTACTGGTGCGATGAAGGTGAATCGTATCTTGACTAGAGCAGAGCAAGCGGAACTTGTGAAGAATGCTGGTCGTGAACCTCAGCAGATTCAGGATGGCGATATTGTTACTGATGATGTTGTGAACAGCATCAATCAGGAGATAGCTGATGCTCCTAAGTTCTCGTTGAAGGTGTATCATGGCAGCGGTGCTGACTTCACAGAGTTTGATTTCGACCACATGGGCGAGGGTGAAGGTACACAGAGTTTTGGATGGGGTGGATATGTTACCTCTTCCCCAGAAATTGGAAAGTACTATGCCGAGAGTGGCAGAAAAGACAAGTATTTTGTCTATAATGGGGAAAAACTGGACTGGCGACACATGTCGGCAACTCTTAGTGGTATTGTTGGCATGGATGGAGTTTCTAAGGCAGATAACTTCCTTGTGAATGTTGATAGAATGGGGGTAGAAAAGGCTAAACAAAAGCTAAAAGACTCCATTGATGAATATCAAAAGTTGTATAAGGAGAATCAAGGAGATTTCTATAAAAAGCAGATTGATGTAATGAAGAAATTGCTTGACTTAAATTTGTCTGTCGAAACTCCAAAGACTTCTCTCTATGAGGTGGATATACCTGATGATAATGGAAACAACTATCTGGATTGGGATACTCCTATAACTGATGAACTGATAGATAAGGTAGCTAAAGCACTACCTTCTTTGCGTAGCTACGATATTAAGGACTTGAAGAAGGATAGAACCTTTGGCAACCTCTATAAGACTATCTCAATGAGAAGTGTTAAGGATGATGCAAGCTTCAATGATGATAAGGCTGCAAGTAAACTTCTCTCTTCTCTTGGATATACTGGCATCAAGTATAAGGCTGGTCGTAACTTTGGTGGTGCTGAGGTAGGTGATACAAACTATGTTATCTTCAAGCCTGAGGATATGAAAATCACAGAGCACACCAAGTTCTCGTTGAAGTCAAAACCAGTACGCTTTGAAGCTGGCAAGAAACTCAGCGATGAAGAGAAGAAGGAAGTCCTTTCTACATTGAAGGATGCCTATAAGGTGAATGGTGTTCCTTATCATATCGAAGAGACAGCTGGCGGCAAGGAGAAGAGAGTATATGAGCCAACTGCCGATAGCTATGTTGTGAGCGATATAACCAATCGTCCACTAAGATACTATATCACTTTGCCTGATGGTCGTGTGGCTCATCCTACTGAGGTATATCCTAATATCTCGGACAATGAGGTGAAGTCTTCGGCTACCAAGCAGGGCTTGCTTGATGAAGAGGTTGACCAGATTGTTAGTGCTGCCATTGGCAACATGAAGGATATTGCCGACAATGCCAAGGCGATAGAGGTGCTTACCGAATTGCAGAATCTCCCACATGAGACACATGATGTTGGTTATGGTATGAACAATGCCCAGTCATACAACTACAAGACTGGCATCTTTACTTCTGATGCTGCCCAAGCTATAGATTATGTGGTAAGACGAATGAGAAGAAAGGAAGATGTTCCTACCGAGATTCCTGCTGCTTTGAAGAAGGCGGTGGCTGATAGCTATGGTATGGTTGATAATCTCATTGATGGCATGAGCAACACTAAAGTTGGGGCTGATGAAATCAAACCTGTAAGTGTAGGTGTATTTGGTAATGTCTATAATCAGTTCCGTGGAAAAGCTAAAGCAGCTATAGAGTTCTTGAAGGAACTTGGTAGCGGTGAGGCAACAGCAGCTTTGCATCATCATACTATAGGTGATATATCTTTGGTATGGGGAGATAGAAAGACTGGTCTTGATAAGATTCTGAGAAAGCATCCTGAGGTCGTTGACAATTTGCAGTCTATCATAGATAGTATGGAGGTTGTTCAGGAAAGCGACAATCGCATCAAGTTGGAATCACCTACACACTTTGCTGTTGTAAGTAAGGAGTATAAGGGTGAACCTAGAGAACAATGGTTGTTGACTGCATACGAGAAAAGAGAATCCTTGGAAAATGGCAAGAGTATGGACACTGCCACTTCTTCGTTGGGAGGTGACACAGCTCTCTCCCAATCCAAGGAATCTGCTGCAAAGATAGACAATTCTTCTGAAACTACCAAGGAAAATGGCGAAAAAGTTGATAGTGAGGGCATAAAATTCTCGTTGAAGGATGAGAAGATTAAGAGTATTGCTGAAAAGTTTGGGGTAAATGAGGATGATGTTGCTATGTATGCGAATGCAGTTGAACGAGGTTCTACTGCTGATGCAGCACGTGCCAGAGCAAACATCAAACGATATTTATTGCAGGCAAATGAAGACGAGATTTCCTCATTTAAGGATATTATTAAGTACACCAAACCTATAAATGAAGCCTTGAAAGAGAACTTCGGTGACCTTGACGCTATGATTGAGGAACGAAGAAAGCAGGTTGAAGCAGAGCGCAATGCTATGGAAGCTGCAAGAAAAAGAGCGCAGGAAGAGAAAGAGAAGAGACAGAAACATCTGGATGAACTCTCTCTGATTCCAACTGATGAACTTGATAAGCGTTATATGGATGCTATTGCTAATAATGATGAATCAACGGCAAGGGAAATGCTTGATGAATCAGCCAGACGTAATGGTTACGGTGACGTTGATAGCGATTACCAAGGTCAGGGAGCGTGGGCTGCTCCATCAAATCCTCAATATGAGTCTGATGAGGCAAGAAGAGCCGACATAGAAAACTCTCCTGATGTAAACTTGGAAGATATTGCATTAGGTTATAACTTGCAGCCTGATGATTATTTCGACAATCCAAGAGCGTATATGAACAATACTGCTTATGGATTGGAGTCTGCTCATGTTATAAAGATTGCACTTGATGCCATTAAGAATGGCGAGAAAGATGTTAAGGTTAAGGTTTATCGTGCTGTTCCTACTTCTGTAAAGGAAGGTAAGTTGCGTAATGGTGACTGGGTTACTCCTTCAAAGAAGTATGCTGAAATGCACGGTGATAACAGGTTGGATGGAAAATTTCGTACCATTGAAGATGAAGTTCCTGCAAATCAATTATGGTGGGATGGCAATGATGTTAACGAGTTCGGCTTTGATGATGGTAAGGAATACAGATATAAGAATGCCAAGAATAATCGTAAGCTGAATGACCTCATTACTTATGATAATAAGGGCAATGTGATTCCTCCTTCAAAGCGTTTCAATTCTCGCAAGAGTGATATCCGTTTCTCTCTGAAAGAAGAAAAGGAGAAGATTGTGGCTGATGCCAAGGCAAACGGAACTTATATGACTGCTCCTAATGGTGAGAAGACCAAACTGGATGCAGAACAATGGGCAACCGTCCGTACTACCAACTTCAAGAACTGGTTCGGTGATTGGGAGAATGACCCTGAGAATGCTTCCAAGGTGGTGGATGAGAATGGTGAACCTCTTGTAGTTTATCATGGAACAACAAATGATGAGACTAAAAGCGTATGGAATGAAAAGACTAAAAGTTATGATACGTCTCATGAGCCGTTTACGGTTTTCAAAAGAGAGGTAGATGGACTTCCTAATAGTGGTCTGTTCTTTAATAGTAGTGAGGATAATGCCTATGAGTATGGTTATAATAACTATGCTGTATATCTGAGTGCAAAGAATCCACTTGTTATAGATTGTAAGGGAAGCTTGTACAATTCTATTAAACATGATGGAAAAACGATGGATACCTACGATTGGGCTAACTGGGCAGAGGAGAATGGATATGATGGAGTTATCTTCAAAAACATCAAAGATGGTGTTGATTATGGTTCGATGCAAAATACAACGGATGATTACGTTGCATTTAATTCCAATCAAATCAAGTCTGCCGAGAATAACAATGGTGATTTCTCTTCTGGTAACAACGATATACGATTCTCTCTCCGTGGCTCTACTCCTTACGACAAGCAGATGGAAGAGTGGATGGAGAAGAACCATTTAGAAAAGGGTGCTGTTCCTATGGAGAAACCTATTATGAAGGAAGGCGAGAATATCTTTGATTATGCCAACAGAATGGTAGAGTGGACTCGCAATCAGAACTTATGGAAGACTGCTCCTAAGCAGACTGGATTCCAAGATGCACTCGACAAGTGGAAGGCTGATAATGGTCTTTCTCCTGATGCTTATCCACCAGTCCGTCCTCATCGTGAAAACTATTCAACAGAAATCGGCTATACAGAAGACTTGGAAGAGTACAATAAGAAGAAGGAAATTTGGAAGTCTGCTCCTAAGCCAAAGGATTTTGATTTATCTGTTGACTTAGAGGATATGAACAAGCAGCTTCGTAATATTAGAAGAGCGGTTCTGAATCAGAAGAACTATGATCAGAGAACGGTTAAGGCGGTATCTGACCTTGTAAGAAAGATGCTCAACATCGGATGGGGTGACGGATTGAGCAGGGGTAAGGTAGGCAACCTTCTCTCTGCTGCCAAGAATGCCACTGGAGCCAATGACGTGAAGAAGTATCTCGACAAGGCTATGGGAATCCTTGCAGAAAACTATCTCAACCGTCTCTCAACTGCATACGACAACCTTATTAATACCAGGGGTGCAAGGGCAGACCAGAGTGGTGTGATCAAGATGGGTTCTCTTGATGCTAAGGGTCAGACTTTCATGAGCGAGTACAAGAAGGCTATCAATATGGATGATAAGTCTCTGAACAGCTATATCGCAAACATTGAGGAAGATTCTGCCAAGAATGAAGACAATGTGGAAATGAATGACTACAGACTGGCTGGCATTCAGGCTGCCATCATGTATAAGCAGCAGATTGGCGGCAATGATGCAGATATTTCCGAGTTGAAGAGACAGATTGACGAATTGAAGAATAAGAAGGATGCTACCAAGGAAGACAAGGATTTGTTAAAGTCTTTGGAAAAGAAACTCTTTGAGAACAAGTTTGACCGCATTACCATGTACGAGAACCTCCTGAACAATATTCAGAGAATGGTGAAGGAGAGTAAGGGTAGGGCAAAGGAGTTCCGAGAGGAGATTACTGAGCATAAGAATGAAATCCTACATCTTGCCAACTTGGATTTGGAAGGTGTGGATTCTACCTATTATGATACCACAACTGCCAAGAAGAAACTGGTGAACAATGACTTGCAGCGTGCAGTCTTCTCTTCTACCTATACTTTTGAGCAGTTCTTGAAGTTCTTCGGTAAGAAAGCTGCAAATGGCGAGGGTAGATTGTACAACTACTTCACGAAACTGAATCAAGATGCTCTTGATGAGGAACAGCTATATAATGAAATGAACCGCAATGCCCTTGATGAGAAGACCAAGGAACTTTTCGGCAAGAATAAGTTTATGAATCTTGTAGGTGTTGATGGTAAAGGTATGAAGGAAATGGACGTTGAGGTTACTGACTACTCCAACAAGGAGACTGGTAAGCGAACCATTCATCTGAAACAAGGTCAGATGCTCTATATCTATCTGGTCAATAAGGAGACTGATGGAGAAATGAAACTCCGTGCTATGGGTATCACAGAGGAAGATGTGGCTGCAATCGAGGGAAACCTTGACCCAAGAGTGAAGGCTATGGGTGAGTGGTTGCAGGATGAATACCTTCCTGAATGTCAGAGAAGATACCAAGCTACTCATACTAAGTACTTCGGTGCTCCTATGAAGGAGGTGGAGAATTATTTCCCTCTTGCCATTAACAACCGAGCAAGAAACGTCAAGGAAGATGTGAACCAAGATTCTGATGCAATGAGTCAGTTGGCTGGTACATCTACTGGTGCTATTGTTACTCGTAGAGTGAATGTGATTCCTCTTGATATAGAGAATGCTGATGCCTTTGAGGTTGCCTTCAACCATTTGCAGGAAATGGAGGAGTGGTCGGCTATGCTTCCTTTCAGACAAGACATCAATACGCTGTTGTCTTACACTCATTTCAGAAACCAAGTACAGAATATGAGTTCCGTGGCTTATGGTAGTGGTAAGACCTTGTGGGATGAGTTCAAGCAGACCGCACAGATTGCTGCTGGCACATATAAGCCAAAGGTGAATGCTGGTATGATGGATAGCAGGATTGCTGCTGCCATGGGTGGTATTGCTGTCGCTAAGATTTCGGGTCGCTTGTGGACTGCCATCAAGCAGAGTCAGTCGGCAACGGTGTTCCTTCCTGAGTGTGACTTTACCCGATTCGTGAAGAATGGAGTTAACCCTTACGGCTCATGGAAGTGGGCGATGGAGAATATTCCTGATTTCAGAAAGCGTGTTGAGAATATGACCTATGGCGATGTGAAACTGAGGCAGTATCTTGATGAACTGGAGAAGTGGCATGATTGGACTAAGACTATATCCAAGATAGGTATGGCTCCAAATATCCTTGTGGATGGAATAACTTGTGCTGTAGGTGCTCGCTCAGTTTATGAAACAGAGGTGAACCGCCTGACCAAACTAGGCTATCCAAAGGAGAAGGCTGAGGAGAAGGCTTATTATAAGGCTGTGGCTGCATACAACAAGACTCAGCAGTCTTCTGGTTGTATGTACTTATCGCCTATGCAGGTGGATAGAACCTATGCGTCTGCTGCTCTCTCACTCTTCAAGAATGCCAACTATGCTTATGGTCGTATGCAGATTGAGGCTTGCCGAGGACTGGCGAGAACCTATGACTTCTGGGGTGGAAAGCATAAGACTGCACTCATTGAGTCTATGACCCGACAAATCATGGAAGAGGATGGACTTGACGAGAATACAGCAAGGGCTATTGCCAAGGCTACATACAACAGAACTTTCAGACAGAGCATCGGTCGATTGATTAACTTCGCTACTCTCGTTCCTGTATCTTGGGCTTTATATAAGGTTCTTCCTTACTTGCTCACTGGCGATGATGATGATAAGAAGAAGGATATGATAGAGGAAGCTGTGCTCAAAGGATTCGCTACATCTTTGTCCGACAACTATGTGATTCCGTTTGCATCGAACATTCTCAATGCAGGATTGAAGGTGGAGGATGGCAAACCAACGTTTGACCCAGAGGTATTCAGGTATCAGAACCTTTACATCAATCCAGCTACATCTGACTTGGCTAACATCTATTCGATGGTAGGAAACCAGAAGTGGTATTCTGTATGCAATAAGGTGGGTATGCTTGGAGTTCAATCGCTCATAGGATTTAATCCTGAGACCGTGGGCGCATTATATCAGGCATTCGCTGAGGCAGACTATGATAATGGCAACACGGCTAAGGAATGGCAGATTGGTATCTTGAAGGCTATCAGTGCTCCTGAGGAAAGCATCCGTGAGTTGTATATGGATGAACTGGGATTGAAGAGCGAGGATATAAAGAAAATCCCATTGGCAGAACTGGAGAAGAGATATGCTGAGAGACAAATCAACCGTGATAATCTCCTTTCTCAGGTTTTCATGGATGCCGAGGACTTCAACGGCTATGTTGACAAGTACCAGAAGTCATTTGAGAAGAAGATCAAGGATAAGATGGATAAGTGGGACGAGTATGATAAGAAGAAGGCTGATGAGTTCTTTGATACAACTTCTGACCCTAAGCTAAAGGATATGATAGCCAAGAAACGTACCAAGGAAGCCAATGCAGCTGCTGACGAGCAGATTGCAAAGGAAGGTCTTAACCAAGAGAAGAAGGGTAAGGAGCCTAGCGAAGAAGCTTACGATGCAGTAAAGATGTCTATTGATGTTGCAGAAGATAATGCTATCAGTACATACAACAAGGTGCTCAACAAGCGATACGCTGCCCTGAATGACGAGTATAACGAGCAGAATGATGCGATGAAGTACATCTTTATAAGCAATCATCCAAACTTCAAGGCATACAAGGATTTGAAATCTGAATATACCAACTATGGTAAGAAGGTAAAGGAGTTAAAGGAGAAGCTGGTTTCTGCCAAAGGGTATGATGCCAAGCAAGCAATCCTGAAACAGATTCGTGTCGAGCGAGATAAGTTCTATGAACTGCAATCCAAGGTAAGATAAACAAAAAAAGGGGAGTAAGCGCAATGCCTACTCCCTTTTTTCTTGCTCGTCTTCGTCTTCATCCTCTCCGAAAACCTCAGGGAATCTGACTTCAACATCTGGTCTGAGAACATCAAATGCTCTTCTCAACTCCAGCATTACCCAAAGTGCTCTTTGGACGGTTGGGTAACTTGACCAGCTCTCCAAAGGAGTAATAGCTAGGTCGAGTGCTGCTTCGTTAATCTCGTTACAAACTTCGTCAACGTCTCCAAATGTTGACTGAACCATCTTCATGAAAAGTGGTAAATTCTTGTTCTGTTCCATATTGTGGTAGAAACTTTAAAGGGGCAGACTGACCTTTTGTTCAACGCATTCTACCACGTATGCGCCCATACACCATTATAGTGCACAGAAAGGAGTCTGACCCTAATATGTTACGCCTAGACAGCAGTTTGAACTTCTGCCGCCATCGGATTTTTAAAACCATATAATTTTATTATCGTGGTAGATAACTTTGAATTTTTGAACGAGGCAAAAGTACTTAGAATATTCCAATCCACCAAGTTTTGGAACCAGTTTAACACAGTTTTAACACAAGGATGCCTACAATGCCGAGGATATGAAGAGAATCCGTGAACTGAGAAAGCGAATCCTCTCCGTGCTGGAGCCAGCCAATAAGGTGGTTGTGGCTAACCAGAAGGCGAAAGCTGAGAAGAAGTAATGCAAATATGACTATCCCCCGAAGGTGTTATGCTTTCGGGGGATAATTGTCTCTAGGCAAGAAA
>ERZ1034878.542-NODE-542-length-17096-cov-8.410481_pt1 | contig 17096 bp, 16 predicted proteins | sample MGYA00520593_ERZ1034878 | MGnify/ENA primary metagenome ERZ1034878 (study PRJEB33766, sample SAMN09781724) | gut metagenome | biome: gut microbiome | host: Homo sapiens | place: Madagascar | study: EMG produced TPA metagenomics assembly of the PRJNA485056 data set...
GACATACATTGCTGTGAGGTATAAAATATGATTACACTATTTTAAGGGTGATTATATGTCTGAAAATACTAAATTAAATCCCTCAAGCGGTTTGCCTGAGAATAAATATACTACCAAGAGCAAGTTTGTAAACATATTCTTGCTTGTTATGTTTACGGTTTTTCCGCTGTTCTATACCGATTATTATTACAACATAAGGCACGATAAATATTATTTCTTTCTGTTTGCAACCGATGCGCTCCTGCTTATGCTCGGCGCTGTTGCCGTTACTAAATCCGATTCAGCCAGCTCAAAAAGCGAAAAGAAAGCCGTACCATGGTACAAAAAGCTGTCTTTCACCGACTATGCGTTTGGCACTTTCATTTTAGTATGCACAATATCAACTGTCTTTTCGCAAGATCCGTATGACGCATTTTTCGGTATAAGCGGCAGAAACAACGGCTTATTCCTTATGCTTTATTATGCGGTTGTGTATCTGTTAATTACTCGGTTTTATCACTTTAAAAGCTATGTTTTTGTGGCTCTTGCAGGATGTTCGATTATAATTTACCTGCTTGATATTCTCAACTGCTTTTACATTGATCCACTCGGAATGTTTGCAACGCTCACCGATGAGCAAACTATTGCAAACTTTACCTCTACTATCGGCAACAAAAATCTTATGTCGAGTTTTATCTGCGTTGTAATGCCTGTTACCATTGCCTTTTCTGTATTGAGCAACAAGCGCAATCACCGCATTATCTATTATATATCTTCAGCATTCGGCTATATGGCGCTGATGACAGCCGACAGCTATTCGGGCATTTTGGGACTTGGGGCAGTATTTGCCGTACTGCTTGTATGGTTTTCACGCAAGGTTGCAAGGCTAAAAAGATTTTTTCTTGCAACAACAATTATGCTTTTGAGTGGAAAAGCACTTCGTTTGTTTTCGTATTTTATGGGCGACAAATCAAAGGGAATTTCTGAGTTCCAAAGTCTGCTTGTATATTCAAATGTAATATGGGCGGTAATAGCCGTATTTGCCGTTATTACTGCGCTTTTGTACCTTGCGGCTTATAGATTTCCATACAAAACCATGCCGATTGCTATACCTATTATAATAGGAAGTATTTTTGTTCTTTCTGTTTGTGCAATGTTTTTTGCGGTGTATTATTTCAGCGTGATAGACACAAAAACCGACCTCGGCTTTCTTAAAAGCTTTCTTCGATTCAATGACAGCTGGGGCACTCACCGTGGTTATATGTGGATTCGCTCGTTTTGGATATTCGGCGACTTTTCATTTTATAACAAGCTGTTCGGCAGTGGCCCTGACACATTTGCCACTGTATTTGAGCCGTATTTTGAGGGACTTATGCACTACGGCGACAGCTCCACAAACTGTGCGCATAACGAATACATAAACTACCTTGTAACTACGGGCATTTTGGGACTTGCCTCTTACCTTACGATACTTTTCGGTGCGCTGAAAGGTGCAATAAAGTCCGCCGCAAAAAATCCGCTTGCAATTATTTTTGCCGTATCTGTTATCAGCTACGCCGTGCAGGCAACTGTAAACCTCGCCCAGCCGATTACAACACCGCTGTTCATTATATTTGTTTCGCTTTGCGAGGCGGTTTCTCGTCAGCAAAAGGCGGTCAATAATTAATACTAATATAACCGACAAGACAGTCCTAAAAATCTGTCTTGTTTTTATGCCGTTTTTCTGTGCGACACTTGTTTTACCCGGCAATTATTTGCTGAATATTTGTGGGCTTTCGGCTTTCTGAAAATTGCTTTTACAGGGTAGCGCATTGCATAGCTTATAATTACAAAAATACACACATTAACATATAAATTAGCGTCTGTCATATTATTAACTCCTTTTATGTCTTATTTGTTATGCTTTAATTATATAATTTTCAATGGGCCATAATCAGGACTTTGCTCTGAATTAAGAATTTAATTTTTTAAGTTATACTTAAAAAATATCGTTTCTAAAGAGCAAAGGGAGTTTTTTGGGACACCTTATTATTTATAATATAGATAAAGAAAGCAAAACCATATTTTTTAAATAATAAGGGGGAAACATTATGAAAAATCTATATGTTACAATTACAGGCACAAAGTACTACTATGGAATGACGCCTTTTAAGATTGGCAAAAAGCTCACCTGTAAAAAAGAGCCCACCAACCCGCATGACAACGAGGCTATTAAGGTTACGATGAAAAATATCGGTACAATCGGCTACATAGCAAACTCACCGTACACAAAGGCAACAGGAACTCTCGGCGCAGGCGGTATCGGCTGTTATGTTAAGAAAAAGTTTAAGGTAAAGGTAATGTTCATCACCTCTACAAAGGTGATTTGTAAGGTTGTAGACGGTATTAAGGATAAATACTTAGAAAAAACTGACGAAGTAATCAACAGCAATGAAGATTGCTTGGAAGTTTGAGGAGAAGTTATGCAAAAATCAAAAGCTTACTTGGATTTAGATTTAGATGGCATAAGATTATTTTTAAAAATAGACGATTATGTAAATTGTGCAAACAAAAATGATAGCATTTACGATTATTTATGTTATACAGAAATGTATTTCGATTTTGAAAAATCACATATTCGTTTTTCACCTTTTTCTGACTGCTTGTTTTGCTTTGAAATTGACATTCTTGTTGATATGATTACAAAACACTTAAAAAAAGAATACGATGATATTGAATACTATGAATGTGTATCACCGGATTTATACTTTGTATTTTATCCACAAGACTTTATTCTGACAAAGCGAGAAAGAATTATTAACAAAGAACTAATGATGCTAAACGCTAAAACAAATAGTTACAACTGCATGGAGCTTTATCTCACCTTTGTGCTTAACGGCTTATATGGCAATCATCAGCTAAAGGTTGTATTCAGCGATGAAAAATTACAGTACTTATTAGTCTTTCTTGACCTTGTTAGAGGCAAAAACAATATTCATTCTGAAAAAGTACAAGAATTAATAAACAAAGGAATTATACACCCTTTATATTCTTAATATCATTGTTAAATCCCCAGATATATGATATAATCATAAAAAATAAGCGAGGGATAAATATGGTAAGAGAAATTGTAAGAGATCCTATGTTTTTGCAGAGGAAGTCGGTTGACGCAAGTATGGCTGATATGCCCGTTGCTATTGATTTGCTTGACACCTTAAAGGCTAACTTTGAAGGCTGCGTGGGTATGGCGGCAAATATGATTGGCGTATCTAAAAGAATTATTGCAGTAAGCGACAACGGAAAGTATATTCTTATGTTCAATCCCGAAATCATCAAGGGATACGGCGAATACGAAACCGAGGAAGGCTGCCTTTCGCTTGACGGCGAACGCAAAACAAAGCGATTTAAAACCATAAAGCTTAAATATACAACAGACAAATTCAAAACCACAACACGCACATTTACTGATTTTACAGCGCAGATAATTCAGCACGAAATTGACCATTGTAACGGTATTTTAATATAAAACAGTCTGTAAAATGTATATTTACAGTCATACTTTAATTTTATGATTATTAAGCATTAAAATATCTATATACCGTTTAATTGTTATAAAATTGTGCATTATTGTAAAGAATGATTGACATTTAAGTGCAAATATTCATTGACAAAATTCACCTTTTATAGTACAATTTTGAAAAGATATTTTTATATATCATTATTAGTAAAGGGGAATAGACAATGAAAAAGAAAATTATTTCAGCGTTGCTTTCTGCTGCATTGGTTGTGACAAGCTTTTCTTCAATTACTGCCATGGCAGCAAGCGACACAACAAGCGGTACAACCTATCAGCAAAAATCATTTACCGCTAACAAAATCACTCATCCCGAAAACGGATTAAAAGCTCCTGACGGTATTGTTGACTACATTGGCAACAGCACTGTTACAGACGAGATAACAGGTGTTGGCGATCGTGCCCAAAACTATGCGTGGTCTGCAATCGGCTACGGCGACTGGGTGTATATCGGCACTTGCCCTAATGCCATGACTCAAACCCTTAACTTTATGGGTACAGTTCTTGGAAATAAATTTGACAAAGAAATTATGACAGCTACCCTAAATGCTATGTTCAACGGCGCTTTCTTTACAGCTGAAGAGGACGGCGGAGATCCTAAGGGTATTCTCGTAAAAGTAAATACAAAGACAGGCGAAGTTAAACTTCTTATGTCAAAGGCTACCACAAACACAAATGTTCAGTTCAGAAATGTTGTTGAGTTAAACGGCAAATTCTACTTCTGCGGCTCGGTAAACGGCTTACCGACGGTTTATCAGGTTGACCCTGCAACCGACGAGTACAAAAAGGTTTATCAGAGTATAGATCAGGCAGATTTTTACAAGGCTTATCAAATGGGTATCAGCGTTGGTATCAGAGGTATAAGCACATTTGAAAACAAGCTCATAATAAGCCTTGTTGGTCTTGAGGGCGCATATATCTGCGAAAGTGACAATCCCGAAGATCCCGATTCATTTAAGGTAATTGCTACAATGAGCGATATGTTCAATTATCCTGCTTACCGCTATCAGGACAGCATCTACGGCGGTTCAATTTGGGATATGGCTGCATATAACGGTTCTTTGTATGTTTCTATCTGCACAGGTACTCCTGAAAACAAGCCTGACAATAACACAATGCAGTCTTTTGCGCTTATCAAGGGCGACAGAGATGACAACGGCAAGTGGACGTGGACTTCGGTTATCGGTGACAAAGAAAAGGATAATGCAAAGTACACCTACGGCATTGATCCCGAAAGGACAAGATCCGGTGCGGCTAACCTCTGCGTTTATGACGGCTACCTCTACATTGGCGAGTACAACGATGAGGAAATTGCACTTGAAAGAGTTTTGTTTGACCAAAGCTGCGATTTTATGAATTCTAACCTTGAGCAATCCGTAAATCTTTACAGAATGGACGAAAACGAGGAAATTAAGCTTGTTGTGGGAGATGCAGATGAAATGTTCCCCGACGGCGGTCTTACAGGTTTAGGCTCAGGTTTTGACCGCAATGAAAACCAGTATATTTGGAGAATGCAGGTTTACAATAACAAGCTCTATGTAGGTACATTTGATACAAGTTCACTTCTCGAACCAATCGGACAGCTTACAAACGGTGACCTTCTCAAAATGACAGACGAAGAATGGCAGTCACAAATTGAATACATTAAGGTGCTCGCCGAGCTTATTCTTAACAAATATAAAACGCCACAGCTGCCTGTTGCCGCTCCTGCCACACTCTCTATATCAAGAGATGACGCAAGAAATATGGCTAAAAGCGTAAACAATGCAGGCAAAATCAGCAGAGCAACAGCAGCAAATGCAGAAAATGTAATTGAGCTTGCTCAGGAGATTGAAAACACAGCTAACGAAAAAGCGAGCGAAGAATTTATTGCAACATATACAGAGCTTTCTAAAGCATCTAAGAATATGACAATCTCAATAGGTGAAATTATCGGTAAAATATTTACAGAAGAAAACATTGCAAAAATGACTTCATTTGTAAAATGTGCGGCTTATATGAGCACAGCCGAAAGAGGCTTTGATATTTTCACCCTTGACAGCAATCTTAATGTAAAGACCGTTACAACAAACGGTTTCGGTGATCCTTACAACCATGGCTGTCGTACATTTGCAGTAACCGATGATAACCTCATTGTAGGCACAGCAAACCCATTCTATGGCACTCAGATCTGGACATTATCGGATAATAAATATGACCTCAATGAGGACAGCAAAGTTGATGTTCAGGATGTAACCTTTGCTCAGTGCGTTGTGGCAGGCACAGAGGAAAAACCGTCTGACTTTGACGAAAGAGCTGACTATAACAAAGACGGTAAGGTAGATATAAACGATATTACAGCATATCAGATTTACCTTGCAGAAAACAATAATTAAGACTGAATTTAACTGTCGGTTATAACAATTTATCGCTCTGCAATTTTTGCAGGGCGGTTTTCTTATGCTTTTTACTGTGATATAATGAAAATAGAATTTACTTAGTGTTGGGCAATATTCAGAGGTTCTTTATAGGAAATTGGGGTAAATTATGGTTTAGAAAGCCTTGAGGAAAATTGCCCTGCCGCCGCAAAGGTGTGTAATGATTTCTGTATAAGCGTTATCCCGGCTTTTATCAGCATTATGAAAGTTTTATAAAATTTCTTGCAAAATTTAAAATCTGTATACTTTGTGCTTGAATTTGGCTATGATAAGAAAATTTTGAATTTCAGCTGATTTTTTTGCAAAAATCTATTGACAAAGGGCAAAAACAAGGCTATAATTCAACTTGTAAAGTAAAGTTTCCGGAAAACTTCTTATTTTCGCTTATTTTTAAAATGAATATTTCAGAACAAAGAGGTTCACCCTGCTTTTGGTAAATTTGCAATTTATTTTTATTTTCTTGCAATTTACAAAGGCGTGGTGAGCCTTGTTTTTATTCATTCGGTTTATGTGGAGGTTTTAAAAATGGATGCAGGCAACATAGCTTTTATGCTGATATGCTCGGCTTTGGTGTTCCTTATGACACCCGGTCTTGCAATGTTTTACGGCGGACTTGTTCGCAAAAAGAATGTAGTAAACACAATGATGACTTCAATTTTCATCATCGGAACAGGCATTGTAATGTGGGTGCTTTTCGGCTATTCACTTTCATTTGCTCCAAGCTCAAACGGAATTATCGGCGGCCTTAGTTGGATAGGACTTGAGGGTGTATCTCTCACAGAGGGTTACACAGACGGCGCAGCAATTCCGAATATGGTTTTCTGCGGGTTTCAGATGATGTTCGCAATCATTACACCGGCGCTCATTACAGGTGCTGTTGCAGGCAGAATGAAGTTTAAATCACTTTTTGTGTTTATAATTTTATGGTCATTAATCGTTTATTATCCTCTCGCCCACATGGTATGGGCAGACGGCGGACTTCTCGGACTTGACGGTATCGGCGCTCTCGACTTTGCCGGCGGCGATGTTGTTCATATCAGCTCCGGTGTATCCGCTCTCGTGCTTTGCATTATTCTCGGCAAGCGCAACGATTACGAGCACGCAATTTACAGAATCCACAATATTCCGACAGTTGTTCTCGGCGCGTCACTGCTTATGTTCGGTTGGTTCGGATTTAACGCAGGCTCTGCACTTGAGGCAAACGGTCTTTCGGCTCACGCATTTATGACAACAGCCGTTTCTGCCGCTGCCGCTATCCTTTCTTGGATGCTCTGCGATGTAATCAAAAACAAAAAGCCGACGCTCATCGGCGCAAGCACAGGTATGATTGCCGGCCTTGTAGGTATTACTCCGGGCGCAGGCTATGTACCGATTTGGGCGGCAGTAATAATCGGTCTTACAACAAGCCCTGTTTGCTACCTTATGATTTCATTCGGTAAAAAGAAATTCGGATTTGATGACGCACTCGACGCATTCAGTTGTCACGGTACAGGCGGTATCTGGGGCGGACTTCTTACAGGTGTTTTCTCAAGCACAGCAATCAACGCTGACGCAGGCAACGGTCTTGTATTCGGAGAGTTTGCTCAGTTCGGCGCACAGGCTCTCGGCATTGGCATAACACTTGTAATTGCTGTTGCCGGCACACTTATCTGCTATGGCTTAACAAAAATTCTTACAGGCAAAATCAGAGTAAGCAAGCGTGACGAAATGCTTGGACTTGACATTACTCAGCATGGTGAATCAGCATATCCGTCATTTAACGGTCTTGATAACTAACGGAGGATTAAACATATGGATAACAATAACGAAGTTCAGCTTATAAAAATTGAGGCTGTTGTCAGAGAGGAAATGTTCCTCGATGTAAAAAAAGCCCTTATGGACATTGGCGTAAACGGCATTACTGCCTATCAGGTTGTTGGCTGCGGTATTCAGCGAGGTATGGCTGAATATGTAAGAGGTCAGAAAGTTGATGTGCAGGTTCTCCCGAAAATCAAGTTTGAAATCGTGGTTTCGTCTGAGGAATGGGAGGCAAAAACCATTGAGGCGATTAAGAAAACCGCTTTCACAAGCAACCCCGGCGACGGAAAAATCTTTACCTACTACCTTAAGCAAGCAGTAAAAATCCGCACCGGCGAAACTGGCTATGATGCAATCCAAACGCCAAACTTTGATGACTAATTAAACATTCCGATTAAAAATCTTTCTTTAAATTTTAAATAATCCCCTTAGAGTTGATATTAAAGTCAAATTTGATACTGCTCTTTGGGGATTATTTATTTTGCTTTTTTGATGTGTGGGTTTAATGTGTTATGATTAACTGATTTATGCTCCGGTTTGGATAGATTTATAGATGACTGTGTCTCCAATTTTCTTTGCAACTCTCGTATTTAAAATCCAGTATGGATAGATTTATAGTGTTCACAGATACAACCTTGATGTAGAACTCGGAATCATTTAAAATCCAGTATGGATAGATTTATAGATTAGGCAGTAAAAGTCTTATAGCTGCGCTTGTGGGCATTTAAAATCCAGTATGGATAGATTTATAGTTCAGTTCGTTAGTTCCTGCCGCACCTTTTTTCATATTTAAAATCCAGTATGGATAGATTTATAGTAAGCGTTATCCAAAAGCTAAGATATATACAAATTTATTTAAAATCCAGTATGGATAGATTTATAGATGTTTCACTTAATATGCCTGCAATCTCGTTAAAAACATTTAAAATCCAGTATGGATAGATTTATAGTCAGGGGCATTGGGTCAGGCAAGCAGAGAATCAGAATTTAAAATCCAGTATGGATAGATTTATAGGTAGATAACGGTAGAGAGTTTTTGACATTTGATGTATTTAAAATCCAGTATGGATAGATTTATAGTCCTTTATTCAGTTGTCAAGGTGCTGTCTGACCATTATTTAAAATCCAGTATGGATAGATTTATAGGCAGAAAACCTATATACTCTGCAAGATACTTTTGAATTTAAAATCCAGTATGGATAGATTTATAGAAGCAGACGCAGCCTGCTGAGAAGTCGGAAAAAGCTAATTTAAAATCCAGTATGGATAGATTTATAGAAGAGAAAACCGCTGACAGCACGGCAATGCTTTCAAATTTAAAATCCAGTATGGATAGATTTATAGATAATCAATAAGCATTACAGCGATGAGCACGAGAATATTTAAAATCCAGTATGGATAGATTTATAGCATCATATTTATAGACTTTAACACATCTTGAATAAATTTAAAATCCAGTATGGATAGATTTATAGATTAGTCTGAATAAACATTCGTTTACCAATACACTTATTTAAAATCCAGTATGGATAGATTTATAGTTATGACATAATGCACAATTTTATCGCTTACCGGATTTAAAATCCAGTATGGATAGATTTATAGGTCGTTGACGGTTTGTCTGTGCTGTCACTCCTAAAATTTAAAATCCAGTATGGATAGATTTATAGTTACTGCACCTCGTTAAGTTAAAGTAAGCTCAATAATTTAAAATCCAGTATGGATAGATTTATAGTGAGCTATTCTGAATCATTTGACACATCGACTCCGTATTTAAAATCCAGTATGGATAGATTTATAGTGTGTCGCTCCTCGTTGCGTTTTTCCATTTCAACAATTTAAAATCCAGTATGGATAGATTTATAGTTTCCCTCAATATAAAAAATATTTAACTTATGATGATATTTAAAATCCAGTATGGATAGATTTATAGCTACTAACTCACACACGCAAGTGAGCGCCAAAGAGATTTAAAATCCAGTATGGATAGATTTATAGTTTTTGCCGCCGCTTGCAGAATATCCCCTTTGCGGTATTTAAAATCCAGTATGGATAGATTTATAGGTGCAACAGGTGATTCATTGCAAAGTCTGACTGACAATTTAAAATCCAGTATGGATAGATTTATAGAGGACGCTTTAAGTGCGTCATATACTTCTTTGCTGATTTAAAATCCAGTATGGATAGATTTATAGACTTCTTGCATTAATTCGTCAAAATCCTATCGCTATATTTAAAATCCAGTATGGATAGATTTATAGAATTAATACAACAAATATCGTTGTGTCAAACGCAAATTTAAAATCCAGTATGGATAGATTTATAGGCTGATTCATACATAGAATATGCAGATAATCCCAGTATTTAAAATCCAGTATGGATAGATTTATAGGGCCTGAGAGTCAATAGGAATATTACAGAGAACATCATTTAAAATCCAGTATGGATAGATTTATAGAATGTGCTTTCGTTCTGCAAATTACCTGTATCAAAATTTAAAATCCAGTATGGATAGATTTATAGCAGTATCGCAAAGATTAAACTGTTGCATATCGTCAATTTAAAATCCAGTATGGATAGATTTATAGATTGCTCTTAACACAAAACCAACCGCAAAGTGTTTATTTAAAATCCAGTATGGATAGATTTATAGTTTTAAATTCTTTCATAATTAAATTATCCTTTCTTTTATTTAAAATCCAGTATGGATAGATTTATAGTTTTCAGCTACATAAATAGGCTCAAAATCACGCATATTTAAAATCCAGTATGGATAGATTTATAGTCTGACCGAGTGCTTTATTAATCGCATTTGGTACAAATTTAAAATCCAGTATGGATAGATTTATAGTTAATCTGATCATTGACGGTATAAACCTATTGTGGACATTTAAAATCCAGTATGGATAGATTTATAGAAAAAATTATATATTTTTGAAAAATCAGAATAAGCAATTTAAAATCCAGTATGGATAGATTTATAGAGCAACAGACGCACCAATGAGCATCCATACAAAAGAATTTAAAATCCAGTATGGATAGATTTATAGAATATTTGCATTGTGTCATTACTTCGCAAGTTTTCCATTTAAAATCCAGTATGGATAGATTTATAGTTTCTTATCATCAACCCAAAACCAACGAAAATCTTTATTTAAAATCCAGTATGGATAGATTTATAGTACGATTTCTGTTAGCACAAACAAATCCTTGTTGAACATTTAAAATCCAGTATGGATAGATTTATAGTTTGCACAGTGCCTAAAATCATCATATTTCTTTTAATTTAAAATCCAGTATGGATAGATTTATAGTGCCTTTAGCAACAATGAATTTAGTCACATTTTCATATTTAAAATCCAGTATGGATTAATGAATTAAGGTACAACTGAATAATCAAGTATTAACTAAAGTCAATCTCGAAAGAGGTTGGCTTTTTTATTTTTATCAAAATAACGATAACAGACAACAATTGAAATTTGTATTTAAGAAAAGTTGGGATAAGTATGGAAAAGTGCTTTTATGTACCTAAGAAACTGATGGACAAAGAATACTCTGAGTATCCGGTAGAGTCAAAAATATTATTTTCAATCATTTTATCGACAGCTCAGAACACTAAAGCAATAATGAGCTGTGCAAAGTTAATAGCCAATCTTGGTGATGATGAAATACGCTCTCTCAAAAGCGAAATGAAAAAGATTGAATCGGAAAGTGAGAGTGCATAATATGTTTGATTTTTTCTATGGCGATAGCGAACAGTATATGTTCTATCGTGTTCCGCAGATATTATTCACTGATGACAGATTCAAAACTCTGTCTTGTGAAGCAAAATTGTTGTATGGTTTTTTACTTGACAGAACATCGTTGTCTAAAAAGAACGGTTGGATAGATAAAAGCGGTATAACATTTGTTTACTACAAGCAAGAGCTTGTGCAGGAGCAACTCAATATTGGCAGAGATAAATCTATGCGTATATTTAGTGAGCTTGAAAAAATTGGTCTTATAATTCGCAAAAAGCAGGGATTAGGTAAGCCTACGAAAATTTTTGTTATGAATTTTGCAAAGCCAATCGATAACTCGGATGATGAAGTTATCTGCAAGATTAATGCTCTTACTAAAAGCACAAAAACTCAGCAAAAATCTGATAAGTCGGCTCAAAAAGATGAACCAACATCCCAGAGGTCGGAAAAATCGACCTCTGAAAAATCGAAACCGACCTCAAGAGGTCGGAAAAATCGACCTCTTGAGGTCGATAAAAACGATGTCAGGACATCGGAAATCTCGACCTATAACCATACTGAGTTAAACCATACTGAGTTAAACCATACTAATCCATCTATCAATCAAGCTGATACAGCAACAGAATCGACTTCTAAAAAACTTGATAGAAGGATAGAAGAATATGAGGAATATGTCAAAAAGGCTGAAATACAAATTTCATACTATGCGTTGTTGTCGCAAGGTTACAATCAACATTACCTTAACCTAATTGTTAATCTACTTGCGGATACATATGTACATCGTGCAGATAACTGTGCTTTAAACATTAACGGTTTGCAAATCAACATTGCAGATGTGGCAAGACAATATGAAAGGATTGATGATGGGCACATCGAATACATTATAAGTAAGCTCAATGAAACATCTAAAACACAGCAAATTAGAAATATACGCAATTACTTGCGAAGTTGTTTATATAATGCTGTCAACACAATGGAGCTTGATGTTGATATGCAAGTCAATTATGACTTTGAAAATTGAATATTAACTTATGCCCCATTGGGGCACAAGTTTGGAGGAAAGGAAAAATGATTATTTTAAATCAAGACTTAGAACTTGTTAATTTTGACAAACTGGCTAAAATCTCTATGTTTTCCGGCGAGATTGAGGATACAACGGTTTATGCAATTGTTGCTTTTGAGTCTATTTCAGATGATGACAATGAAGATTTTATGAATCCCGATGCGTTAATGCTTGGTATTTACAACAATGAGTCTGAATGCTCAGAAGTATTCTTATCACTTTGTGAAGCAGTTGAGAATGGTAAAAACATCTATCGTATGCCCGAACCTGTGAATGAGGAAGTGATTTAGTGAACGATGTCAAAAAAGTAATTGATTTTACAACTCAGGCATCACAAGTTACATCTGAAATACTAAAGGCAATTATGAAGGATTTTTTGTCAGGTAAGGCTAAAAAATCAGGCAGGAAAATGTACGGTGAACTTGCCAAAGTTGGGAAACTGGAGAACATCGAAGTTACAGAAAACAACATCAAAGATTTTTTAAAGACGGCTCAAAAGTATGATATTGACTATGCACTCAAAAAAGATGTGTCAACATCCCCTGCTACATATCACATATTCTTTGAGAGTGCAAAATCCGAAAATTTTCAGAGAGCTTTTAAAGAGTATGTCTTTGGTGTCAACAAGAAACTTGAGAAAAAATCAGTAAGCGATGTTGTAAATCGAGAACAGATAAAGCAGAATGCAAAAACTATCGCTAAACAACAATCAGACTTGTCAAAAGAAAAATCTCTTAACAAGTCTGATATGGGGAGGTGATGGTGTGAATATTGATAGTGGCAAGATACGAAAAATTATTATTTTTGCTTTGCCGTTAATTATGTTCTTTTGGATTGGAAATAAAATCAGTTTTGCTTACCGTACAGTTACAATTGTTGGTGATATATCTGTTAAAGCTTACCCGTTTATTGATAACCTTGGTAATGCAGTAACTAACCCTCTGCCCTCTTTGCATCCATATGATGTGCTGATTGGTGCGATAGTAGCAGGTATTGCTAAATTAGTTATTGAGTACAAGAAAAAACATAAGAAAAAATTTGCAGAAGACAAGGAATACGGTTCTGCTCGTTGGGGAAACGAAAAGGATATTGCTCCTTATTATGATAAGCAAAATCAAAGTGATAATATCATTCTGACACAATCTGAAAGATTGACAATGAATAAAGCAAAATCACCAAAGTATGAGCGTAACAAAAATGTAATAGTTTATGGTGGTTCAGGCTCAGGTAAAACTCGCTTTTATGTAAAACCTAACCTGATGCAGATGCATTCAAGTTATGTTGTAACAGATCCAAAAGGCACAATAATTAATGATTGCGGCAAATTGCTTCAGCGTGGCAAACCAATTTATCAAAAAGGCGATATTATCGGTTATCAACCGTATGAAATTAAAATTTTCAATACAATTGATTTTAAAAAATCAATGCACTATAACCCGTTTGCATACATTCGTCCCGAAACTCGTGAGCAAGATATATTGCGTACTGTTGAAGTGCTGATAGCAAATACAACCGGCGAGCAAAAAGGCGGAGATGAGTTTTGGGTTAAAGCAGAGAAATTGCTTTATACATCATACATAGCCCTCATTCTGACTATGTGTCCTGAAAATGAGTGGAATTTTGAAACGCTTATTGATTTTGTCAATGCATCAGAATGCCGAGAAGATGATGATAGCTTTAAAAATGCAATCGATTGGGCATTTTACTATCTTGAAAAGTGGATTGAAAAGGATTGGGATAAAGATGAGCAGTTTGAAGAACAAAACGAAAACTATGCTGATTTAGTTGACATTGATGTAGAGCCTTGGAGAGCAAGTCTTGGCAGATTTGCTGTGCGACAGTACAAAGCCTATAAACTTGCGGCAGGTAAAACAGCTAAATCAATCTTGATTAGCTGTGCAACAAGACTCGCTCCGTTTAGTATTGACAGTATACTTGAAATTACAAGCTATGACGAAATGCAGCTTGATACTATCGGAGATAGACTTACTGCATTGTTTATAGTTGTATCAGATACTGACGCTACATTCAACTTTTTGGTTGCGATTATGTATTCTCAGCTTTTTAATCTTCTGTGTACTAAAGCTGATAAAACTCCGAAAGGCAGATTAAAGTATCCTGTACGATGTTTGATTGATGAATTTGCAAACATAAAGCAAATACCTGATTTTGAAAAAATAATTGCTGTTATACGAAGTCGAGGTATTTCTGCGAGTATTATTTTGCAAACAAAATCACAACTAAAATCTTTGTATAAAGATAATGCTGAAACAATCGAGGGTAACTGTGACTCGGAACTATTTTTGGGTGGTAAAGAAAAAACAACGCTAAAAGACATATCAGATAATTTAGGAAAAGAAACAATCTATATGTTTAACACATCTCGTACAAGAGGAACTCAAGAAAGTTATGGAGTTAATTATCAAAAACTCGGTAAAGAATTGATGTCACGAGATGAAATAAGCGTAATGGACAACTCCCAATGCGTATTGCAAATCAGAGGTTTGCATCCATTTTTGTCTTACAAGTATGACATAACAAAGCACAAAAATTATAAATATCTGTTTGATTATGATGATAAAAATTATTTTGATGTAAAAAAGTATGTTAAGCGTAAGCATAACCATACCGCTGAACTTAGAAAAAGCACAAAATATACAGAATTTCAAACAGTAGATGAAAGGAAATGATTAGTATGAATTTAAACAAACCGAAAAAATTATCAAGCAGAAACAGAAATGCAAAAAAAGTTATTCTCGCAGTTACAGCCGTATCGGTTGTGATTGCTATGAGCTGTGTAACAGCGTTTGCTGCAGTAAGCACTACAGATTTTATCAACAAAACATCAACTGTACTTACCGCTGTTATTTCGCTCATTGGAGCAGGACTCGGAGTTTGGGGTGTTGTAAATCTTATTGAAGGTTACGGAAATGATAACCCGGGTGCAAAATCACAGGGTATGAAACAGTTGATGGCAGGTATTGCACTTATTGCTGTAGGTGTACTTATTGTGCCAGTCTTGAAAAATATGATGTCATCTGCTATGACTTCGTAATATTACTGTTGTTATCTTAAAGAAGGGTGTGATAGTTTGGGAATTTGGGAAGACTTTATCTCCGGAATAGATGAGTGGTTCAGAGGATTTCTTGCCGGAGCAATTGAAGGTTGTTTAAAAACAGTAAATTCTATGCTGTCAGGTGCTCTCAACAATGGTGATGATGGAGGAATTAATTCAATTTTTAATTCTTTTCTCGGTGACCCTACGACTTTCACGGGGTCAACATCTACAAATGAAAGTCTGACTCCGATTTGGAGTACGATAGAAACACTGTCAAATAATGTGATTGTACCTATCGGCGGTTTTGTTCTTATGGTTATTGTATGTTATGAGCTTATACATATGGTTGTAGACGGCAATAATTTTAAGGATGTTGATGATTCAATAATTATACGGTGGATACTTAAAACATTCTGCGGAATTTTGCTTATAAGCAATGTTTTTTATATAGCAACAAGTGTATTTGCGTTTGGTACAGATGCTGTCAACGATGCATTGACAACCTTGTTTGGCACAGGCGATTTTGTTGATGATGAGTTAATAAGCAGCAGTACATTTCACGAAGTATTAATGGCACAGGACAAAGGTACTCTAATTGTAACTCTGATAATAAGTTTTGTAATGATTATAGTCACTTTCTTGCTATTAGCATCAATTATCGTAGTGCTTGCATCGAGAATTATTGAAGTATTTATGCAATTATCTATTGCCCCTATTCCATTTGCAACATTTCTTAACAAGGATTGGGCTGACATAGGCAGGAATTGGCTAAGGAATATTTTAGCACTCGCTTTTCAAGGATTTTTTATCATCGTTGCTCTCGCAATATTCCAATCATTGTTCAATAACGCACTTGTCACAATGATGTCAGGGTCAAGTACAGATGTCATTATGACGATGGCTATTCTTCTTGGATTTATAATTGCATTTATATTTACGATGTTTCGCACATCAAGTATTTCAAAGTCAATATTTTCAGCACACTAATAACTTGTGCCCCATCGGGGCACAAGTTAAAAGAAGAGGAGGAAATTACATTATGCAGGTGCAGGAAAATTTTGTTCACATACCAAAAGATTTATCACTCATTAAGCAAAAATTCCTTTTGGGACTTACAAAAAGACAAGCAATAGGTTTTGCTGTCGGACTCGTATGTGGTTTACCTGCGTTTTTTATAGTCAAGGCTATAATTAACAATTTGACAGTTGCAATATTTGCAATGGGTATGTTTGCTATTCCGGGGATTATGTATGCTTTATTCAATAAAAACGGTATGTACTTTGAAACATATATTGCATTGCTTATTAAATTTTTTAAAAAGCCGAGAGTACGAAAGTATGAACCTTTATCTGCTTTAAAAGCTATTGAAAATCAAATTGAATATAACAGATTAAAAAGAATTCTTTTAAATGCAGATGTTGATGTTCCGGTATTTGATAATAAGAAGGTGACATTATTTGAAAAAATCACAAGTAAACACAAAAAATAA
>ERZ1034878.543-NODE-543-length-17074-cov-14.185087_pt1 | contig 17074 bp, 13 predicted proteins | sample MGYA00520593_ERZ1034878 | MGnify/ENA primary metagenome ERZ1034878 (study PRJEB33766, sample SAMN09781724) | gut metagenome | biome: gut microbiome | host: Homo sapiens | place: Madagascar | study: EMG produced TPA metagenomics assembly of the PRJNA485056 data...
CCACAAAACCAGCCACACGCTCCATTCGCTAATAACTTGTAAGCTCAACTAGAAACGAGTGAACTCGCGCCACATGAGCGGAGTGCGGAGCTGTTTCTAGAAAACTTTACCGCTCAAACAACACTCGTTTTGCCGTTTGTTTCGCTAACAAGTTATTGCTCATTTTGCTATCGTGGCAAATTGACTTCGTAATCAATAGTAACTATTGTCATTCTGAAAGTTTAGAATATTAGTATGAGCGTTTAGCGAAATACATAATATTCTTGCTATTCAGAATCTAATACTACACCGAATAGACTCAGGATCGGTGTCTGGAGTGGCAGTTACAGGTAAGTAGTTTTTATAAAATTGCAGCAACTTAAGATTATTTTTATTTAAAAATAATCCACCCCCACTAAAAAATGGAGATGGATTATATATTATATATTTATAATTACTTCACAACGATGTTGACGAGTTTTTTCGGAACCACAATTGTTTTTACAATTGTTTTGCCTTCCGTAATTTCTTTGACCTTAGCACTTGATAGTGCAAGTTCTTTCAATTCATCTTGTGACAAAGCTTCATCAGCTTCTATTTTGTCCTTAACTTTTCCGTTAATTTGAACAATCAACGTGATTGAGCTTGCTTTTGCCAAATCATCGTTCCATTTTGGCCATTCTTGTGCGTGGATAGAACCATTGCCGCCTAAGTCATTCCAAGCTTCTTCGCATAAGTGAACCGCAACAGGTGACATCAATTTGATTAGAGTTACGATTGTAAAACTCAAAATTGATTTGTCCTCATCGTCAAGATTAGACTTTTTGCCACGCCAATCGTAGATAGCGTTTACAAGTTCTCTGTACTTAGAAATTACTGTATTAAATTGGAAGTCGTTAGAAATGTCATTAGAAATCCCTTTAATAGCCATGTGAACAAGTCTTAGCAAATCGTCGTTTTCTTTCTTTTTCAATGAACCTTTGCCAAGTTCAGGCAGATTAAGGTTAATATCCTCAGCGTTTGCGGAAATCAATCTCCAAACCCTGTTCAAGAACTTGTAACAGCCTTCAACGCCGGCGTCTGACCAGTCAAAATCTCTTGCTGGAGGTGAATCGGACAAAATAAATAATCTTGCAGTATCAGCTCCGTAGTTTTCAAATATTTCGTCAGGATCAACTGTGTTGCCCTTAGATTTAGACATTTTTGAGCCGTCTTTAAGTACCATACCTTGTGTTAGAAGATTTTTGAACGGTTCATCAAAATCCAAAAGTCCTATATCTCTTAATGCTTTTGTGAAAAATCTTGAATACAACAAGTGTAAAATTGCGTGTTCAATACCGCCAACGTACTGATCAACTGGCAACCATTTGTTTACTTTGTCTTTCGCAAACGGCATTTTGTCGTTTTTCGCGTCTGAATATCTCAAATAGTACCAGCTTGAACAAACGAAAGTGTCCATTGTGTCTGTTTCACGTCTTGCAGGTCCGCCACAGCAAGGACAAGTCGTAGTTGCAAAAGTTTTAGATGTTGTAATCGGGGATTTGCCGACAACACTAAAATCAACGTCTTTTGGTAACATTACAGGAAGTTGATCTTCCGGTACAGGTTGAATTCCGCACTTGTCGCAATAAACGACAGGAATTGGGGCTCCCCAATATCTTTGTCTTGAAATCAACCAGTCACGAAGTCTGTATTGGGTTTTGAATTCGCCAAATCCTTCGTCAACAGCTTTTTGAGTAATCGCTTTTTTAGCTTTTTCATTGCTCATTCCGTCAAATTCGTTAGAGTTTACCAAAACGCCTTCTGCTGTATAAGCATCTGTAAGTTCATCTGCCACAATAGTTTTGTCTTTTGGTGAAATTACAACTTTCAACGGCAATTTATATTTTTTAGCAAATGCAAAATCTCTTGTATCGTGCGTCGGAACTGCCATTACAGCACCTGTTCCGTATTCTGCCAAGGCATAATCTGCTGTCCAAAGCGGGAATTCTTCTCCTGTGAATGGGTTTATGCAGTGCGTGCCAAGTGGAACACCGGTTTTTTCACGTTCTGTCGAAAGTCTTTCGATTTCTGTCATTTTGCGAGCATTTGCTCTGTATTCTTCAACTGCTGCTTTGTTTTCAAGAGTTGTTAATTTTTCTATGTCTTTGTATTCAGGAGCTACAACAAGGTACGTAATTCCATGAACTGTGTCAGGTCTAGTTGTGTAAACAGGGATTTCCATTCCTTCGATTTCTTTGACCTTAAATCTGAAAATTGCACCTTGAGATTTGCCAATCCAGTTAGCTTGCATTGTTTTTACGTTGTCGCCCCAACCTGTCAATTTGTCAAGGTCTTCAAGCAAAACTTCTGCGTAATCTGTGATTTTCAAAAACCACTGTGACAAGTATTTTTTCTCAACAACGTGGTCGCATCTCCAGCATTTGCCATCGATAACCTGCTCGTTTGCAAGTACTGTTCCGCATTCTTCACACCAGTTTACGGCAGCTTCTTTTTTGTAAGCTAAGCCTTTTTTATAAAGTTGTAAGAAAAGCCATTGAGTCCATTTGTAATAATCAGGTTTGCAAGTTGTAACTTCTCTATCCCAGTCATACGAAAGCCCAAGCATTTTCAACTGTTTTGTCATATAAGCAATATTTTCAACAGTCCATTTTTCAGGATCAACTCCGTGTTTCATTGCTGCGTTTTCAGCGGGAAGTCCGAAACTATCCCAACCCATCGGGTGAAGCACGTTGAAACCGTTCATTTTTTTGAAACGTGCAATTACGTCGGTAATTGTATAGTTTCTAACGTGTCCCATGTGTAATTTTCCTGATGGATAAGGAAACATTGACAATGCAAAATATTTCGGTTTGTCACTGTCATTAGGGGTTTGGAATGCTTTATCTTCTTCCCATTTTTTTTGCCATTTTTTTTCTATTTCCTGTGGAAAATATGCGTCTTTCATCTTTTTCTCACCTCATATAATCTACTGTGTTAATAGTAGCACAAAAAAATCTTTTTATGTATAATTGATGGCATGAAAAAGTTATCCGTTTTAATAATTTTAACATTACTACTTGCAAATATTTGTCCGGCTGAAGCAGGAATTATATCTGCGCATAAGGCTAGAGTTGAACAAAATAGGCTTTACAAATCGGCTTATAACGATGTAAAACAGGTTATTGACCAACAAACAGTTTATACCAATAAGTATGACTTAGACGGACTTTCAAGCCTTTATTCGAAAGAATTTGTGAACTCTGACGGGTTTAATAAAGAGGTTTATTTCAAGTTAATTAAGGAAACTTGGGAAACTTATCCTGATATTTCTTACAAAACTCAGATTAATAAAATAGAAGTTGGTGAAAACTATGCAACGGTTTATGTTAACGAGTTTGCAGTTGCGACATCTAAGGAAACCGTTGAAGAATTGACGGTAATCGGAGAACTTTATTCGACTTCAAAATGCGTTTATTATCTTGAAAAACAAGGCTCTAAATGGCTAATCAGTTCCGAAAAAGTACTTGATGAAACTTCAACTCTAAAATACGGAGATGCAAGGTATGCTGATATTGATCTAAATGTTCCGAAACAAATTGGCGCAGGCAAAGAATATACGGCAAGCTTAAATGTCGTGACACCTATTGATAGCGTGATTATTGCATCTATCAGCAAAGAAAATATTGTTTACCCACAAACAAAATCAGAAGACGCTTTTAGAAAACTAACTGACAATAGTGTTTTAGAAAGAGTTTTTACATCTAACAAAAACAATGTAAACGAATATGCAGTTGCGTCGGTCGGAATAACCCGAGCTGAGAGTGTTTCAGACACTCAGGCAAGAATTTATATGGGTGGATTAGCATTTATAATGACAAGGATTAACGTAATTCCTGAAAACAAATTTATCCAAACAGAAAGTGAAAAATAATGAGCAAAGGATTGGAAAAAACAAGTAAATTTATATATTTTGTAGTATGTTATGCATTTTTTATTTTTGCAGATCTTTATATGTCGAGTATTCTTGTTGACAAAATAACGCACGGATTTAGAATGTCAAATCCTGTTTTTTCGCTGAATTATGTCAAAAATACAGGTGCTGCATTTAGTATTTTGCAAAATTCTCGTGAGTTATTGATAATCCTTTCAATGATTGCATTGGTTTTGCTTGCATTGCATGTAATTAATAATCTAAAATCAATATCTCTGAAAACCTGTTTTTTTATAGCACTTTTGTCAGCAGGAATTGCCGGAAACTTGCATGAAAGAATAGTTTTTGGATATGTTAGAGATTTCTTTCAATTGAATTTTGTAAACTTTCCTGTTTTCAATATTTCAGATATATTCATAAATGTTGGCGTAATCGTTTTGATTGTGATGATTTTGATTAAGAGAAAGTAAGGTTGTTTTTATTATTAACAATTCATGATGTTGGGTGAGGAAGTCCAACCTATTGTGTATGAAAACATTTTTGCGATTTAGAAGCTATTATCAAATATAATAGACTCCAGATCGTAGTCCGGAGTGACTGTTACGGGATAGTTGCTTTACGGAACTTGCAACTATCTTAGTCGTCATTGTGAAAAGACAGAAAATTTACGCTGAACGCTTGATTTTCTGTCTTATTCAGAATCTGATATTTAGTATAAATTAAAATCAATAATCCATTTTCCAGCCGTTTGACATTAAATATTTTAGTGGAGTCATGTCTTCTTCCCAAGGTTCGGTTCGGCAATATCCATCAGCATCAATTTGAGAAATTAATTTTCCTCCATTGTTAGAGCAGTATAGCATTGGGAAAAAGTCCCTTCCCCATTCATTTGGACCTTTTTCACCATTTGTGTCTATTCCAACTGTTATTGAATTTGCTGTTGGTACTAAATAATAAATCATTCCATCAGTTGTATAAAAACCGGTAACTGTTCCAAATTCAAAGTAACTATTATTTTGAATTTTTGAACCAGTATCGTTAGATGTCGGAAGAGTATATTTGTTGTTTGCGTAATTAAGCCTCCAATGTTCTTTGTACTTTATATCGCAGTCATTACCTATACAGGTTTTTACGACTTTTAGGTATTTAGGAATAATTTGTTGTATAACACTAGGGTTTCCATACATTTCTTCACAGTTGTTTTCGTTTACAAATCCATTAACCCCCCAAGTTCCTTGTGCAGCACACAGTGCATCAGAAAATAAGCTTGTTGTTGCAATTGTTGAAGCATTTTCGTCGGCTTGCATTTTTGAAAAAGCATTCAAAATTGTGCTTATTCCTTTCTGTATGCCGGTTACATATGTCTGTTTTTGGTGATTTTGAATAAGTGTCGGCAAAGTCATTGCCGCAACGACTCCGATTATGCCTAGTGTTATTAATACTTCCGCCAATGTAAAAGCAGATTGTCGTTTCCTCATATACTTCTCCTCAAAATGTTAAACATCATTACTATATTATTATATACATATATAATAATATTTGCAATAGTATAAATAAAATACACTTGCAATTTAAAAATGATAGACTTATTTTATGATTAAAAATAAGTTATCGGAGATGATGGGTATTCGTAGAATGAATATGGCTGAAACTGCACGAGTTGCAGGGTTGAACCATATTACAGTCTTTCGCATTTACCATGACAAAACAAAAACAATTGAGTTGGAAACCATAAATAAACTCTGCTATGCCCTTGATTGCCGTATTCAAGATATTTTTGAGTATATTCCGGACTAAATGAATTTTTACAACGGCAATTTAATACAGAATTCTGTTTGAACTCCTTCTTCGCTTTGGACTGTGATTTCTCCACCATGTGATTTTACGATTTGTTGAGATAGGTACAACCCTAATCCTGTACCGATTTTACGGAATTTTTTCGCCGCTGAATAATATTTGTTAAAGATTAATTTGATTTCTTTTGGCGGAATACCTTGCCCGTAATCGATTACTGAAATAGTTATATATCCTGGGATTTCACCTGTTTTTATGTCAATTCTGTCTTTTGTGTTGCTGTGCGAAATCGCATTGGAAATCAAATTCTTGATAACTCTTTCCAACTGCATCGGATCAGCCGTAACTTTTATATCCCTTGAAGGTGTGAAATGTATTGTAATTCCTGAGTTGTTGGCTATCGGTTGTGTACTTTCGACAATATCAGAGATAAAGCCATTAAGCATAATGTTTTCTTTAAGAAGTTTAATCCCTGTTTCTTTGATTTTGTATGTTTCAAGGATAATTTGAACGAGTTCAACAAGTTCTTGGTTGGATTTTTTCATATTAAGTAGTGCGAATTCTTGTTTATCCGAAATTTCTCCAAAAGTTCCGTTAAGCAAAAAGTTGATAATATTTGATTCTGCAACGATTGGAACTTTTAAATCGTGGGTTAAAGTTGCAACAAAATCTTCTTTAAGAGTTTCGATTTCACGTTCGTTTGTAACGTCTTTAATCAAGATTACGTAACGTTTTTTGTCATCATCAAGCGAAAGCTTAATCGTTTGCATTACAAAATTATTTGTTGGTGTGTGTTTGATGAAAACATCTTTGTTTTTTGCACGTTCAATCGGTGTGTCATCGCTTATTTGAATGTAATCATCAATGTTTGAACCAATAATTTCTTGCCCCTTCGTTCCAAACCATTCTGTAATTTGTGGGGTTGCACGCAAAATGTTGTGTTTGTCGTTTATGATTAAAATCCCGTCAGATAGAGAGTTGATAACGGATTCCAGCAATTTGTTTTGACGCATAAGTTCGTTTTGGTATTCGACAATCATTTTTTCTCTGTCGTTAAGAGTTTCTACCATTCGGTTGATACTGTCCGTAACGTTTTGGTATGTCGGGTGGTTAATTTCTTCGATTTTTGTTGAAAGGTTACCGTAACGAACGGAGTTTACTGTGTTTGTAACCATTCCTAAGTAATCGTTAATTTTAGACCAACGTTTGTTTGTCTGTCTTGTGATTAAAAAAAGTATGATAAATACCAAAATGATGCTTAAATTTAATAAATACCAAAGCATGTGTTAATCCTCTCTCTTTATGATATGATTATACCAGATAAGAGGGATTTTGTATATGCTTAAATTTCCGAGTACGATAAAGATGGTTATAACTGATTTTGACGGGATTGTTACTGATAATTGCGTTTACATCTCTGATGATGGAAATATTTCCAGACGCTTGAATTTTAAAGATGTTATGGCTTTTTCTATTTTGAGAAAAAATAATTATAAAATCGGCATAATTTCCGGTGAAGCTAATGCCGCAATTGAGATTTTGGCTAAAAAGTTTCAGGTTGAAGAGGTTCATCAAAATATCAGGATTAAAATTGATGTTTTGAAAGAAATTGTAAAAAAATACAACCTTTCGCCAGAAGAATATATTTATATAGGTGATGATATCAATGATTTAGAGTGTTTGAAGTTCGCTAAATACAAAGTTACTGTTCCGCATGCTGTTGAAAAATTAAAACAAGTTGATGGAATTCAGGTTACAGAGGCTCAAGCAGGTTTAGGCGTTTTTAGAGAGGTAGTAGATTGTCTGGTTGGATAAAAGAAATTGTTGATAAAATTAAACATTTGAGCAGCTCGATTGACAAATATCAAGAAGAAACGGTAATTCAGTCGTTGCCTTCGTATGCGATTGTAAATAGGGCAAAAGCATTGATGGCAAAGGAAAAATATGCAGAGGCAGAAGTCGTTTTGAAAAAAGCCTTGGAACTTCCGCAAAAAGATGCGCTTGTTTATAAATATCTCGGTGCGGTTTACGAAAAATTGAGTAGGTTTGATGAATGTGTAGAGTCTTATCAGATTTCTGCAGAATTAAATCCTCAAGACAAAAATGTTTGGCAAAGGCTTGGCTTTGCACTCGTGACTGTTAAAAAATACGACAAAGCAATTTTGGCTTTTGAAAACGCAAATAAGGTTCAAGCCGGAAATACAGATACTTTTACCGGTTGGGGCATGGCGTTGATGAAGCTTAAAAAGTATCGTGAGGCACAGGCAAAGTTTATTGAGGCTATTAAATTTAATAAATACAATTTTTCTGCAATATTTTTATGTGCGGTTATGGAAATTAAACTTGAAATGTACGATAGTGCCGAGATGAAATTGTCTTTATTAGCAAACATTTGTCCAAATCCGAATAATACATTTGAACTTGCACGTCTGAAAGCTATCAGAAACGACCTTGACAGTGCTATTCATTATGCAAAAAAAGCACTTGAATTCAGCGATAAAATGTTCCCTGCATATATATTATTAGGGCAGGTTTATACGGAAAAGTATGATTTTGAAAATGCGCAGAAAAGTTTTCAAACCGCAGAGGAAAAGTGTGTTGAGTCACCGTCTCTTTATCTTGAATGGGGTAAATCTTTGGTTAATTTTGATAAACTTGATGATGCAAAATTAAAACTTTTAAAAGCGTTTGAACTTGACCGTGAAGATATCGGAATTCAAATGAATTTGGCACTATGCTGTGCACTTAGAGGCGAAATCGAAGAGGCTGAAAATATTTTATCTGATTTGGACGAAAAATTGCTTGACAACAAGTCGGTTAAACTGGCAAATTCAATCATTGCTTATGAAAAAGGCGATTGCGAAAAGGCAATTGAAGGATTTCGAGAAGATGATGAAAACTTTATCAATGCGTATTATTTGGCGAAATGTTATGAAAAACAAGGCAATGATACAAAAGTTAAAGATTATTACGAAGCTGCAATACGAACAAATCCGAATTTTGTAAGAATTTATTTTGATTATGTAAATTATCTGATAGGTCAAAATGACTATGTAGAGGCACAAAGAAAGCTTCGTAAAGCACTGAAAGCAGAACCTGAAAATGTCAGATTGTTAAATTTGATGTTTAATGTAAGTTACACTCTTGTCAAAGATAAGCTTTGTGAATATAATGTAAAAGAAACTATCTCGATTGCGGAAAAAATTCTGAAAATCAATCCTGATAAGTTTGAGTACCCTGAACAGAAACTTGAATTAGAAAAGTTTTTGTCCCAGTCAGAAAGAGAATAAATTTTGAGAAAAATCATTGTTCAAAAATTTGGTGGCACATCAGTTGCAGATACTGAAAAAATTAAAAATGTTGCGAGAACGGTAATTAAGGAAAAAGAAAACGGAAATGATGTCGTAGTTGTCGTTTCGGCAATGGGACATACGACGGATTACCTTGTAAAAATGGCAAAGGATTTGAGCCCAAATCCATCTGGTAGAGAAATGGATATGCTTCTTTCTACTGGAGAAGGGGTTTCTATCGCACTTTTGGCTATGGCAATTCAGTCACAAGGGTATGATGCTGTTAGTTTTAATGCTATGCAAATCGGGATTATGACAGAGAATGTTCACTCAAAAGCCAGAATTGTTGATATTAAAACTGACAAGTTGAAACAGAATTTGAAAGAAGGTAAAATTATCGTTGTTGCTGGATTTCAGGGTGTTACAGAAGATGGAGAAATTACGACATTAGGTCGTGGCGGATCTGATACGTCAGCAGTTGCTCTTGCAGCGGCTTTGAATGCTGAAAGATGCGATATTTATACTGATGTGGAAGGTGTTTACACAACCGATCCGAGAGTTGTTCCGAACGCATCAAGATTGGACGAGATTTCTTATGAGGAAATGTTGGAACTTGCACACGCCGGAGCGAATGTTCTTCACCCGAGAAGTGTTGAAACCGCAAAACAGTTTAATGTTCCGATGCGAGTTCGCAGTAGCTTTAAAATTGATAATTTAGGTACACTAATATTAGGAGTTGAAAAAATGGAAATTTATAAACCGGTGACAGGCGTTGCAGCAGATTTATCTCAGGCAAGAATTGTTGTTTGTGATGTGCCTGACAGACCAGGGGTTGCTGGCAAAATATTTAGTAAATTGGCAAAAGAAAATATTTCGGTTGATATGATTATTCAATCTTATGCAAGAAAAGTTTCTAACACCAATGATATTGCATTTACGATTGATTCCGCTGATTTAGTCAAAACAGTTGAAGCATTGAAGGTTTTAAAAGCAGAAATCGGTGCGACAGGTGATATTCAGGTTGATGAAAATATTGCAAAGGTTTCAATTGTCGGTGCCGGCATGATTGACAGACCAGGTGTTGCTTCAACTATGTTTGAAACACTTGCAGAACAAGGAATTAATATCCGTATGATATCTACAAGTGAAATCAAAATCAGCTGTTTGGTAGACAAAGACGATGCACAGCAAGCGGTAAAGGCTTTACATAGCGTATTTGGACTAGAAAGTTCCGAAGTTGCCGAAGTAAAAGGCGACTTGCCGAATGTGTAAGGTAGAATAAAATAGTCCATTATATAATTCGTTTGGAAAAATAACTGTTTTTATGTATAGTTTGTTTACCCACTCTAGCTCTCCCTAATAGAGGGAGAGAAGCTTTTTATTGCATCTATTTTGTTTATATTGTTTCTCTGGGGTGTATAAAACTTAATGAAACATAAGTCTTCCCTAATCAGGGAAGATTTAGATGGGTAAGTGATCTTTTTTAGCTAAGTGAAAAGGCTTTATGTATCCTTTCTTTACATTTCTTAACTCTCACGCAATTCCTGTCTGTGTTTGGTTTTATAGAAGGTATGGATAGTAGTGTCAGTGTAAATCCGAATATGAAAAATCCGCCGCTTAATGTTGGTGTTATTACGCCGCCAAACGACCATTACAAGCCGGTTTTGTACTCTCATGTGCAAGCATCGAGAGATTTTCAGGTGCTAAATCATGACCTTTATGTGTCCATGAAAAATTCTGAAAGCATTGAAAAAAGAAAAACGCCAAAATCAGTCTTTGTCGCTTTAGGGGTAGGAGCTTTGGCTCTTTGCTATCCGTTGATAAAAAAAGTTTTTAAACACTAATTTCTTAATCTTTGAAATCAAAAAATCTTCATCTTGCATTCTCTAATGTTAGCAATATTATATTGATAAATAAATCGTATTATGTTATAATTAAAATATAATATATTATTATATGGAGAGGTTTATGCGAAAATTTTTAGGATTTACCTTGGCAGAAGGTGCTACGCACGTAGCCCATTGTAACGATGGTCATTCATACCTCAGGCATTGGTGTAAAGCTTTTACGCACGTAGCCATTTGCACCAACAAACGACTCTTGGGGTTTACATTGGCGGAGGTATTGATTACACTAGGTATAATCGGTGTTGTTGCGGCTTTGACTTTGCCTTCTGTAATCCAAAATTATCAGAAAAAAGTTACTGTGGAGCGTTTGAAAAAGTCTTATTCTACATTGGCACAAGCAGTTCAAATGTCTGTAAAAGATAATGATGAAGTAGAAACTTGGGATTTTTCACTGTCAGCTCAGGAATTTATGGATAAATATATTGCTCCGTACATAAAAGATATTTCAACAAGAGCAAAAAACAATGGGAATTACAATAATTCAAAAGAATATATTTTTGCAGATGGAACAACTATTTATGCATGGACTTTAAATTCAACATTGCAACAATGTATTTTTATTCGATTACAAGTTGACATAAATGGTGATGCAGGTCCAAATATTCTGGGAAAAGATGTTTTTTCTTTTTTTATATTCCCCAAGAAGCTTAGTTTTTATAATAGTGGAACAGGAGATATTGCTCAAAATATTCCAAAAGGTGGGTTATACCCTGATGGATACGGCTATACAAGAAATACGATGTTGAATTACGCTTGGCGAGGTTGTAATAAACGAGGTGGAAAAGCAGTAGATTCCAGTGGGGTTGAGCGAAACAATGCCGGTGGAGCCTTTTGTACTGCATTAATCATGTACGATGGTTGGCAGATTAAAGAGGATTATAATTGGTAGAGGTGTGCCCTGCACGGACGGCGGGAACTTTTTTCGGAAAAAGTTCCATAAAACCAGTCCAAACGTATAACGAGAATGCGCTATATACTTGTATAACAGATTATGAAATCGTCATTACTTAACATATACAAGAATGACGAGAATAGCTACTATTCATGATATTTCATTATTTAATTTATAACCAACTTAGCTGCTTTCGAATAAGTTTTTTCACAATTTGCTTCCCATTTTAGTATCCCCCTATTTCCTAATTCAAAAATTTATTGTATTATGTTTCTATAAATTAGAAGAAATTTTTGAAGGGGATAATATGAAGAAATTTTTGATTATATCGGCGTTGGTTATTTTTTCAAACTGTGTTTTTGCCGCTGATTTTAATGTCTATAAGCTTGATAATGGGCAAACCGTTGTTATTCAAGAGGTTAAGTCAAATCCGATTGTGACAATTGACACTTGGATTAAGACTGGTTCTATAAACGAAAATGATGAAAATAACGGTGTTTCGCACTTTTTAGAACATCTGTTTTTTAAAGGTTCTACAAATCATGCACCCGGAGAGTTTGACAAAATCCTTGAAACAAAAGGTGCAATTACAAATGCTGCAACCAGTAAGGATTTTACACATTATTACGTAACTATTCCTTCCAAAGACTTTGATTTGGCACTTGAAATGCACTCTGATATGCTTTTGCACCCGCTTGTGCCGAGAAAAGAGCTTGAAAAAGAGCGTAAAGTTGTTATTGAAGAGATTATGAAAGATGCAAATTCCCCGAACACGCTTGTTTATGACAATTTGGTGAATATGCTCTACACTGATCACCCCTATAAAAGAAAAGTTATCGGGAAGGCTGATATCATAAGTACAATTCATCGTGATGCGATTATGGATTATTATAACAAATTTTATAACCCGTCGAATATGGTGACAGTGATTGTTGGAGATGTAGACGCAAATTCTGCAATTGATAAAGTTAAGACAGATTTTAATTCTGAATATAAAAAACCGATAAAAAATGTTTACCCGAAAGAAAAGTTTTTGACATCACAAAAGAAAAATGTTGCATATTTTGACACTCAGTCCGGATATATGTTGGTGGGCTTTAGAGGTGTAAAAATTGACGATAAAGATTCTTACGCGCTAGATGTTTTGGCTACGATTTTGGGCGAGGGGCGTTCGTCTGTTTTTTACAGAAATATTAAAGAAAACAAACAGCTTGCAAACACTATCGGTACTGCAAATACAGGGTTTAAAGATGATGGAATTTTTTATATTTCTGCAACTTTTGAGCCTGAAAAATGTGCAAAATTTCAAGATAGCATTTTTGAAGAAATAAAAAATGTTCAGAAAAACGGTGTTAGTCAAGAACAACTTCAACTTGCAAAAAATGTTATTGAACGTGATACATATTACGAGAGAGAATCTATTTCGAATATCGCAAGCGAAATTGGCTATACTTTCGTAACGACCGATGATACAAAGTACTATGAAACATATTTGGACAATATAAAAAAGGTTACACCACAAGAGGTGAAGGCTGTTGCAAATAAGTATTTAGGATTTGAAAAGAGTGCTGTATCAATAGTTTTGCCTGAATCTTGTAAAGAAGTAAAAGTTTCTAATGTTACACAAAAAACTGAACCTGCAAAATTTGTCAGTGAAAATTCTAATACCCAAAAGTATGAACTTTCAAATGGTGCAACGCTTTTACTTACTCCAAATAAAGTAAATGATATTGTTGCGATAAGTATTTTCTCAAAAGGTGGAGAATTTATTGAAAACATTGCAGGAACAGCTGATTTGACAGCATCTGTTATGACAAAAGGCTCTAAAAAATATTCATCGACTGAATTCGCACAGGTTATGGAAGATAACGGAATAAAAATTGTTCCGTCAGCAAAGCCTGATAGTTTCAATCTTACTGTGCTTTCGACCAAAAATGATTATGACAAAACAATTGAACTTTTGAACGAAGTTATTAATAATGCAACTCTTGATGATTACGAGATTGAAAAATCAAAAAATGATGAGTTGAATTCAATTAAAAAAAGCAAAGATATACCGTTAAATCTTGCGGTAGATAATTATAAATCATTGATTTTTGAGGGTTCTCCATATTCAAATTCAAATAAAATCCTTGAAAAATCATTGCCAAAAATTACACAAAAAGATGTGAAAGCCTATTATGACAAAGCTTTTTATCCTCAAAATGTTGTGATTTCGATTAATGGAAATGTTGATAAAGACAAAGTTGTTGCAGATTTTACACAAATCTTTAACGGCAAAAAAGGTGAAAAGTTTGACTATGGAAAGTATTCAGTAGCTCAATTGACTGGGAAAAAACAAGCTTGCGCGACGGTTAAGGATTTGAAAACAGATTGGATTATTTACGGTTGGCAAACTGATGGTGTGCTAAATCGTAAGGAGTATGCAACTTTGCAGGTTATAGATTCTTTGTTGGGTTCAGGTATGAGCTCTCGTCTGTTCAAAAATTTGAGGGATAAAGATGGGCTTGCATATCAATTGGGTTCGCAGTTTTCACCACATATTGTGAAAGGTTCGTTTATAACTTATATCGGAACAAATCCTGAAAACCTTGACTATGCACAGAAAAGAATGCTCGAAGAGGTGTTTAGATTAAAGGTTGAATTTGTTGGCTCAAAAGAGTTGCAAGAGGCGAAAGACAAGCTTTTGGGACATTATATAATCGGTCAGGAAACTAATCTTGATAAGGCGACAACAATCGGCTGGTTTGAAACTTCTGGCAGAGGTTACAAATTTGACGATCAATATGCACAATTGATAAACAGTGTGACAGAAAGTGATATTATTGAAGTTGCGAATAAGGTTTTTACAAACAACTACGTGTTGTCAATTGTAAAACCACAGTAAAATAGCTTATTCTTATTTAATAGCTATAATGCAAAGCCTCTCTCCCTCTATTAGGGAGAGAAGGCGAGTGGGTAGTTGATATTTTACAATTTTACCCATAAAAAATCCCTCACAATATACGAGGGATTTTTTATGATTTTACCAATTTGTCCTAGTTAGGACTTGTTTTGCGTGGCGGTTATACATTTTATCTTTGTACCAAGCTCCTTGAAAAGTTGCGTCGTTGTTGTACATATATTGCATGTCGTGTGACATAAAATAAATTGCACTGACTAATTCCCCGTTTGATTTATACTGCTTTGACATATATGGAAAATTTGGATAATTATCCGAAAATTTGTCTACATAGCGAAGATTTCCAAGTGCGTCGTAATAGTAAACCGAACGTAAATCATTTTTGTACTGAATTGCGTAACTTATCAAGAGGTTTCCTTTATAAAATCCGCAAAGATTTTCGCTATTTGTTTCTTTTACGTTATTTTTCACAAGCATATAGTGTCGCTTGTAATCAGCATCTTTCAAGAAATCTTTGTATTCGTTTCTGAACTCTTTTTTCTTGATTTTGTAAACTGTGTCTTTGCCAAAAAGTTCTGTTTTGTATTTCTCAATTGCCAAATCTCTGTCGACTTGTGTTATGTCAAGCCAGTCAAAAATCAAATTGCCTGTCAGTACAACAGGTTTTGATGTTGTATCTGAAATGTTTGTTGCCGGAATATCCGCGGATAATGCAGCTTTCCCTAGTATTAAAATGCTTAATAAAATTGCAAATTTTTTCATCTTTTACCCCTTACAAATAATATCATACAATGAACAAGTTTTGTGTATAGTCTTGACATTTAAACCCACGTATATCAAAACTTTCCGCCTCTTAAAATACGTAAATTTGTAAATTGTAACAAAAGTTTAATATATTTTTCTAAAAAATTCGATATTTTCTTGACGAGAAATATTGATGTATTATTATTTAAGAACATGTAATTTTAAAGTCGGGTGAACTATGCCTAATTTTAGAAGAAACATAGAAGTTCATTTAGCTGAAGTTCAGTAGAATGAAAGGTTTACAGCCTCAAGTTAGATTTCTTAATTGTAAATTATTTTCAAACAGATTGCTCCAAAGAGGGCATGGATAAAAACAAAATAATACAATTTTTTATATAGTACGTACACATAGACGAGGTGAATTAATGTCTAACACAAAATATGCAGAAAGAGTAACGCCAATGGGTATTCCACATACTCGTTTGGACGATTTACCTGACCTTATTGAAGTGCAGAAAAAATCATTTGAATGGTTTTTAAAAGAAGGTTTGAAGGAAGAATTACTTTCTTTTTCTCCTATTAAAGACTATACAGGCAGATTAGAATTGCACTTTTTACCAAACTACACTTTCGACAATGCGAAATATACCATTGAAGAAGCAAGAATTCATGACGCAACTTATGCAAAGCAATTGCGTGTAATGGTTAGATTGGTAAACCGTGACAGCGGTGAAATTAAAGAACAAGAAGTTTACATCGGTGATATTCCGACAATGACTGACAAAGGTACTTTCATTGTAAACGGTGCTGAACGTGTAATCGTATCTCAGATTGTTCGTTCTCCTGGTGTTTACTTCAAACGTGATATTTCCCCTGCCGGAAAACGTTTGTACAATGCAACTATGATTCCTAACCGTGGAGCTTGGTTGAAGATTGAGACAGACTCAAACGATTTAATTTATGTAAAAATTGATAAAAACAGAAAAATCTTGGCTACAACATTGTTGAAAGCTATGGGTATCACAGTTTCTGAAATGGAATCTTTGTTCACTCACTTTGATTTCTTGAAAAAAACTTTGGATAAAGATACTGCTGAAACAACTGATGATGCTTTGATTGAAGTATATAAAAAATTAAGACCTGGAGATCCGGCATCTGCTGCTGGCGGACGTTCTATTTTGGAATCTCGTTTCTTTGATGAAAAGAAATACGACATCGGTCGTGTAGGTCGTTATAAATTGAACAAAAAATTGAACTTGAACATTCCTAAAAACCAAAGAACATTGACTGTTCAAGATATCGTAGCATCAATCGAATATTTGATTAACTTGACATACGATGAAGGAACAGTTGATGATATCGACCACTTAGGAAACAGAAGAATTCGTTCAGTTGGTGAATTGTTGCAAAACCAATTCAGAGTTGGTCTTTCAAGAATTGAAAGAATCGTTAAAGAAAGAATGACTTTGCAAGATTCTGAAACTTTGACTCCGTTGAATTTGTTGAACACAAAACCTCTTGTTGCTTCATTGAAAGAATTCTTCGGAAGTTCTCAATTGTCACAGTTCATGGACCAAATTAACCCATTGGCTGAATTGACTCACAAAAGACGTATTTCAGCTTTAGGACCTGGTGGTTTGATGAGAGAAAGAG
>ERZ1034878.545-NODE-545-length-17041-cov-10.736136_pt1 | contig 17041 bp, 23 predicted proteins | sample MGYA00520593_ERZ1034878 | MGnify/ENA primary metagenome ERZ1034878 (study PRJEB33766, sample SAMN09781724) | gut metagenome | biome: gut microbiome | host: Homo sapiens | place: Madagascar | study: EMG produced TPA metagenomics assembly of the PRJNA485056 data...
AATGTATATCAAGATAATTGGACATTAAGTAAAGCAATATGGGGTTATAACAAACAAACACAAGAAAGTATAAACAAAATAATATCAATAGGAACAGCACAAGGAAAAAGCGCATATGAAATAGCACTTGATATTGAAAGCTATGTAGACCCACAGGCAAGGAAAGCAAGTAAGATTATTCACAGTACAAGGAAAGCGAGAATAACAGACGTGCAAGCGGGAAGAGCAAATACTGTAGGAGAAACAATAAATGATAAGTTCCGTTTTGGGAAAGTTGATTACAATGCACAGAGACTTGCTAGAACATTAGTATCACATGCATATCAGCAGAGTTTTGAAGCAGTTAATAAGAATGACCCTTTTGTTATTGGTTATAGATGGATTACAAGCAATTTCCATGGAAGAGTTTGCAGAGTATGTGAGAACAGGGCAAAAGAAGATAAATATGGATTAGGACAAGGAGTGTATCCGAAAGATGCATTGCCTTTAGACCATCCGAACGGCATGTGTACTTTTGAAGCTGTGATTCCAGATAGTATGCAAAGTATAGCTAAGAAAATAGGAATGTGGTATAATTCACCAAAAGGAACATTTCCAGACATTGATAAGTATGCATTAGATTTTATATAGAACAGGAGGGAGAACATGGAAGTAAAAAGAGTATGTAACAAATGTGGAGAAGTAAATAGTTTGGATTCAAAGTCACTTCTGAAAAAAGATGTGTATGATGAAGATAAAAAGCATTATGCTATTTTATATTTTGAGTGTGCAAGATGTAAAGAGGTGGAAGTCGTTCAGATAGATGATAATGAGTCCATACAGATGTTCAAAGAGATTAAGGCACTATTTATAAAGGCAATGAGAAAACGTCTTAAAAAGGAAACTGTGAGCCCTAGAGAGGTAAAGAAAAAGGACAGACTTATAAAGAAACTCAATGAAAAAAGAAATCTTCTCAATGAAGTTTTAAAAGGAAAAACTTTTTATGATGAAAATGGAAAAATATTCATAAAAGAGTTGACAATGTATATAGGAGGTGATATAATTGAAAGTGACATGTGATAAGTGTCAAATATCCTTTTATCCAATGATAAAGGAAGAAAACAAACAAGTTGGAAAACAAAACATAACAAGGACTTTTCTAGTATGTCCGAATTGTGGAAAACAATATGATTCTTATTATGATGACCAAAAAACATTGATTTTGAAAAAACAAATAAGAAAAGCAACAGCAAACATGAATAGTGAAACAAATGAAACAGAAAAGGTGAGATTTTTAAAAGGTATTGAGAAAAAGAAAAGACAGTTACAAAAAGAAGAGAGAATTTTACAAACATTATATAATAAAGGAGAATAGAACAAATGTCAGAAACAAATACAAACGGAACAAATGAAGAAACAAATGTGCAGAACAACGCAAACAATAATAATACACAGCAGAACAGTAACACAAACCAGCAGACAAGTACACAGCAGAACAACAATGTTGATGTTGAAAAAGTAAAAGGTGATGCGGTAGCAGAGTATCTTAAATCTTTAGGAGTTGAGGATTCAGAGTCGTTACAGGCAATCGTAAAGAAAGCAAAAGATGATGAAGAAGCGAATAAATCAGATTTACAGAAAAAGGATGATGCATTAACAGCAACAACAAAAGAGCTTGTTACAGAACGTGAAGCAAGAGTTATTGCAGAAGCAAAATTGTCAGCTATTCAGTTAGGAGCAAAACCAGAGCTTGTGGATGATTTAGTTATTGTTGCAAAAGCAAAAGTAACAAAAGATAAAGACATTAATGCTGTAATTGCAGAAATGAAAGACAGCACAAATGGAAAGATTTATTTTGCTACTGGTGATGAAGATGAAACAAACAAAAAAGGAACAGTAACACGTTCAAGAGTTAAGAAAACAACAGAGCAAAATAAACAAGGTACAAATGGAGATTCGAAGTATGCAGGAACAATGGCTGAAAGATTACTTGCGGGAAGAAAAGCAGTAAAGAGCCATTATTTTAAATAAAGGAGGACAAAACAAATGCTAAACCAAACAGGAGTTAGAAAAGAAACATATGGCAATACAAACCAAATTCTTTTTGCAGTAGAACATCAAGTTTCCATGGGTGTAGTAGTAAGTAAGGCACTCGGAGTTGCAGAGGGAACAAAGAAAGTTGTTAAAGCTGGAACACCACTCACAGGAAATCTTGATGCAAGAACAACAGCATTCACAGCGGCAACAGCTGGTAGTTCTACAGAAGCGTCCAATGCAGTAGGAGTTCTGTTACATGATGTAGATGTTACAACAGGGGATGCAAATGGAACATTGCTTTTGTTCGGATTTGTAAACACAAATAGAGTTGACGCAACAACTAAAGCAAAACTTACAGATACGGTAAAAAAAGCAATGCCAATGATTAAATTCGTTGCTTGCTAATTAAGAAATAGGAGGAAAATAAAACATGACAATTTACGACCTTATTATTAGTTCAGAAATCACATCATATTGGGAACTGCTACAACAGGACAGAGACCCGTACCTTGGTGAAGAACTTTTCCCAAACGATAAGAAACTCGGACTTACACTGAAATGGCTGAAAGGTTCTAATGGACTTCCAGTAGTTCTGAAAGCATCAGCGTTTGACGTACAGGCTATTCCAAGACCGAGAATTGGATTTGAGAAGTTGAGCGCAGATATGCCATTCTTCAAAGAGTCTAAGTACATTGATGAAGAGTTAAGACAGGAACTTAACAAAATCATTGAAAGTGGAAATCAAGCATACATTGATGCTATTGTGAACAGAATCTTTGCAGACGAGGTTGAACTTCTCGATGGCGCTTCTGCACAGCGTGAGCGTATGAGAATGATGATGCTCACAACTGGTACAATTTCCATGAAAGGAAATGGACAGGTTTATGAATATGATTATGGTGTAGATGAAAGCCATAAAGTAACAGTAACAAAGAGTTGGAGTGACCCATCCGCAACAATTCTTGATGATATCAGAACAGGTATTACAAAGATTGTTGATGATACTGGTGTAACAGTAGAAAGAGCAGTTTGTTCTTCCAAGGTATTCGGATATATCAGAGCAAACACAGAAATCAAGAAATCCATCTATGTTATGACAGATGGTGTTGGTTTTGTTTCAGATGCAAAAGTTAAGCAGTTCATTAAAGATGAACTCGGAATTGATATTGTTGTATATGACAAACGGTATAAAGACGAAGAGGGAGCAGTTCAGAGATATGTTCCAGATGATGTTTTTGTTATGTTCCCAACAGGAAAACTTGGAAACACATGGTTTGGTACAACGCCAGAAGAATCAGACCTTATGTCAAGTAATGTTGCAAACGTATCCATTACGGACACAGGAGTCGCAGTTACAACAATGACAAAGGCAGACCCAGTAAATGTTGAAACAAAAGTTACAATGATTTGTTTGCCAGACTTCCCAACAGCAGACCAAGTATATATTCTTGATGTAGTAGCGTAGTAAGGGGGAATAAATATGGCAATGGTTAATATTATGAAAGGCGAGCATACTGTTAAGGTAAGTCGCAATTCATATGAAACAATGTTCAAAAAGAATGGTTATGTTATTGTTGATGAAACAAAACAAAACATTGATGATTTTGAAACAGAAGAAGAAACTGTTGAGGATGATTCAGTTGATACAATTCCAATTTCTGAAATGAACAAAGAACAGCTTGCGGAGTATGCAACAAAACATAACATTGATACTTCAAAAGCTAAGAATGTAAGAGAAGCAAGACAGATTATTCAGAAAGCAATCCAACAGAGCAAGATGTAAACAAAAGTGGGAGGTGAGCAATATGGATAATTTAGAACAGTTAAAATTCAACTTAAGGGAAAAACAAGCACCATATTTCGAAGTGGATGAATTACAATATCTGCTAGAGAAAAACAATGGTGATGTTAGAAAAGCAAGCTATGATGGATTAATTATCAAAGCAGAAGTAACAGGGTTGGATGTAAGTGGTTTGACCACGAAAGACAGTTCTAGTTATTTCAAAATGCTTGCATCCCATTTTGTTTCTGTAAACAGTGGGGTGCTAAAATGAATGAGAAAATGTTACAGATAGAATTAAACAAAGTAAAGAGAGAGATAAAAACACATGGCAGAAGTTATGTTGTAAAAAGAACAGTGTTAAACAACTATGGAGAAGATACAGACAAACAAGAGGAAATAACAGAAATACAAGGATTGTTTCATACAGAAAAGGGATATATAACAAAAAGCATTTCAGATGGTTCTAAGACACATTCAAAGGGACAGCCAAAACTAATGGTTGCATATGATGATTCTGTTTTGATTAAAAATGGTGATATAATACAAATTAATGAAAACACGTATAAAGTTATTGAGAAAAATAACATACAGGAGCTTAGCATTGTTTGTGATATATCAATGGAGTTGATGTTAAATGGGAACAATTAGAATTGATGCAAAACAGCTACTAGACAATTTAGAAAGAGCTGAAATAAAATCACAAGTTGCAATTAAAATGTTTGCGACAAGCGGTGCAAAAAAGTTTCAGAACTATGCTAAGAAAAACAGACCATGGACAGACAGAACAGGGCATGCAAGACAAAGATTAACAGGATGGGTTGAACAGCTTGGAAAAATGCGAACGAGAATATATATAGGTCATGGCGTTGATTATGGTATATATTTAGAGTTATGTAATGAAAGAAGATTTGCAATTTTACAGCCAACCGTGAATGCGTGTTCTAAGGAAGTTTTAGATGGGTATAAGGATTTATTGAGGTATATCAAATGAAAAGCATTATAGAGCAGATTAGGGATGCTATAGCGGTAGATGGAACAGAAGTATATTATCCATCACAACACAAAGGCGAATGTCTAAAAGAATATGTTGTTATAAAGTCAGAGGGAACATACGAACAACAAACAGTTTCAAGTGAAAGACCGCTATACACAATTATGTTATATGTTCCAGTAAACAGATATGGAAGAATTGAAAGTTTCATGATTGAAACAAAACAGAAAATGAAGCAAGTATTTCCACTTGTTATGTATGTTGGAAATGAAACAGCAAGTTTTTATGATGAAGATAAAAACGCACATATGGTATCATTCCAATACCAAGGCTGTAGAAAAATAGAAAATTATTAGGAGGTTTAATCAATGTCGAAAACACAGAAAAAAGCAGTTGGAATCCCAACAATTGATGTTGCACTTGTTGTTGTAAGAACAGGCATGGTTGATGGTGACGATTCCAACGCAACAGAAATTGCAGTAGACACAGCAAACAAAATTGCAGTTGAACCGCAGACAGAAACAACAGATGCAATTAAACTTGTAAAACGTGGAAGATTGATTGCACAGAAGCCAGCAACTACAACAATTACTGGACATCAAATTACAATGACAGACAATGTATTCATTCCAGAACTTGTTAAGATTCTGCAAGGTGGAACAGTTGCGGGAAGTGGCGAAACATTAACATACACACCGCCAGTTGCGGGAAGCACAGATAAAGGACAGGTATTTGAGCTTGATTGTTATTCTGCACAGTATGATGCAAGTGGTCAGATTGTTAAGTATGAAAAAATCACATATCCAAATTGTCAAGGAACACCGATTGCAATGAGTTCAGAAGATGATGTTTTCAGAGTTCCAGAGTATGCAATTAATTCAGCACCAAAAGAGGGAGAAGCACCATATAAGATTTCTTATGTGAAAACACTTCCACAGTTCACAGATGCCGTAGCGCTGTCTGATGAAGATAGTTTTGAAACAGGACTCGCAGTAAATTAGAATAAAAAGATAGGAGAATAAGAACATGGCAAGAACAGCAAAAACAGAACAGGTAACAAGTTTGGAACAGTTGAAACAATATGCGAATGGAAACATTGTTAGACTTCCAGATTTTGCAGAGGGTCAACCTTTTGTTGCAAAACTTAAAAGACCATCAATTTTAGGAATGGCAAAACAGGGAAAAATTCCAAACTCATTACTTGTTAAAACAAATGAGTTATTTGTTCAGAGTGGAAGTCTTGATACAGAAGAAAACAGTATGATGCAAGAAATCTATGATGTGATTGATTTGATTGCAAGTGAAACTTTTGTAGAACCAACATATGATGAAATCAAAAGTACAGGAATTCAGTTGACAGATGAACAGATGATGTTTATTTTTAATTATTCACAACAGGGGGTAAAAGCATTAGAATCCTTTCGTACAGAGTAAGAAAGTAGAAAGCGTATTAGCAATATCAAGGCAGTATAAATGTTTACCTAGCGAAGTGTTAGGAATAGAGGACAGTTATACTGCCTTTTGTTTTAACGAAGCATGTTGTGAATTAACATTGAGATTATCAGAGGGAGAAAAACCTCATTACATAGAACAGAACAAAAAAGCGGAAACAAAACATTATAGTAATTTTAAAGATTTTTATAAACAGTATGAATAGGTATTGTTTGAAAGGAGAAAATAGATGGCGGTTAATATGGGAACTGCTGTGGCATACTTGGAACTTGATTCTAGTAAGTTTCAAAAAGGGTTTAAATCCGCTTATAACGACCTAAAAGTTTTTGGGGATAATTCAGCCACAGCAGAACAAAAGTTTAAAGGACTTTCAAGTGCGTTCTCCACAGTTGGCAGTATATTGTCAAGAAGTGTAACATTACCACTTGCGGGAGTAGGAGCGGCGGCACTTAAAGCGGGAACAGATTTTGAGAGTGCAATGTCACAAGTTGCCGCAACAATGGGAACGACAACAGATAAGATTCAAAACCTTTCCAAGTTCGCACAGCATATGGGTGCTACAACAGCGTTCAGTGCAACGCAAGCGGCAGAGGGATTAAACGTATTAGCGCAGAGTGGATTAACAGCAGAAGAGCAAATGACAGCGTTACCAGATGTATTAAATCTTGCGGCGGCTGGTAATTTAAGTCTTGCTGATTCTTCAACATATGTTGTAGGTACTCTTAAGGGATTCGGCAAGGGAATGGACGTAGCAAAGCGTGTTACAGATTTAGTTGCTAAAGGAGCAACAATGGCGAACACAGATGTTAGAGGATTAGGAACAGCACTTTCTTCTTCATCCGCAACAGCTAAGAGCTATGGACAGAATATGGACAGTGTAACACTAAGCTTGTTACGGTTAGCTGAACAGAATGTAACAGGAGAAGAAGCGGCAACAGCATTGAACAGAGCCATGATGGATTTATATACTCCAACAAGTACAGCTAAGAAAGCACTTGATGAATTAGGAGTGTCTGTATATGATGCACAAGGAAATGCAAGAGATTTTAATGACGTTGTAGATGAATTGAATGGTAAGCTGAGTGGAATGTCAGAAGAACAACGAAACGCATATAAGAACACAATATTCACAACATATGGTTTGCAAGCGTTTAACAAAATGACAGTTTCATCAACGGACAAAGTAAATGAGTTTAAAGAGGGATTAAAAGATGCAAATGATTCAGCTTTAAAACAAGCAAAAACACAGCTCGATAATTTAAAGGGTGATTTAACACTTTTTAAATCAGCATTAGAGGGTGCGGGAATTGTTATATCAAATGTATTGATACCAAACATTAGAAATTTTATTCAGTGGCTTACAAACCTTGTAACAAAATTTAATGAGCTGTCAGAAGAACAGCAGAATTTTATTGTAAAAGTCGGCATTGTAGCAGCCGCAATCGGTCCAGTTTTGCTTGTTTTGTCAAAGGTTGCAAGTACAATCGGAACTATAATTACAGTTGTTAAAACGGCAAGTGGAGTTATTGGAAGTGTAACAAAAACAATACAGCTTCTTAGTATGGAGCAATCAGCATTGATAGCAAACATGGGAGGAATACCAAGTATTATAACAAAAATTGTAACAAGTTTTAGTTCAGTTATAGCGCCTATTTTGGGAGTAGTTGCAGTTATTGGAACACTGGTTGCAATGTTTGTTACACTATGGAAAACAAATGAAGAGTTTAGAAACAACATAACAAATACATTTAATGAATTGAAAAATACATTTACAGATTTTGCGAATGAGTTTGCAAGCAAGATAAATGAGTTAGGTTTTAACTTTGAAAGTATAACAGATGTAATTAAAACAGCGTGGGAGACATTATGTGATATATTTGCACCAGTGTTTGAGGGAGCTTTTTCGACGCTTGTTGATATTATACAACTTGTTTTAAATAATGTTCTAAGTGTTATGGATATATTCATTGGAATATTCACGGGAGATTTAGGAAAAGTTGCAGATGGCATAAAAGGGTTATTTAGTAATGTTATTGAAACATTTACAAGTATCGGAAGTACAATATTAAGCACTATTGGAGATATAGGAGCTAAGATTCTTGAGAAGTTTGGACTTGATGAAGCGGCACAAAAGTTTCAAGAGTTTTTTGATAAAGTATCAGATGTTTTTGGAAGATTACCAGAAATTATATTAGGAGCTTTTGACAGTGTTAAAACGTTCTTTACCGAAACAATACCAGAAGTATTTAACAGCGCAGTTGAAGCAATACAAGGTTTTGTTGATGATGTGATTAGTTTCTTTACAGAAACAATCCCTAATGCATTTAATACTTTTGTAAACGAAACAATTCCAAACACAATAAATGCAGTTGTAACATGGTTTAATGAATTGCCTTATAAGATTGGTTATGCAATCGGTGAAATGTTAGGACATATATATTTGTTCGGGCAATCGTGTATCGAGTGGGCAACAACAGAGTTACCAGTTATAATTGAAAACATTGTATCATGGTTTGCACAGTTACCTAGTAGAATATGGGAGTGGTTGTTAGATACAATAAATAAGATTATTGAATGGGGAACAAACATTGTACAAAGTGGAACAGAAGCCGCTTCAAACTTTTTAACAAATGTTGTACAGTGGTTCTCACAGTTACCAAGTAGAGTATACCAATGGATATCAAATACGTTAAGCAAGATTATTTCATGGGGTTCACAGCTCGTACAGAGCGGAGTACAAACAGCGTCTAACTTTGTTTCAAGGTTTATTTCATTTATGCAACAGTTACCTAGTAAGGTATGGAGCATTGTAACACAGATTCCAAGCAAGATACTTGCATTAGGTAGTCAGATGTACAGTGCGGGTAGAAACATCTTAAATCAGCTATGGAATGGTTTGAAGAGCATAGGTGAAAGCATTCTCGGATGGGTAAGTGATTTTGCTGGGAAGATTGGAAGTTTTGTCAGTGGAATTGTAAGTGGATTTAAAAATGTTGTAAGTGGTGCGAATGAAGCGAAGTCAGCCGCAAAGAGTGTAAATGGTAAACATGCAAGTGGTTTGGATTATGTACCTTTCAATGGTTATGTGGCAGAGTTACATAAGGGAGAAAGGGTATTGACAAAACAGGAGAATGAAGAGTATAATAGTAACAGAGGTAGAAACAACAGTGGTGATACATTTAATTTCTACAATACAAAACCAAACGCATATGAGTATGCAAGACAGATGAAGAAAGCAAAAAGGGAGTTACTGTTAGGATTTTAAAAGGTGGTGAAACAATGGTCAAAAAAGTTACACTAACAAACAGCGTAACAAAAGACAGTATTGTTATTGATTCAAAAGATGGTTATTACATCATTGATGAAATTGACTGGGATACACCTAGCGTAGAAATGTCCGCATATAGAGTGCCTTACCAGATAGGGCAATCTTATGCGGGTTTAACAGTTGGAACAAGAAAGCCAACAATAACAGGATATGTTGTTGCTAAGGATGTAGAACAGGCAAGCACATGGGAACAATACTGGCAGAATTGTGAAACAGCAGTACAAGACAAAAAGGAAGAACTTGATAGAATTATTTCTATATATCAAGAAATGGTTATAGAAGTAAATGGATTTTACTTAGATGCAAGACCAACAGCACCGCCAAAATATTCAAAAACATACAAAGAAAACAACGAAGTGTTATGTAAATTTATTTTGGAGTTTGAATGTTTTAATCCAATGTTTTACAAAGAAACAAAAACAGTTAATTTTTCTGTTCTCGAAAACAAGTTCAAGTTTCCATTAACAATTCCAAAAACAAAAGGAATAACAATGGGAGTAGAACATAGACAGAAAATTATATTGTTTGAAAATAATGGTGATGTTCCAGTTGGTTGTATTATACGTATGAAAGCAATCACCGACTCATTAATAACACAGCAAGTAAATAGTATTACAGAGGATGCAAAAATTATATTTTCTGATTTGAACATGTCGGCTGGTGATGAAATTGTTATAAATACTAACATTGGAGAAGAAAGCGTTAAATTACATACACAAAGCGGTGAGGAAGTTTCTATTGTTGGAAATATGGAAGTTGGTTATAAACTGTTTAAAATTCTTATAGGGAAAAACTATTATTCGTATGAAACGCAACCTAGTGATGGTATTATGGATGTTAGTTTTGAATACAGAGAACAATATTTCAACATAAGGGGGATGTAGAATTATGATAATGGTTTTAGATGATACAATGCGTATAGTTGACATTCTCAGAAAGTATGAATATTCACAGTATGAGTTTAAAGCAAGAGAAATTGGAAAATTTACAATTAATGCAATGCTCGATAAAGAAAACTTGTATTTGATGGATAAGACAAAAAATTATTATGTTTTGTTAGACCATGATGTGTTCGGAGTCATTGAGTCTGTAAAGCGTGAGAGTGACAGTGAAACAAGTAGAGTATTTTCAATAAAAGGTAGTCTTGCTTTAAAGTTATTAGAGTACAGAGTGATTAAAGGACAGGTAACATTTAAAGGTAAAAGTTATAAATACATTGAAGAGCTTGTAAAACAAAATCTTATAATGTCAGATGATAGTAACAGAAATGTTGCACTAACAGTTGAGTTTGAAGATGAAGAAAGATTAAAACAAGTATGTAGTACGATAGATAAACAAGTAACAGGTGGTTCACTGTGGGATGAAATAAGTGAGGTCGTAGAAGCAGACAAATTAAGAATTGCATTAAGACCAAATGTTACAGTTACTAATACAGAACATCCGCAAAACATTGATGGTTGGACATTGATAATTGGAGCGGGTGAAGATAGAACAAGACATAGAGGAAATAAGGCTATAAGCTCTGTCGTGTTTTCTCAATCGTTAAGCAATATAGCAAATACTGATTATACAGTTGACAGAGGTAAGTTAAAAAATACAGTATATATTGCGGGAGAGGGAGAGGGAGCAGATAGAAAGTGGTATAACATAGATGTTAATTCAGACGTTACTTTTGGAGAGCGTACTGGTTGGAACAGAAGAGAATTATGGGTTGATGCAAGAGACATTCAAAGTGAACAGGATAGCAAAACACTAACTGATTCAGAGTATGAAGAACTGATGAAACAAAGAGCAAATGAAAAAGCAAAAGATAATGATTTAAGTGAAGAATACACAGCAACAGTTACAGACATAACAAAGCAGTATACCTATAAAACAGATTATAATATTGGCGATTTTGTTACAGTAGCAGATGAGGAACTCGGAATGGAAATCGATGCGCAGATTACAAACGTAACAGTGACAAGGCAAGATGATATGGAAATTGTAGATTTAGAGTTTACATATGGTTCAAGAATCAAGGATGTTATAGATAGGTCAGAGACAGCAATAAAAAAGGTTGAAGAAAACAATGTAAATGTAAAATATCTTGAAGCAAATACAAAGAAATTAGAGACAGGTTTAGATGGAATTAAAAGTGATATATCATTTATCAAAAAATTGAAAGCAGACGCTATAGCAAAAAATATAGATAACTTACCACAAGACAATAAATCGTTTTTTGTTCATGCACATAGCAATGTACCTTTTCCAGATGGGTTGACAATACCAACATATTCAAAAGGGGTATTTGTAACAAATGGAGGAAGTGATGGTATTATAATGATGGTTGATGCTTCAAATAATTTATATATTGGATTTAGAAATGGTGGAAATTGGACTGGCAGAAAAATGTAAATGAAAGGAGTGATTCACTATGGCAGAAAGGTTTGGTTTTTTTAATGCGGTAGAAACAAGTAGCGGAGTGTATGATAGAACATACAATGCAGAAGATTTTGCAAGTTATTTTTCAAAATTCATCAGTAATGGAGTTTTTGTAGAGCCTACAGATGGGTTAAAAGTTTCAGCGCAAAGTAGTGGATTAAAAGTGACAGTAAAAGCGGGAAGTGCATATATAGATGGGTATTATTATGAACTAACAGAAAATAAAACATTAACAATACCGGTTAATAGTTCATCATATGTTCAACAAGATTCAGTTGTCGTAAGACTTGATAAAGTGAATAGAAAAATGTCGCTTGAGTTAAAACAGAACAATGCAAATGTTTCAAGAACATCAACAATTAAAGAATTACAATTAGCAATAATAAGAAAGTCTGTTGGTGTTACAAACTTAAGTGCATCAGACGTAACGGATATGCGACCATATAATGAAGTATGCGGATTTGTAACAGGGGTTGTTCAGCAAATAAGTACATCTGATTTATTCTCACAGTTTACAGCAATGTTCAATGAATGGTTTGACGGTATTAAAGGACAGCTTGGACAAGATGTGGCAACTAGCTTACAAAATCAAATTAACGAGATTAATACAAAGATAAACGCAATGCCAACAATCAGACAAGGAACATCAGAACCTAGTGATTCAACAGGAAAAGACGGAGATATCTATATCCGCATTACTGGTTAGGAGGTGTGATATATGTCAGCACCAAGCGGTACACAATGGAGTTCCGTTTCAACAGGAACAAAATATCAAGGTTGTATTGGTTTATATGTTGATTCTTCTAACAGCAAAACCCAAACGGAAGTAACAGTGCAAATATGGTATTGGTCACAATATTCTTGCCAAGATAGCTCTAATACATTTTATTTTGATTGGGACAGTTCGGCAAGTTCAAGTATTGGAAGTATAAATATTAACACAAGTTCTGGACATAGTTGGGATACAGCAAACCAAGTTTTAATTGGAACGTACAGTAAAACATACAATAGGGGAACATCTAGTTCTATTGGTACATGTTCTGCAAGGTTCACTGGAATTGAGTATGGCGGAGGAAATTCGTATACAGCAAGCGTAAACTTTACAATTCCTGCAATAGACAGATATACAATTACTTATCATGGAAATGGTGGTCTGTGGAATCAAAAGGATAAATGGTCAGAGCAAGTTTATTATGGTTCGAGTTATGTTACACAAGAAAACTTTTTTACAAGAAATGGTTATGTGTTTAAAGGTTGGAGGGAAAGTGATGGAACAGACTGGACTCCGTACATTGGAAAGCCATGGGTATGGTCGTATGAAAGAAATGTAGATTTATATGCAGTGTGGGAGAGAATATCGTGTGTAGTAACATTTAATGCGAGTAAAAATGGTGGAACAGTTAATGACTATAGTTCAATAACTCGTTCAGTGTATTATGGTGATAGATTAGGACAGTTACCAAATGCGATAAAACAGAATTATGAATTTCTAGGTTGGAATACGAGCGAGAATGGCAATGGTTCATATATTCAAGAAACGCAGTTGATATATGGTAATATAACATACTATGCGATATTTAAACTACAGGCAAATTGTTATACAAAACAAAGTAACAAATATAAAACAGGTATGATGTACAGAAAAGATGGAAAGTACAGTACAGGAATTGTTAAAGTAAAAGTAAATGGAAAATATAAAGATGCAACAATTTAAGGAAGTGAAACAAACATGGAAGAGTTTAGTGAAGTTCTGATAGATGTTCAGAAAGAGTATAAACGCTCAAACAAATTAAAAGATACCATCATTATTATTTTAATTGTTTTGATGTTTTTGCAATCAGCATTTAATTTCGGTTGTTTTGTTTGGTATGAATCACAATTTGATTATGTAACAACAGAAGAAAGCGGAAAAGATGTTGATATTGAAACAAGTGGAGATAACGCAAATGCAGAGTACAACGATGTAAATGGAAATCAGTACAATGACAATGCGGTTCATAACCAAGGTGGTGAGAATTAAGGATGGCAAAAGCAAGCATACATGTTACTAAAACAAGAACAGTTAAAACTGTTAAGGTTGGAAAGAATAGAAACAAGCAAGGTGGAAATTCTAAAAAATGTCCAGTATGCGGGAAGTTTATGGGAAGTGGTAAGCATGGATAAAAAGAATGCAGAAACTAGGACGAAACTAAAGGACATAAGTTCAGTAAAAGAGTTCAGTGATTTAATGGAACAAACGATGCTAAGTGAAGAAGAAAAGAAAATCTTGTGGATGCATTATAAGGAAAAGAAAACCTTGCAATGTATAGCAGATGAAATAGGATTATCTGAAATAGCAGTTAAAAAGAAACATAGAAAGATGCTTATGAAAATAGGCAGAATGATTTAATGGAGTGCGAAAGCACTCCTTTTTTATTGCACATATTCTTTATGGTCATTCATAGTATACTTTGTTTATATTTCAAAACATTAAAAGTATGATATATTAAAAGCATGAAAGGAGTGGTGATTGATGTACAATTATACAGGATATGGTATGAATCCATATCAGCAACAGTTAGCACAAAATAGAATTGCACAGATGGAACAGCAATATAACTATCAACAACCATATATGCAGAATCAGAGTCAAACACAGATGTTAAAAGGTAGACCAGTTTCAAGTTATGATGAAGCGAAAGCAAGCATGATTGATTTAGATGGTAGTTTATTTGTTTTTACCGATATCGCAAATGGTTGTATTTACACAAAGCAAATATTGTTAGATGGTTCAGCAGAACTTAAAACATACATATTAAAACCAACAGAAAATAAAGTAAATGTTGAATATGTATCTAAACAGCAGTTTGAAAATGTTGTAAGTGAATTGAAACAAAGAATAAAAGAACTTAAGGAGGGCGTGTCTTATGTTTCAGAAGTTGAGCAAACAAATGATGCAGAATAATCCGCTTTTTAAAAGAGCAGAAGAAATGGCGCAAGGAAAATCTGAACAAGAACTTGAGCAAGTAGCTAGAAACTTATGCAAGCAAAGAGGAATAGATATAGAACAGGCTTATAAACAATTTCAAGCTTTTATGGGTGGTATGAGCCGCTAAAGTGTACATATAGCGGTTTATATAAATATTAAATAATATGGAGGTATTTACTATGGGAATGGATGGAAATGGATTGAGTGTAGCTGATGCATTAGCACTCGGGAAAGAAAACAATGGAATGTTCGGTGATGGCAATGGAAGTTGGATTTTCTTCTTATTCTTCCTACTTGCATGGGGAGGTAACTTTGGAAACTGGGGTGGAAATGGTATGAATAGTACAGCAAGCGCATATACAGATAGTGCAATTCAGAGAGGTTTTGACAACCAGGCAGTAATGAACAAGCTGAACGGTTTGGAAAATGGAATCTGTGATGGATTCTATGCAGTTAATACTTCACTTCTGAATGGATTCAATGGAACACAGCAAGCAATCAACAATGTAGCAGTAGCGGGAATGCAGAACACAAATTCACTTGCTTCACAGCTTGCAGATTGCTGTTGCACAACGCAGAGAAGTATTGATTCTGTAAGATATGAGAATGCAAGAAATACTTGTGATATTGTAAACGCAATTAAAGCGGATGGTGATGCAACAAGAGCATTAATGACACAGAATGAGATTCAGAGTTTACGTGACCAGTTACAGACAGCAAACTTCCAGCTGAGTCAGCAGGCACAGAACGCAACGCTGATTTCAACATTAAGACCAACACCAATTCCAGCATATCAGACATGTAGTCCGTATGAAAGCGCACAGATGTTTTCACACTATGGAACAGCTTGCAACAATGCGTGTGGATGTTAAAGGTGTTTATTCGTTGATTTAAGAGAGTTTCCGCTTATGCGTGATATATTTGTAGGGGCGGCATAAAAACCGCCCTATTCGTTTAATTAAAAGGGTTAGAAAGGGTGATATAAAATGGCATGTAGTTTATATAATAATAATGGCTATGGATGTGGTGGATGTATTCATTTTGTAAAAACAAACAGCGTAACAGTACAGGATGGTATTTTGATTCTGAATATTCCACAGGCAAATTACAGTAACAAAGAAAAAGTATGTATCTGTATAGCACAGGCAATTCCAACAGTAACAAGTGCAGAAACAGTAGCAATCACAATCGGAACAGGAACAACACAATATGTACTTAGAACAAAGTGTGGAAACAATGTTCATGCAGACCAGTTAAGAAGTAGAAAGGTATACCATACAAATGTTGCGACAGATGTTGGTGCTTTCATGGTTAGTAGCTGTGAGTTATGCGGAACAAGTTATAATTTTCCAGTAATACCAGTAATATAAGGAGGGCAAAACAATGTATGAAGTAAATGGTGTGAAATATGATGAAAACATAAATCAAAACAAAACAAACACAGAACAAGGATGGAATACACAGGAACAGCAACCGTACATGGGAACGCAAAGAAACAAACGTATGCAAGAAAACATTGCAGAAGAAGTGTATATAAAACTTGATGAACACATGCAGAAAGCATTAAGTTTCCATGAACAGCTTGCAGACTATTTTTGTTTTCTTGGGTTACAGGGTTTTAAGAGAAAGTTAGAATGCCAGTATATGGATGAATGTGCAAGTAAAAGAAAACTTCACCATAAGTATATAAACATTCACCAGAAGTTAATTCCGTTAAGACAAGTACAGTTTCCACAGATGATTCCAAGAGATTGGAGCAAGTACACAACAGATGATGTGAATGATAGTGTTCTTCCTAAGTTCGTAAAGAATGCAATGGAACAATATAAACAGTGGGAACACGAAACAAAAGAATTGTATGAGGAACAGTGGCAGAAATGCATGAACAATGGTATGGGAGCAGATGCAGATTACATTTCGAAACTTATACAAGACGTAACAAAAGAGTTGAAAGAGATAAACAGAATGTGTGAACAGCTTAATGGCACTGGATATGATGTAATAGCAATTCATAACATGCAAGACAAATACCACAAGAAGTATAAGGATAAATACAATGATACTTATACAGACAAGTGG
>ERZ1034878.547-NODE-547-length-17016-cov-15.788692_pt1 | contig 17016 bp, 20 predicted proteins | sample MGYA00520593_ERZ1034878 | MGnify/ENA primary metagenome ERZ1034878 (study PRJEB33766, sample SAMN09781724) | gut metagenome | biome: gut microbiome | host: Homo sapiens | place: Madagascar | study: EMG produced TPA metagenomics assembly of the PRJNA485056 data...
AAAGTGTTACCCATGTTCCCGGTCTGATCTGTCACCTATGTATCCGGTCATACAGCAGCGCCACCGGGCAAAAGGCCGCACAATATTATCGCCCGGTAAGCGCAGCGCCACCGGGCTTTTTTTTAGAGCAGCGGCGGGATTGTCGGCACCTGTGGCGCCTCGTCAATATCCTTCTGCGTCATGCGGAACGCTTCCGGGTAGTGCTCGCGGCTGGTACGACGCAGCGGTTCGGTATCGCGCCAGGTATACAGACAATGCTGGCACTGGTAAACGGTCCAGACCCCTTTCACCGGTGACGTCGCCATCACTTCAATATGCTCATCGGCACAACGTGGACAAATCATCTTTTCCTCCTTATTGGCGTGCAGCCAGCATCGCGGTCAATTTTTCAGCCCAGGCTTTGGTTTCGGGAAGATCCTGAACCGGCTGGCTATAGTGGCCCCGGGTGTCCGGTGCGACAGGCGTGGTCGCATCAATAATCAGTTTGTCGGTAATACCCGCCGGACTGGATCCCGGATCGAGTTCAAGCACCGACATGTTCGGCAGCTGCACCAGATCGCCTGCTGGGTTGACCTTCGATGACAGCGCCCACATCACCTGCGGAAGGTTGAACGGGTCGACATCCTCATCCACCATGATCACCATCTTCACGTATCCCAGGCCGTGCGGCGTGGTCATGGCGCGCAAGCCAACCGCGCGGGCGAAGCCGCCGTAACGCTTTTTGGTGGAGATGATCGCCAGCAGACCATGGGTGTACATCGCGTTTACCGCCTGCACTTCCGGGAACTCCGCTTTCAGCTGCTGGTAGAGCGGCACGCAGGTGGCTGGCCCCATCAGATAATCAATCTCGGTCCACGGCATGCCGAGGTAAAGGGATTCGAAAATCGGTTTGGTGCGGTAAGAAACTTTGTCGATACGGACAACCGTCATGTTACGGCCACCGGAGTAGTGCCCGGTAAACTCGCCGAACGGCCCTTCAATTTCGCGCTTACGGCCTTCAATCACCCCTTCCAGGATCACTTCAGAACCCCATGGCACGTCGAAGCCGGTCAGCGGCGCGGTGGCAATCGGGTACGGGCTTTCACGGAGCGCACCGGCCATTTCATATTCCGACTGATCGTATTTCAGCGGCGTCGCGCCCATCAGGGTGATGATCGGGTCGTTGCCCAGCGTAATCGCAATCGGCAGGTCTTCGCCGCGCTCTTCCGCTTTGTGCAGATGCAGGGCGATATCGTGCATCGGCACCGGCTGCAGGCCGAGCTTGCGCTTGCCCTTCACTTCCATGCGGTAGATGCCAACGTTCTGCTTGCCGAAGTTATCCGGGTCGAGCGGATCGCGCGAGACAACGCACGCTTTGTCGAGATAAAAACCACCGTCCCCGTCGTTCAGGCGGAACAGCGGCAGGATGTCGAACAGGTTAATGTCTTCACCGTCCACCGTATTCTGCGCCCAGGCCGGGTTGGCGCGGCGCTCTGGCGCAATCGGGAATTTATCCCAGCGGCGAATAAACTCGTCGATCTGCTTTTTCACCGGCGTGTTCGCAGGCAGCCCCATCGAAATAGCGTGATTTTGCCAGGAGCCGATGGTGTTCATCACCACGCGGGCATCGGTAAAGCCGCGAATGTTGTCGAACCACAGCGCGGGTGCGCCGTCACCGATGCGGCCTGTCGCGTTGGCTGCCGCCGCCAGATCCGGCTCGGCGTTTACCTCTTCCTCAATTTTCAGCAGTTGCCCTTGCTCATCGAGCGCCTGCAGGAAGCTTCTCAGATCATCAAATGCCATCTTTATTCTCCTGTGAAAAATGTTTCCCCTCCCGCAACCCGTTCCAGCGGCGCGCCTTTTTATGCTCCAGGCCAAACTGGTCGAGCACGCGGGTCACAATATGCTGGGTAATGTCATCGGCGGTTTGCGGGTGGTTGTAGTACGCAGGCATGGGCGGCACCATCGCCACGCCCATGCGGGAGAGCGCCAGCATGTTCTCCAGATGAATGGTGCTGAGCGGCGTTTCACGGGGCACCAGCACCAGCTTACGCCCCTCAGCACCACATCCGCCGCACGGCCCACCAGCCCTTCGGCATAGCCCGCGCGGATCCCGGCCAGCGTTTTCATGCTGCAGGGAATGACGATCATGCCGTCGGTACGAAACGAGCCGGAGGAGATGGTGGCGGCCTGGTCAGCCGGGCTGTGGACGACGTCAGCCAGGGCAGCAACGTCCTGGGCGGTGTAAGGCGTTTCCAGCTCAATGGTGGTTTTTGCCCACTTCGACATCACCAGATGCGTCTCTACTTCCGGCATTTCCCGCAGCGCCTGCAGCAGCGCCACGCCCAGCGGAGCACCCGTCGCCCCCGTCATTCCCACGATCAATCTCATTCATCACCTTAATCAATTTGTTCGTGTGCGAACATTAGAAGTAAACTACTCCCGGATTGTTTTTCTGACAAGATTGTTCGTACACGATCACACAAAATGCTAAAAAATGCCGCATTATCATCCTGGACTTTAGCGGCTATCATAGGGGGTGATTTTTTCTGTCGGAGTGTTCATGGAACTAAGACAAGAGGCGTTCCACCTGTTACGTCAACTTTTTCAACAGCATACCGCGAAGTGGCAACATGCCCTGCCGGAACTGACCAAGCCGCAGTATGCGGTGATGCGCTCGATTGCCGAGCATCCGGGCATTGAACAGGTGGCATTGACTGAAGTCGCGGTCAGCACGAAAGCGACCCTGGCGGAAATGCTGAGCCGCATGGAGGCGCGCGGGCTGGTCAAACGCGAGCACGACCCTGCGGATAAGCGCCGTCGCTTTGTCTTCCTCACGCCAGAAGGTGAGGCCCTGCTTGCAGAGTGTAAGCCGGTAGGCAATGAGGTTGATGAAGCCTTTTTAGGACGCCTTAACAAGGCCGAGCGGGAGCAGTTCTCTGCGCTCATCAAAAAGATGATGCACGATTAACTCACGCTGGTGCGCATAAAATCGATAAAGGTGCGCACTTTTGCGGGCACATGCCGGGCATCAGGATAGACCGCATAGATCCCCTGCCGCGCAAAGGTATACTCCGGTAAAATCGTCACCAGCGTTCCCGCATCAAGCGCATCGCGCACCAGCCATTCCGGCAGTAACGCCACCCCACCGCCTGCGAGCGCAAAAGCCATAAGGGCCTGAGCGCTGTCGGCAAACAAACGCGGCGCTTTTTTTATCTCCAGCATGTCAGGCGCACCGCGGGCATCTTTCACCTGCCAGCGCAGCGGCGAGGCTAAGCGCTCGTGGATAATCCAGTCGGCCTGCGCCAGCTGTGCAAGCGATTCGATCGGGTTTCTCGCAAGCCACTCGGGCGTCGCGACGGGGAGAATAGGAAAGTGAGAAATCAGTGCGGCGTGGTTGCGCGAATCAACAAGCGTTCCCAGCCGGATGGCCACGTCAAAGCGCTCCGAGATAAGGTCTGCGTGCAGTGACGACAAAACATGTCGGACGCGAAGATCCGTGTGCTGCTGGCTAAACCTGGCCAGCAGCGGCACCACGACCCGGGCGCCATATTCAGGCGTGGTCGTGATCCGCAGTTCACCGGTGAGTCCCGCATGGTTCGCACGGACATCATCCTGCAGCCGTTCGGCCTCCTTCAGAAGCGCCACGCTGCGCTGATGAAAAAGCACGCCCGCCTCGGTTAGCGTCAGGCGGCGGGTGGAGCGCAGCAGCAGCGTAACGCCCAGCTCATCTTCAAGCTGGCGGATATTGAAGCTAACCACCGCTTTTGTCAGCCCCATCGCCTCGGTGGCGGCCGTAAAACTGCCGGTGTCGGCCACCGCGATAAACATCTGCGTCCGCTGTAGGTTAATCATCATCTCGCCCTTTACTGTCAAAATATTTTTGACAGTATATCGCGCTTTGTCAGGTTTATCCGTGATGCCCGAGCCGATACGATACGCCACCTCACCGGAGGATCCACCATGACGTATCGCAGCCAAGTTGCCGTTGTCTATCTGCTGGGCTTTTTTCTTGATTTGATCAACATGTTTATTGCCAGCGTCGCCTTTCCGGCGATGGCTCACGCCTTTAACACCACGCCTTCTGCCCTTGCCTGGGTCAGTAACGGCTACATTGCCGGCCTGACGCTGGCGATCCCGTTCAGCAGCCTGCTCTCGCGCCACATCGGACCAAAGCGCGTCATCCTGCTTTCGCTTTTTCTGTTCAGCGCAGCCTCCGCAGCGGCGGGCCTGTCTGCAACGCTTGAAAGTCTGATCGCCTGGCGAGTGCTTCAGGGCGTGGGAGGAGGCTTACTGATCCCCGTTGGACAGGCGCTGACCTGGCAACAGTATAAGCCTCACGAGCGTGCCAGACTCTCCTCGGCGGTGATGCTGGTCGCGCTGCTTGCCCCGGCCTGCTCCCCGGCTATCGGGGGACTGCTGGTACAGACGCTAAGCTGGCGATGGATATTTTTCGCCACGCTACCGGTCGCTATCGTGACCTTTGTTCTGGCCTGCCTGTGGCTTAAACACGAAATGCCTGCGATGAACGCGGCCAGACTGCTAAACCTGTCATTGCTCGCGGACCCGCTTTTGCGTTTTTCCATGCTTGTGTATATCTGCGTACCCGGCGTATTTATTGGGGTGAACGTCACGGGCATGTTTTATCTTCAGCACGTGGCGAACATGAGCCCAGCCGCTACGGGCATGCTCATGCTGCCGTGGTCTGTGGCATCGTTTATCGCCATCACGGCAACGGGACGTTATTTTAACCGTATCGGCCCCCGACCCCTGATCGTCATCGGCTGCCTGTTGCAGGCGACGGGCATTCTGCTTTTGATTGACGTCAGTTCGGCTACGCTGTTGCCTGCCGTCGGGTTTGCCCTGATGGGCGCCGGGGGAAGCCTGTGCAGCAGCACGGCTCAGAGCAGCGCGTTTCTGACAACGCGCCGGGACGAGATGCCGGATGCCAGCGCGCTGTGGAATCTCAATCGTCAATTGAGCTTTTTTGCCGGTGCCCTGCTGCTGGCGCAGGTGCTGAACCTGGCGCAGGCGTGGCTGACGCCACACGCCGCCTGGCACGGGATGTTTATTTTTGCCGCAGGCATGACCTTGCTGCCTGTACCGTACGTTTTTCGTCTTAACAATACGCAGGTGCTAAACCCGCTGCGACAGGAGAATTCATGACGCCTTTCGAACACGACATTATCGACCTCCACATTGCGCTTGAAGCATGGTTAGGCAAAGGTGAAGGCGAGGCCGACGCCCTGCTCGCCCGTTTCCGTCGCGATTTTCTGATGATCCCGCCGGGCGGTGTGCAGGTCGACTATAACGGCCTGGCCAGTTTTCTGGAAAAACAGCGCGGAAGCCGTCCCGGGCTGAAAATCGTCATTGACGAATTAACCACGATCCAGAGCGGCGAACGGGGTGCAGTGCTTCACTACCGGGAGACGCAAACCCGGCCAGACCTGCCCGTTAACGTGCGCTGGTCAACCGCGGTGCTTAATCAGGAAGGTGACAAAATAACCTGGCGTCTGCTGCACGAGACGGCGACGCAGCCGTAACACAAAAGAAAAAGGCCCGTCTCACGACGGGCCTTTTTTGACGAAAGGTTGCTTATTCGCGGAACAGCGCTTCGATATTCAGACCTTGCCCCTGCAGGATTTCACGCAGGCGGCGCAGACCTTCAACCTGAATCTGACGAACACGTTCACGGGTCAGGCCAATTTCGCGGCCGACGTCTTCCAGTGTCGCAGCTTCATACCCCAGTAAACCGAAACGACGCGCCAGCACTTCACGCTGTTTGGCGTTCAGTTCGAACAGCCATTTGACGATGCTCTGTTTCATGTCATCGTCCTGCGTGGTGTCTTCCGGACCGTTGTCTTTTTCATCGGCCAGGATGTCCAGCAGCGCTTTTTCGGAGTCGCCACCCAGCGGGGTGTCAACGGAGGTAATGCGCTCGTTGAGACGCAGCATACGGCTTACGTCATCAACCGGTTTATCGAGTTGTTCGGCAATTTCTTCTGCGCTTGGCTCGTGGTCCAGCTTATGGGACAACTCGCGCGCGGTACGCAGATACACGTTCAACTCTTTGACGATGTGAATCGGCAGGCGAATCGTACGGGTCTGGTTCATAATAGCCCGTTCGATGGTCTGACGAATCCACCAGGTCGCGTAGGTTGAGAAACGGAACCCGCGTTCCGGGTCAAACTTCTCAACTGCGCGGATGAGACCTAAGTTGCCCTCTTCAATCAGATCCAGCAGAGCCAGACCACGATTGCCGTAACGGCGGGCAATTTTCACGACCAGTCGCAGGTTACTTTCAATCATGCGACGACGCGAGGCCACATCACCACGCAAAGCACGACGTGCGAAATAGACTTCTTCTTCGGCCGTTAGCAGTGGGGAGTAACCAATCTCCCCAAGGTAAAGCTGAGTCGCGTCCAGTACACGCTGTGTGGCGCCCTGCGATAACAGCTCTTCTTCAGCCAAATCGTTATCACTGGGTTCCTCTTCTACTAAGGCTTTTTCGTCAAAAGCCTCTACTCCGTTCTCATCAAATTCCGCGTCTTCATTTAAATCATGAACTTTCAGCGTATTCTGACTCATAAGGTGGCTCCTACCCGTGATCCCTTGACGGAACATTCAAGCAAAAGCCTGGTTCCGCCGATTTATCGCTGCGGCAAATAACGCAGCGGGTTTACGGATTTCCCCTTGTAACGAATTTCAAAATGCAAGCGTGTTGAACTGGTTCCGGTGCTACCCATGGTTGCTATTTTTTGCCCCGCCTTCACTTCTTGTTGTTCCCGGACCAGCATTGTGTCGTTATGGGCGTAGGCACTCAGGTAATCATCGTTGTGTTTGATGATGATAAGATTACCGTAACCGCGCAGAGCGTTACCGGCATACACAACGCGTCCATCTGCGGTCGCGATGATAGCCTGTCCTTTACTCCCTGCGATATCGATCCCTTTATTTCCCCCTTCGGAGGAAGAGAAGTTCTCGATAACCTTGCCGTCAGTCGGCCAGCGCCATGCAGAAATCGGCGAACTGGAGGTCATACTGCTGGCAGTCGGTTCAGTAGAGCTAACCACAGGTGCCGTAACCGGTGCTGTGACAGCAGTCGCAGTCCCTTTATTATTCGGCAACATTTTGTTAGCAGTCTGATCACCTGAATCCTCAGAATACGTAATTACAGGTTGTGAAGCAACCACCGTGGTGGATTTTTGTGCAGGCTTAACGCTGTTATTTTGAGCCGTCACATCGGCCGCTGAAACCGTGTTGCCAGGCGTAAGCGGCGTACCCGTCGCGTTGCCCACCTGGAGCGTTTGCCCGACTTCCAGACCATATGGGGCCTGGACGTTGTTGCGCTGCGCGAGGTCACGGAAATCGTTCCCGGTGATCCACGCAATGTAGAACAGCGTATCGCCGCGTTTCACGGTATAGGTGCTGCCACCGGTGTAGCTACCTTTCGGAATGTTCCCATACTGGCGGTTATAGACTATGCGGCCATTTTGGGTCTGAACAGGCTGTTCAACTGGCTGAACCTGCATTGGCTGTGTAACAGGATGTTGCACAGGCTGAATTTGTGGTGTTTGCTGCGGCGCAGCCGTTCCCATTTTAGGTGGCGGCGTGATTAACATTCCGCTGGACGTGTTACCGGAGCCGCTGTTTCCGCCGACGGAACTGACGGGCGCAGGCGCGTTGTTAGAACTTGTACAGCCTGCCAGCCAGAGCGAAACCAGTGATAATGCCGCAACACGGCTGATGGTGAATTTAGGGCTTCCCGCGCTCATTTATCCCCCAGGAATGTGTTAACTACCAGTGACTTAAAATTTACCGTGATGGCACGAATCTTTCGCGCCACACCATACGCTGAATTTGCCTTAATAACCCTGGATAATTCCGAGTCTCAGGCCAACTCCCCCTTCACCAGAGGCACAAAGCGTACGGCTTCCACAGTGTCGATAATAAACTCGCCGCCGCGCCGACGAACGCGCTTCAACAGCTGCTGCTCGTCCCCGACAGGCAGAACCAGAATGCCCCCCTCATCCAGCTGCGACAACAGGGCCGCTGGAATTTCTGGCGGGGCCGCCGTCACGATGATCGCGTCAAACGGGGAACGAGCCTTCCAACCCTGCCATCCATCACCGTGTCGTGTCGAAACATTATGTAAATCAAGTTGTTTCAGGCGACGACGCGCCTGCCACTGTAAACCTTTGATCCGCTCAACGGAGCATACGTGATGAACGAGATGCGCCAGGATCGCGGTCTGATACCCCGACCCGGTGCCAATCTCCAGCACGCGGGAATCGGGCGTCAGCTCCAGCAGCTCCGTCATGCGAGCCACCATGTAAGGCTGCGAAATCGTCTGGCCCTGCCCGATGGGCAGCGCCACGTTTTCCCACGCTTTGTGTTCAAACGCCTCGTCTACAAATTTCTCACGCGGAACCAGGGCGAGCGCTTCAAGCACGTGCTCGTCGCGGATCCCCTGCGCGCGTAGTTGTTCCAGAATAGTTTGTACACGTTTGTTTACCATTGCGCGTTCACTCCTGCGCGATCCAGCCAGCCCGACACCACATCATGCGCGCTATACGCGGTTAAATCTACGTGCAGCGGGGTAACCGAAACATAGCCTTCCTCCACGGCGGCAAAGTCGGTATCCGGACCCGCATCGCACTTATCGCCGGGAGGGCCGATCCAGTAAAGCGTGTTGCCGCGCGGATCCTGCTGCGGGATCACCTGATCGGCAGGATGTCGACTCCCGCAACGGGTGACGCGGATGCCTTTAATTTCATCGAGAGGAAGATCCGGCACGTTGATGTTGAGGATGCGCCCGGTACGCAACGGCTCGCGGCCGAGCGCCCGCAGGATCGAACAGGTCACCGCGGCGGCCGTGTCGTAGTGCGTGTAGCCGTTCAACGAGACCGCCAGCGCCGGGAACCCCAGATGGCGGCCTTCCATTGCGGCCGCCACGGTGCCGGAGTAAATCACGTCATCGCCGAGGTTAGGCCCGGCGTTAATGCCGGAGACGACGATATCCGGACGCGGCCGCATCAGCGCGTTCACGCCCAGAAAAACACAGTCGGTTGGCGTGCCCATCTGTACGGCAATATCGGCATTTTCAAAGGTAAAGGTGCGAAGCGACGACTCCAGCGTCAGCGAGTTAGACGCTCCACTGCGGTTACGATCGGGCGCCACAACCTGCACATCCGCAAATTCGCGAAGGTGTTTCGCCAGGGTCTGAATGCCTGGCGCGTGGATCCCGTCATCGTTACTCAGCAATATTCGCATAATCACCCGAGGTGTTGATAAGTTCCCTGACAACACTGGTGGCAAAGCTGCCTGCCGGCAGCCAGAAGCGTAACTCGACGGTCACGTCATCCCACCAGTTCCAGCTTAACTGCTGCGGATAGAGCAGCATCGCGCGGCGTGCCGCGTCGACTTTTTCCCGCACCAGCAAGGACTGCAATTCTGGCGCATCCGCCACGGCTGACTGCTCGGCGGCCAGGGCCTCCCCCTGGGTTCCCCAGTCGCCCGTACCGGGCAACGCGGCGGTGATCAGCAGCCCTTTTGCGTCCACGCGCGACTGGACATCGGCCATCTCTTCGGCCGTTGCCACAAACCAGCTTCCGCGTCCCGCTAATTGTAGCGCATCGCCAACAACAACTTGATTCGCGTCCGGTTTTTTCAGCCTTTCGCTCACAATCTGATTAAACAACGCACTGCGGGCCGCCGACAACCAAAAACTGCGTTTATTCCTGTCCCGCACCGGCGCGTCGCTTTGCGCCCAGCGCAGTGCGCCCTGCAGGTTGCTGCCGCCGATGCCAAAGCGCTGGGCGCCAAAGTAGTTCGGTACGCCGCGGTCGCTGATGGCATTCAGGCGTTTTTCAACGTCTTCACGGTCAGTCACTTCGCGCAGCATCAGCGTAAACGCGTTGCCTTTTAACGCGCCCAGACGCAGTTTGCGCTTGTGGCGGGCATATTCCAGTACCTTACAGCCCTCAAGCTCAAATTTGCTTAAATCAGGCATCGCATTGCCGGGAACGCGCGCGCAGAGCCACTGTTCCGTGACGGCGTGTTTATCTTTCTGCCCGGCAAAGCTCACCTCGCGGGCATGAATTTTGAGGAATTTTGCCAGCGCGTCGGCCACAAAGCGGGTATTGCAGCCATTTTTCAGAATACGCACCAGGATATGTTCGCCTTCGCCATCCGGCTCAAAGCCCAGATCCTCGACCACGAGGAAATCTTCAGGGCTGGCTTTCAGCACCCCGCTCCCCTGCGGCTTACCGTGCAGGTATGTCAGGTTGTCAAAGTCTGTCATTTGCTCGCCTTCACCAGCAGCGCCACGGCTTCACAGGCTATCCCTTCGCCGCGACCGGTAAAGCCCAGCTTCTCGGTCGTCGTCGCTTTGACGTTCACGTCGTCCATATGGCAGCCCAGATCTTCTGCAATAAATACGCGCATCTGCGGAATGTGCGGCAGCATTTTTGGGGCCTGAGCGATAATCGTCACGTCGACGTTGCCAAGGGTGTAGCCTTTCGCCTGGATGCGGCGCCACGCTTCGCGCAGCAGTTCACGGCTGTCCGCCCCTTTAAACGCCGGATCGGTGTCCGGGAACAGCTTGCCGATATCACCCAGTGCGGCCGCGCCCAGCAGCGCGTCGGTCAGCGCATGCAGCGCCACGTCGCCATCAGAATGCGCCAGCAGCCCTTTTTCATAAGGAATGCGCACGCCGCCAATGATAATTGGGCCTTCGCCGCCAAAGGCGTGTACATCAAAACCGTGTCCAATTCGCATTATGCCTTCTCCTGATGGGTCGAACGGGTAAGATAAAATTCCGCGAGCTGTAAATCTTCCGGACGCGTCACTTTAATATTATCAGCACGTCCTTCAACAAGCTCAGGGTGGAAACCGCAGTACTCCAGCGCAGAAGCTTCGTCCGTGATGGTCGCACCTTCGTTAAGCGCGCGCGTTAAGCAGTCGTGGAGCAGTTCGCGGGGGAAAAATTGCGGCGTCAGCGCGTGCCATAGATCGACGCGATCGACGGTGTGGGCGATAGCCCGTTTGCCCGGCTCGGCACGCTTCATGGTGTCGCGCACGGGGGCGGCCAGAATGCCGCCCACTTTACTGGTTTCGCTCAATGCCAGCAGACGAGCGAGATCGTCCTGATGCAAGCACGGACGTGCCGCGTCATGGACCAGCACCCACGGCGCGTTACCGGCCGCCTGAATGCCTGCCAGCACGGAATCGGCGCGCTCGGCACCGCCATCGACAACGGTAATCTGTGGATGATTTGCCAGCGGGAGCTGCGCGAAGCGCTCATCGCCGGGGCTGATAGCGATGATCGCCCGCGTCACCCGCGGGTGCGCCAGCAGCGCCGCCACGGCGTGCTCGAGGATCGTTTTATCGCCAATAGAGAGGTATTGCTTGGGACATTCTGTCTGCATGCGCCGGCCAAAACCTGCGGCCGGCACCACGGCGCATACGTCCGAAAAAGTTACTGCCATGTCGTAATCCTGGGCCTGATTATCGATTGTTTTGTGCTGAGCCCTGATTGCGTTTAGACGCATCCGGAACCAGACGATAAAAGGTTTCGCCCGGCTTAGTCATACTGAGTTCATTGCGTGCGCGTTCCTCAATCGCCTCTTGCCCGCCATTGAGGTCATCAATTTCAGCGAAGAGTTGATCGTTTCGCGCCTTAAGTTTGGCGTTTGTTGCCTGCTGAGCCGCGACGTCATCGCTCACCCGGCTATAGTCGTGCAGTCCGTTCTTACCGAACCACAGCGAATATTGCAGCCAGATTAGCAAAGCCAGCAACAGCAGCGTTAGTTTACCCATCCTGCCCCCTGAAAAACGGCATCATCATCCCAAGACTTCCCCAGAGCACTACGCCGGGGTAACAGAGATGCCGCAACATCGCGGGCAAATGTACCACATTTTTTCCGCAGAATCGTCCTGCTCAATATCGTTACACAGTTGGTTACGGTTTGAATTATGGCTGAAGTTAGCCCATGAGCCACAAAAATAACAGACCAAACATCAGCACCACCGTCACAATCGTGACCACGGTACTGTACAGGAGCTTGCCGTTGAGCAGCGAGTGAAGCGCAATGCCCACGACAACCGCCACGGGCATCAGCGCCAGAAAGAAAGGCCAGGTGTAGAGAAAGAAGAACAGCGTGTTGCCGCCGTAGATAAGAAACGGGATACCCAGCGCCAGCAACCATGAGACGAAGCCAATGATGGCCCCAGGAAATGACCAGGTCGTTTCGTCGTCGGTCGCAAGCGGCTCCGACCCGGTGGTGGTGATGTAATGTTCACTGTTGCGCATAGCTAGTCCTGTGACCGTGACTCATCGTTCGGGAAGACAGCTCCCGAACGATACCGTCTCAGGATCTGATAATATCGTCCCGTCTGAGCAGGTCTAATAATTGGCTTACTAAATTTGTTACCAATTGTTGACCCTCCAGGTGAATTTCAGGCGATTCAGGCGCTTCGTAGACCGCGTCAATTCCGGTGAAGTTGCGCAGCTCCCCGGCACGCGCTTTTTTGTACAGCCCTTTCGGGTCGCGCGCTTCGCAAACCTCCAGCGGCGTATCCACAAACACTTCAATAAAGCGATCCTGACCGACCCGTTCGCGCACCATCTGGCGCTCGGCGCGGTGTGGAGAGATAAATGCGGTCAGCACCACCAGCCCGGCGTCGGCCATCAGGCTGGCGACCTCCCCGACCCGACGGATGTTCTCTTTGCGGTCGTCGTCGCTGAACCCTAAATCGCTGCACAGGCCATGGCGCACGTTGTCGCCATCCAGCAGGTACGTGCTTACGCCCTGCTGATGCAATGCCTCTTCCAGCGCGCCCGCCACCGTCGATTTACCCGAGCCGGACAGCCCGGTAAACCACAGCACAACTCCACGGTGACCGTGGAGCTGTTCGCGCTGGGCGACGGTGACCGGATGAGGATGCCAGACGACGTTCTCATCATGGGCAGCCATTACTTGCCTCCCAGCAGATCGCGCGCGCCCCAGTGCGGGAAGTGCTTACGCACCAGCGCGTTCAGCTCCAGCTCAAAGGCGCTGAATTCTGAAGCTGCGGACGCCTGTTCGTTTGGCTCACGGACCATCCCCGCGCCGACGGTGACGTTCGTCAGGCGGTCAATAAAGATAAGCCCGCCCGTCACCGGATTTTGCTGATACGGATCCAGCACCAGCGGTTCGTCAAAGGTCAGATCGACCAGACCAATACCGTTCAGCGGCAGCTCGGTGACCTCGCGCTGGGTCAGGTTGTTGATGTCCACCTGGAACTGAATACCGTCCACGCGGGCGCGGGTCTTCTTGCCGGCGATTTTGATGTCGTAGCTCTGGCCTGCGGTCAGCGGCTGTTCCGCCATCCACACCACGTCCACGGACGCGCCCTGCACCGCCGCCAGCGTTTCCTGCGCGTCCACCAGCAGGTCGCCCCGGCTGATATCAATCTCGTCTTTCAGCACCAGGGTTACCGCTTCACCGGCGCCTGCGTCCTGGAGATCGCCGTCGAAGGTGACGATGCGTGCGATGGTCGATTCCACACCGGATGGCAGCACCTTGACGCGCTGACCCACCTTCACGGAGCCTGACGCGAGAGTACCGGAGAAACCGCGGAAGTCGAGGTTAGGACGGTTCACGTACTGCACCGGGAAGCGCATCGGCTGAGTGTCGACCACGCGCTGAATTTCAACCGTCTCCAGCACCTCCAGCAGCGTCGGGCCGCTGTACCACGGCATGTTCGCGCTCTGAGAGGCGACGTTATCCCCTTCCAGCGCCGAGAGCGGCACAAAGCGGATATCCAGGTTGCCCGGCAGCTGTTCGGCAAAGGTCAGGTAGCTCTGGCGGATCTCCTCGAACTTCTCTTCGCTGAAGTTCACCAGATCCATCTTGTTGACCGCCACCACCAGGTGTTTGATCCCCAGCAGCGTGGAGATAAAGCTGTGGCGACGGGTCTGATCCAGCACGCCTTTACGGGCGTCGATCAGCAGGATCGCCAGGTCACAGGTCGACGCGCCGGTCGCCATATTGCGGGTGTACTGTTCGTGCCCCGGGGTGTCGGCGATAATAAATTTGCGCTTCTCGGTAGAGAAATAGCGGTAGGCCACATCGATGGTGATGCCCTGCTCGCGCTCCGCCTGCAGGCCGTCAACCAGTAGCGCCAGATCCAGCTTTTCGCCCTGGGTACCGTGACGCTTACTGTCGTTATGCAGGGAGGAGAGCTGATCTTCATAAATCTGGCGCGTATCGTGCAGCAGGCGGCCAATCAGGGTACTTTTCCCGTCATCCACGCTGCCGCAGGTCAGAAAACGCAGCAGGCTTTTGTGTTGTTGCGCGTGCAGATACGCTTCCACACCGCCTTCGTTGGCAATTTGTTGAGCAATAGTGGTATTCATGGCGGCTCCTTAGAAATAACCCTGACGTTTCTTCAGCTCCATGGAGCCTGCCTGGTCGCGGTCAATCACGCGCCCCTGTCGCTCGCTGGTGGTCGACACCAGCATCTCTTCGATGATCTCCGGCAGCGTCTGGGCGTTGGATTCCACCGCGCCGGTCAGCGGCCAGCAGCCGAGGGTGCGGAAACGGACCATCTGTTTTTTGATCACTTCACCCGGCTGCAGGTCGATGCGATCGTCGTCGATCATCATCAGCATGCCGTCACGCTCCAGCACCGGGCGCTCGGCGGCCAGATACAGCGGAACGATCTCGATGTTTTCCAGATAGATGTACTGCCAGATATCCAGCTCGGTCCAGTTGGAGAGCGGGAAGACGCGGATGCTTTCGCCCTTGTTAATCTGGCCGTTGTAGTTGTGCCACAGCTCCGGACGCTGGTTTTTGGGGTCCCAGCGGTGGAAGCGGTCGCGGAAGGAGTAGATACGCTCTTTAGCGCGGGATTTCTCTTCGTCACGGCGCGCGCCGCCGAAGGCCGCATCAAAACCGTATTTGTTCAGCGCCTGCTTCAGCCCTTCGGTTTTCATGATATCGGTGTGTTTGGCGCTGCCGTGCACGAACGGGTTAATCCCCATCGCCACCCCTTCCGGGTTTTTATGCACCAGCAGCTCGCAGCCGTAGGCTTTCGCGGTACGGTCGCGGAATTCGTACATCTCGCGGAATTTCCAGCCGGTGTCCACGTGCAGCAGCGGGAACGGCAGCGTGCCCGGATAAAACGCTTTACGCGCCAGATGCAGCATGACGCTGGAATCTTTACCGATGGAGTACATCATCACCGGGTTAGAAAACTCGGCGGCCACTTCGCGGATAATATGGATACTTTCCGCTTCGAGCTGCCGCAGGTGTGTAAGACGTTTTTGGTCCATAACCGTTCCTTAAGCCAAATTTACAACAGAAGAACCAAAGCCTTCTGTATCGGTTGTGTGCTGAAACCAGGCGAGCGTGCTGTGCAGCTGCACCACTTCCCCCACCACGATCAGGGCAGGCATCGGGGCGTCTTTCGCCAGGGTTGCAAGGTCTTGAAGTGTGCCGACAGCAACATGCTGATCGACGCGCGTGCCGCGAGAAATGACGGCAACGGGGGTCGTCGCCTCGCGACCGTGCTGAATAAGCTGTTCGCTGATGTCCGCCGCTTTCATCGTGCCCATGTATATCGCCAGCGTCCGGCGGCTCTGGGCGAGATGCGACCAGTCGAACGGCGTGCTGTCCGCCTTGTAGTGGCCGGTCACAAAGGTGACGCTCTGGGCGTAATCGCGGTGGGTCAACGGGATACCGGCGTAGGCCGTTACCGCAGAAGCCGCCGTGATGCCGGGCACCACCTGGAACGGAACGCCCGCTTCGGCTGCCGCCTGCAGCTCTTCGCCGCCGCGACCGAAAATGAACGGATCGCCCCCCTTCAGGCGCACCACGGTTTTGCCCGCTTTCGCGGCGTCAATTAGCATCTGGTTGGTGTCGTGCTGCGGCACCGAGTGTTCGCCCGCCCGTTTGCCGACGCAGATTTGCTCCGCGTCGCGACGGATCAGCTCGCGCACGCCGTCGGTGACCAGGTGGTCGTAGAACACCACGTCCGCATCCTGCAGCACCTGCAGGCCGCGCAGCGTCAGGAGCCCGGCATCGCCCGGCCCCGCGCCCACCAGAATGATCTCCCCGCCCGTACTGCCGGGGTTATCCAGTTCGTCCTCGAGGATTTTCTGCGCCGCTGTCTCATTACCGGCATGCATCAGGCTGGCAAAGCGGCCGCGAAACACGCGTTCCCAGAAGCGACGGCGTTCCGTCACGCTGGTCAGGCGGGTTTTCAGATGGTTGCGCCAGTAGCTGGCTTTCTCCGCCATGCGCCCGAGGCTGGTCGGCAGCAGCGCTTCGATTTTTTCCCGCAGCACGCGCGCCAGCACCGGTGCGGTACCGCCGGAGGAGATCGCCACCAGCAGCGGCGAACGGTCAACGATCGACGGGAAAATAAACGAGCATAAAGGCTGGTCGTCCACCACGTTCACCAGGCGGTAACGGGCCTGAGCGGCGTCGGAGATCCGCTGGTTCAGTTCACGATCGTCGGTCGCCGCAATTACCAGCACGACGCTGTCGATTTGTGACTCGTCGAAATCCGCCTCTTCAACGACTTTTACCTGGGCCCCTGCGCGCTGCAGAAACGCGATTTTGCGATCGGCGATTTCACCCGTGCCAACCACCAGCACCGGTTTCTCTTTAATCGCAGCAAATAAGGGCAGATAGTCCACAGGCAACAACTCACTAACAACGAGGAATAGAGGGACTATAGGGGGCGGCTTAGACCGAATGAAATTACGAATTGGAATGAGTAGTTACTCAATGGAATAACGCTGTGAAAAAGCTAATACCAAAAAGTGCTTAACGCGCGAAATTTCGGGCATTTAAGAACGATTCAAATTGTGTATGGACGATCACAGTTTCATACTAGGCGGGTTATTATTTTGCTCTGTTTTTAAGGACTCACTATGTTTTCCGCAACGCGCCACCGTATTGCTGCCCTGGCGCTCGGCGTTTGCTTTATTCTTCCTGCCCAGGCAAAAAACCAACCTTATGGTGAAATCGCCACTATGCAGGCGCG
>ERZ1034878.548-NODE-548-length-16969-cov-5.143786_pt1 | contig 16969 bp, 18 predicted proteins | sample MGYA00520593_ERZ1034878 | MGnify/ENA primary metagenome ERZ1034878 (study PRJEB33766, sample SAMN09781724) | gut metagenome | biome: gut microbiome | host: Homo sapiens | place: Madagascar | study: EMG produced TPA metagenomics assembly of the PRJNA485056 data set...
AACAAGGGAAAACTTTATTAGAAAAGAAAATAAGAGAATAACCTTTTTAACAAACCACAATTATAAGTTATTTAAAATACTTTCTAACACAGATATTTTGCCTAGTGACGAGATACTTTTAAACATAAAGAAACGGGCTTTTGAAATATTAAAAGTTCAAAATTATATGTATTATGAGTATAACTTAGACACAAATATAGAATCTTTTAAATGATAAACTAAATTTAAAAGTAACACAATTACAGACAAGGTTACGAAGCGGAAGATCAATTGGAAGCATTAGTTTCAGCTTCGACTAAACTTAGTAAACTTGGTATGATTTCGGCTTCCGAAGCGACAACCGCTTTAACGAGTGCATTAAAAGCTTTCAATCTTGCAGCTGAGGACGCAATTAACGTTGTCGATAAATTAACAAAAGTTGACCAACTCGCCGCAGTTTCCGCTGGTGGAATCGCGACAGCGCTCCAAAAATCGGCAACTTCTGCAAAACTCGCAGGGTTGTCGGTGAAGTAACCCAACAATCGATGGATACGGTCGGTCACGCGATGAAGTCAATTCTCGCTCGTTATGGCAACGTAAAAGCGGGTGTATTTACCCAAATGGGGCTTAATGATAACGGCGAAACAACCGAGAACATCAACGACATCGAAAAGGTTCTTTCGAAGCTCGGTATAAAAATTCGTTCTTCTGCGAAGGAAATGCGTAGTATAACCGACGTTCTTGATGATGTTAATTCGAAGTGGTCGACGTTTGATACGGTAACGAAAAACGCTATTGCAACTGCTTTCGGCGGTACGAGAATGAGAGAAAACTTCCTCGTACTTATGGAAAACTGGAATCGAGTAAAAGAACTCACCGAAGAATCGGCAAATGCCGCAGGAACGGCTGATGAAAAATACTCGGCGTATTTGGATTCTATCGAGGCTTCTACGAAAAAACTCCAAAATGCTTGGGAAGGATTTACGCAGTCGGTTAAGGGAAGCGGAATTATTAAAGGGTTAACCGATATAGCAACATGGGCTGTTAATTTTGTTAATAAATATGGGCCTTACATATTGACATTCCTTACAACTCTTCAATCTAAGAAGATAATGGGTTTCTTGGGTAACAGTGTAACACAAGGTATTGGTTATATGAAAGGGTTCTTCGGCAGTGTTGTCGAAAAAGGGAAGTTCCATTCGGTTAAGTTTGGCGAAAACGGCATAGAAACCGATGAATTCGGAAATGTTATGACTGGAAATAAAGTGGGGTTATCGTCTAGGTTATTAAACAAAATATTTGGTGGGAATAAAACCAACAGTAATAATCAAGTCGCCGCGATTGATAAAACTACGCAGGCCGTAAACGACTTAAAACGTGTTGTTGAAAATATTGGGACGGGAAAAACGCCAAATGGAACCGCCCCATCTAAGTTAGTAGGTGCTGATGGAAAACCTCTTAGTGGAAGCGCGAGTGGTGATTCTCAGCCCACCATTGAGTCAACGGTAACGGGTTATCGCCAGCGTAACAGATTCCTTAGTTTTGGCAACCCGAAAGTTATGCAATTAACCAATGCCGATGGGACCACTCAAAACATAATGAGAAAAGGGTCTAATTGGTATTATACCGACGCAAATGGTAAGATTACGACAAATCAGGTTACAGATCAAAATATCTTATCTCAAGTTGGACAAACTCAAAAAGCGGCGATTGCAAATAATATTTTAAGTCGTGTTTCAGCAGCTTCCATGGGAGAGTTGTCTGCGGTAATCACCGAACTCTCCACGCAGCGTGAAGTTGGTTCTAAAAACGACTGGTTAAATAAAACTTTTACAGAATGGGCGGGAAATGATACGAATCAAACAGTTGAGGAAACGAGACCAGATAAAACTAGGCGTTTGTTTTATACCTCTCAGTTAGCAGCGGTAGGGGGATTTTTAGGTGGCTCTACTGGCGCAGCACTTGGGCAACAGTTGGGTGCCGCTATAGCAAACGCCAGGGCAACAAACGAACATCTTGGCGAGTTGCAAATGAAACAACGTGTTGAGGACGCCAAAGAAAGCCTTAAATTCCTTGAACAAATTGCATCTTCAACGAGTCAAATCGAAGGTGTTGTGGAAAGTGGAACATTAGATTCTAAGGGCTATGAACAAATTCAATCGTATATAGATCAATTAACTAATCAATTTGCGGAATATGACGGTAAAAATTTCAAAGAAATGAGCGATGTTTTGGCGGAATCTCTTGGCTTACCTGAAGGCACCACGTATGTAGATTCTATGACCAAGCTGCAAGGAAAAATGCTTAGTGGTTCAGTGGAAGAACGTAAAGAAACCGTCAAAGCTCTAAAATTAGCAACAGCAAAAGCAGAACTTGAACAAACCAGAAAATCTCAAGAAAAAGATCGTCATGATATTCTTAGTACCGATGTCGTTAAACTGGAAATGTCTACGCGAGATAAAGCGTGGCTATATGCTAGTCTTATAGGTACTGGTATTGCTGGTGGCACCGCTATTGGTGCGACCGCAGGTTCTGCAGGTGGTCCCGTAGGTGCTATTATTGGTGGTGTTGCAGGTGCAATAACTGGTGGTATTGCAGGTGGGTTGACAGCCTCGGCTATTCAAGATATGGTGGAGTCTCAACTCACCAATTATCGCTTTTCAGGCTCCTTAGAGGAAAGACTCGAGAAGGCTAAAAGTAAGCGAGAAGAAATAAAGCAGTCGGCAGAAACCGTTGACAATAAAAGGGCTAAAGAATATCTTCAACAAGGCGTTAATAAACTCGACGAGTATATTAACAAAGTTCAGAAAAATATTGCAAAACTCGCCTCTATGGACCGAGAAGTTATGGAAAAACAAATAGAAGTGGGTTATCTCGCTTCTAATTTGTCTTCCTTGACCACTGACCAATTATCAGGTTTAACCATCGAAGGTGCTATAGGAAAAGTCGCAGAAGCCATGCGAGATCAAGGTTATGCGGTTTATGACGCAGCGGGCGCGATTAAAGATGAATATCTCCCGATGATTAAGTCGGCGATTTTGTCCAACTCCGAGATGGCAGTTTTGACGAAAGGCGACACTCAAACTATAGGTGAATTAGCGAACGCTTATTCGAATTTGGCGGAAAGGCTGCAATTCGTCGGGCTTGCGGCACAAGGAATAGATTACGAGAAGTTAAGATATCTTCTTGATCATTATGGCGACGATGAAAATGCGACGTTATTTAACAATGTCGCGGCGGCGTTGAACGTAAGCGTGGATAAACTCAAAGAACTTGTTTACGCGGCAGACCCCGAAAGAATAGAACAATTTGCTTCGGCGTGGAATTTAACGGTCGAGCAAGCTCGGGCGATGGCGAAAGTCTTCCCCGATTTGACCACATCGATTGGTCTTATGTCTGGCGCAGACGTTCGTTCATATTATTCGGGATTCAGCACGTTCTTTACCGACATTGCAGATAATGGCGAAATTACGGCAGAAAACTTCGAAAAGATTTTGTCGAATTATCCACAACTGCTTAAATACTTGCGTCAAGGCAACGACGTTTTGGCTGGCGTGTTGGTTGATAAAACCGTTAACGAGCAGAAAGAGGCGTACATTAACTCACTTCTAAATGCCGAAATGACAAGCAAAGACTTTGCCAAAGACTTTAAAAAAACACTTAAAGAAAGCGGAGGGCTGGTCGCAGGTGGACTTACTTATGATGTAGACCAATTACTCGGAGATCAAAGTACACTGGATGCAATCCTCGAAAAGGCGCGTCAAATGGGTGGCGACGTAGGGCAGGCAATTGTTGATGCCGTGACGGATTATATGGACTTCGAACAGGTTATCGAATGGACCGATCCATTACTTCAGAAGGCAATTGAAGCTCAACAGAAACTTCTTGATAGGCAAATCGAAAATCTCACCGAGCAAAAAGATGCTTTGTCGCAGGTCAACGAAGAGCGCAAAAAAGAGCTCGAGTTGATGAAGGCTCAAGAAGCGCTTGAAAACGCCAAAAAAGAGCGTGTAAGAGTTTATCGCGCAGGTGTCGGGTTTGTCTACGAGAGTGATGAAACTGCGGTTCAAACGGCTCAAGAAAATTTGATTTCGTTAAATACTCAAAAACAACAAGAAGATTTGCAGGTTCAAATCGATCAACTCGAATTACAAAAGAGTATTTTGAGTAACCTCGAAGAGAACAAACAACTTTCGGCGATGCAAACAAGTCTTGATACTTGGTCCGAGAAGAACTTGGCTGGAAATGCCGAGATTGTTTCCGCTTTGGCTGCCGCGTTTAGCAATAATAAAATTTATTACAACGCAGCGAAAGGCACTTATCAAATGAAGGATGAGCAAGGTAATTGGATTCTGGACGAAGAAGGGAATATCAAAACGGCGAATTCGATTGCTGGACTTATGGAGTCAAAAGAGAGTTTGGCCCAAGAGGCGATTAAGGATGCAGTTGAAGCAAGAGCGGCTGTCGAAGAGGCTTATAAAGCGTTAGACAGTGCGACTGACATTAAGGACTACAGAACAAAATTAGATGAATACGAAGGGTTGCACAATAAATACGTCGAGGCTCGCAATAAAGCTATAAACAGTTATGGTGCTACTGATGAACAATTGGGTAGCTACCTTGCGGCTTCAGATACGAAAAGGAGTGTAACTTATGAAGTTGATAGTTCATTTTCGGATGAATTGTTCTTTAAGTATGCCCTTTGGAACAGTAAGGATATAGAGCGAACACTTGGCCTCACCAAAAAGGAACTATCTGAATTGTTATATTCAATCGACAAAAAAATTGAGGGCACTTGGGTTATTGGTGATAAAGTTTTAGATATTGCTGGCGATGGTACGATGAGGGTGACCGAGGCTCGAGGGTATGAGCCCAAGAAAAACGCCATAGGCACAACCTCCTTCCAAGGCGGGCAAACCCTTATCAACGAACTCGGGACCGAAGCGGTCATTACCCCTGGCGGCACGCTTACCGCGCTTCCTTCGAAGACGGGCATCGTCCCTGCGGACATAACCCGAAACGTTTGGGCGCTCGGCGAAGTCGCTCCGACATTGGTCGCGCAGCTTAGTTCGCTTAACCAAAAAGCTCTCACTGGTAATGCTGGAAACACGACTTATGAAGAGGGTCAATACATCGACAATCTCACCATGAACGTTTATCCGACAAAGGATTACGATATGGATAAGTTGCTTTCCGAGGCGCGTGCCAAGGCGAAGCTCACAAGACACAATAATTAACGTTAAATAAAAGTAGCATTTTATTTAACAATAAAAGCGGTTTTTAATGCGTTTCCGTTTCAAAAAAAACGCATTTCCATTAGTTTGGGTGTGGCGGTTGAGAAGACCTCCCGCCCGCCATAACTCAATAAAAATAAAAAAAGAGGAGGAAAAATTATGGCGGTTTATAAACCAAGTAACTGTGTCCCGTTTTTATCATGCTGGGACTTGACTAAAGATCAATATATAAGCTGTGAACTTAATACGTCTAACGAAGCCGTTACGGGTTATAAAATAAAAATTCTCGATAATGACAATAACACAATTTTCGAAGGGAGCGAGTTCTCCCCAATTCCCGAAACCGTAACAGTTCAGACCGAAACACGAGCTTTTACTCAGCGAAACACTGGGCTCAATGGTTCGACATTGATCCTTCCGCTAATAGTCGTTGTTGGTAAAGGCGTTTCGGGGTACGACAATGAAAACGTGATTTATTACGATAGTAAAAAATGGTACAACAAAAACAAGGAAGAACTTGCGGAGTTTTCAAACGATAACGCAAATCAGCCCTATAAATGGCAGATTGTTTTAGCACAAAGACAAACCTATTCATCGAGTGGAAAATTCGTTCAAGAGCCTGAAGCAAAATATTACGATATGGTAATCGATGAAGCGAAAATTCTCGGCTCGACTGGAAATCGTATTCAAAGTTGGTTGTCGGAAAACATATACAAAGATTATTACATTCAATTATATGATTCAAACAATAAACAACTTGGCGTGAGAACGCGCATTTCGAGTTACGATCATTCTTATGGTTTTATATACCCGCAAGAAAATACGATTCCGCAAGAATTGGTTGATAGTGCGAGTTACTTCAAAATCTTCAAAGACACGAATGACCCGCAATACGTTTCAACGGCGCGGTTGGTCAATTACAGGTTGGCGACCGATATAGACAAGGTTGCGTTCAAAAAAAAAGATGGGACGGCAGTAGAAACAATATTTGCCGCTAATGGTGAATTCCATTTGATTGGCAACGTAAATATTGTTGCTAACCCATATTTCGAACAAGTTTATCAGGGAGATATGACTCCTTATATTACCTATCAGTCTTATGGAGTAGGGGACGATTCACCACTTGCGCAAGGAACCACAATTTTGCTTATGTACCAAGGCGATACAAATGCCGAACCAAAACCGACTTATAATGTGAACAATGGTGTTTTTGCTTTCCAGTCGGCAGAGTTTAAAGATGGCAAAACCACGATTAAATGGTTGCGCCCCGCTAACTTCAACAAATACGCCGATTTCCTCAATCGGTTGATTTGCGTTCAAAGCGAAAACACAAATTACAGCACGAGCGCGACGGCAGAAAATCTCGGTACGATTAACAAAACCGAATTGATGTTCTATGACGAAACCGCGATAGGCTTATACCCCGTTTACGAAGACGGGACTAAGATTCTGAAAGTCGCGAAGGTCGAGCTCCCCAATTCCGAGATAGGAAAACCGCAAGATTTTAACGGCGGCATCATTTCGTCGGTGAAGGTAGAAACGCAACCGACAGGCGTAACTTTGACCGCAATGAGTCTTGGCGGAAATAAATACGTTGTTAAAGCATCGGATACCTATACGGGAAAAGCAATCGTAAATATCACCTATATGGAAGATAGAGGCGAAGTTTTCAAAAATGTGGCGGGGAAGGCGTACATACGTCCATTTGTTGGAATTCATACGGGAGATAAGCTTTTCTATGGTAATAAATTCGAAAATAACGTAACGATAAAAAATATCGATAACGAACCTAATTCGGAAAACAAATACAACCCGACTTGGTACATTAAGTACGATAGTAGTAAGATTTTTTCGGTCGACGAAAAATACTCGATCCGCTCATTCTTCAAAACGAGCGACGAAAATCCGTTTTACGCGAAACCGAGCCCTGAACTTATAATCGACAGTAAACAATGGGAAAGTGAAGGCGGAGTTTATCAAACCGATAACGGGCATAAAATCGGGACAAAGCGTTATATTACCGTGAGCGGGACTTTCAAAAATCGAAACTGGGTGAATTATCAGTGGTTTTTAACCGATTTGAAAACAGGCTATGTTCAGCAATCTGAAAAAATATATCGTGGATCAACTCAATATACGTTTTATGGTTTGGAAAACGAACATTATTATCTCATCCAATGGGTGGTCGAAGATGAGTATGGTGTCACTTGGACAACATCCGATGAGGGTAATACCTTTATAACAAAAGTAATTATTAACGCGACCGAATTTCCGTTCGATGTAACTTATGAGTGCGAAACCCAATCGGTTCTTATCAATTTTGTTCGAGATGGTATAGTAATTCCGAATCCTTCGCGAATCGAGATGCTTTATTATTATGTCTATCCAGTTGATGAAAACGGAAATCAAATAATCGGGCAAGAACGCGTGCCTTATAAAGTTTATATCGATAAAGAAGAGACGAGACGAGGATACTATATGGTAAACAGTGATTCGGCTGCCGACGAATCGGGCGTAGTCGAACAACTCCCTTACACCGTCACTTATGAAAATGAGCACATGGTTTTAACGAATGTCGACGAAGGAAAAGAGTTCCCATCCGATCAGGTCGCTCTTATGGAATATTCACAAACTAAACTCGGCGAAACCGCAAACGAACGTGGTTCCATATCAGTTCCGACGACAGATGATTGCGTATTTAATTCGGAACATATTCTTAATGAGAATTTTTGTGGTAATATAATTACTTACAACGTCGATGTTGATGATGTGAACTATCAGAAAGCGCATATCGAATTAACCCTTACGGCGCCCACTCCTTGGTATCAGGATGATAATGGCGAGTATGTCGCAAACGAAAATCGTAATCGCATAATTTTGAGCGCGGTAAAGAAAATTGGGAATTTGAATGCCGAAGTTACAAACATTCCTCTTTCCGTATATCAAAAAAACACCGAGGGTAATTGGGTCGAAGTTAATAAAGAAGGCAGATGGCAACAATCTGATAATCAAATAGCTTCGGCATTTGTAAACGGGAATGCTACGTTAACCGATAATGTCGATTATCTAAGGACGACTCATCCATATGTTACAGATCTCACGGGTGATGTAAAAATTATAAACCAACAAATTCTTGATTACGTTAACGTTGATGAGGAAGGTGCTTGGAATAGCGCGGGCAAAATTTCCCAACCGTTGTCGAGCACTCAAGCTACGCAAAAAACAGATTCTCCGTTTAGCATTTGGTCTGATAAAGAATTATTGTTAATCAATCAAACAAAGATAAGCGAAACAGAGGCGGGGAATCCAATTAACGTCTATACGGGTAAATATAATTATTGGCACGATAAAGACGAGAGTGGGAACTACTATTATTGGCATGACAGAAATGATAATAGCGGCGAATTGTATAGGCAAACTCTTACGACAGAACATACGGGTAGAAAAAATATTGGTAAATATCAAATGACTTTCAGCATTTTGTTCCGTGATTATAACAACCCGAACTTAAATTCGGGGCAAGTTATGGCTCAAAATATTATTGCAAGAGTTTTCATAGAAGAAATTCAAGGAGGTAATTAAAATGGGAAAATCAATGAAAATATATGTTTCGGAATACAATAAAAAAAATGCCCCGTTTACGAATTACCTCGGGCAACAAGTTAATTTCATAAACGTGCTAAACGTTTCGGACGAAACGAGAGCAGATGGGGTTTTATCGGCTTTTGACGCTAACCCAATGCCTCCGAAGAAATTAGGCTACTCGACAAATGACATAGAAGATAAAGCGGCTTGCCTCCTGAATTATAAAAGCGAGAAAACCGCAACGCGAGAGTACCAAGCTGAGCAGGGGTTTTCACCAATGCGCTCGAGCAACGACACTTCCGTTTCGTCGGTATTTAAGCAAGAAATCACGCAAACGGGGACGGATGAAAATGGTAAACCGATTTATGAATCGCTTACTCGTCTTATGCCCGTTGATACAGAAATTACTAACTTTAAATTCCGTGATTTCAACGTCTCTAACAATCGCACTTATCGTTATACGCTTTATCCTTTTGACAAAATGACCGATGAAGTTTTAACTAAATTGCAAAAGGCAACAGTTGAACCGATTATTACAAGTTGGCAGGGTTGGAGTATTACAGAGCTCCACCCTGTCGATAGCACGAATAAGAAATTTACGGCAACACCTGACGATGTATGGGTATTTAATCTCAATGTTGATACAGGAGAACAATCGCAGAATATTTCTCGACAAGAGCAACAGACCCTCGGGCAGTTCAACCGTTATTCGCAAGGTCGGATGAATTACGTTACGGGTTCAGTTTCATGTCTTCTCGGAAGTGAAGTTCTGCCCGCGAGCTATATTCTCAAAAATGGCAAAACGGTCAATGAAGGCGGTTATCAAGAAATTCGCAAAAACGATAAAACGCCGAGTTCTAATCAACGCGTAGATATGCTTTTGGCATGGCGCAAAGTCGTTATGTCTTCGAACCCGAAATTGCTCAAAGACCGTGAAGGTCAATCTTTTCTCGTTACCCTTTCGAGCGCAACTAACAAACCAATGGATGCGGTTCATAGGCAACCCAATACAATCAGCTTTACGTGGACGCAAATCGGTAACACTGAAGACGTCCAAATAGTAGATATTAACGTATAAGGAGGCGGAGTGAAATGTATAAAACTAAAAATACGGCAAGCGGCGATATACTCTCGTATTACTCCGCCGATAATGCCGCAGATTATTCGATAGAGCGAATAAAGCAAGAAATCGACAATTCGCCAGTTATTAACCCACGTTACAGATTGCATATTCTCAACGCCGACGAAACGGTCAAAGAGGATATTCCTGAAGACGATATTATCTCGGGTGGATCGTATAGTGAAAATTATCAAAATGGGCAACGTAGAAGTTTATCGTTTTCGTTATATAATTTTCACAAAAAATACACACCCTCGATAAATGGTTTGTGGACGGGCGTAAAACTCAATCTCGAATTAGGACTTCAGATAGACGGGGCGGTTATTTGGTTTCCGAAGGGCACTTACGCAATAACGAACATAACTTCGTCGCATAAACAAGGGGAAACCAATGTGTCGGTGGAAGCGAGTGATAAATTTTCAATTCTTGAAGGCGCAGACGGTTTGCTTGATACCTCTTATACGATTCCAGTCGGTTCGGAAATACATGAGGTTATACGCGACTTATTAAAAACTCCAAAGGGCAACGGCGAACCTCTTGACCCGCTTGATATTATTTATCACAGCGCGTTCAAGGGCAAAACAACGCAAGCAACGATAACTAAAGAAACGGGCGATACGGTCGGTTCGATAATTCTTGATTTGGCGACGCAGCTTAACGCCGAAGTGTTTTACGATATTGAAGGGCATTTGAATGTCATTCCAATAAATTCAGTTACCGATGATCAAGACAAAACGATTATATATCATTTTTATGACGAACTCGGCGGAATGGAAGGCTTAGACTTGTCGTTTGATTTAAGCGGAGTTATTAATCGTGTTATCGTCATCGGTTCGACCAATAACGGCGAGACCTATCGTGCGGTTGCAGTTAATGATAACCCAGGCTCTCCATTATGTTACCAGCGTATTGGTTACAGAACCGCCAGCCCAATAAGTGATAGCAACATCACATCTCAAATTTTAGCGCAAGAGAGAGCGGACTATGAATTACGACAAAAACTTATTGTAAAATCATCATCAACGGTTACGGTTAGATATAACCCTTTGTTACTCGTTAACAATCTTATCACAATTACTGATGATTTTTACGGATTAAACCAAGTGCGCTTTTTAGTTCAAGGAATTTCGCTTGCGTTGGATTATAGTGGCGCGATGAGTTTGACCATTTCAAACATACAGAACTTCATGTTTTTAACGACAGGTAGGTGATTATTATGACGACGAATGCAGAACAATTAATAGATTTGATTCGTGAAATTGTGCGAGAAGAAGTAAAAAAACAAGATAACACCGTGCCATGTATAGTTGACTCCGTTAATGATGACGGGACGGTGAATTTGTGTATTTTACCCGATCTCGATACGGTTATTAACCGAATTCTTAACCCAAATCACATCGATTGCCGTGAAGGCGATACGGTTTTGTTATATAAAGTTAAAAATCAAATAAATAACTCTTTTATAATTATAAATTATTCTAGGAGAAGTAATAATTAAATATTAGAATTATATAGAAAAATAAAGAAAGAATAATTTATAATTTCCCCCAAAAGGAATATTGGATTTCGACAGATTTCCAGTATTCCTTTTTTTTATCCAAAATTTTTTCCAAAAACTCAACTCAAACGCTTGACAAACGGATTGTGATATGGTATAATCACGGTGAAGAATGAATTTGGAGGTTGTATTATGGCAAAAGAAAAGCTCAATACGATAGCAATCAAAGTAGAAGAGATTCTCAGGAACAAATCAAAAGCTCGTGACGATGACAATGTGTTGTACGCGTATTTTCTTAATTCGCTCGGCGTTTCTGTGCGTAAGACGTCGTTTTGGGAAATCACGCGCCGCGTGGTGAATGGCGATTTGCCGTCGATGGAAAGCGTGGGGCGTGTCCGCCGCAAAGTGCAAGAACTCAACCCCGAACTTGTTGGCACGGCAGAGAAGAGAAAGATAAGATATAAGGCGATAGATGATTACAAAGAATTCGCTCGCCAAAAGGAGATTTGATATGGAAGAAAAAGAGGTTTTTAAAGTTCCCCCGAAAGAGGTTCAACAGGCGGTTATCGACCGCGTTTTAATGCGGATAGAGGCGCGTCGTTCGAGTTTTACCCGTGAAGACGTAATCGGTTTCGCAAAAGAGGCACAGATCCCGACCGTATATGCGGAAGCAGTTAATCCCGCAGTCATCGAGGATTTGGGCAGCAGAATTTTCTCGCGTTTGCTCGTAAACGGAATGCTTATTCCCGTAAAAGGAACTAACTATTACAGGAAAATCACCGAAGAAGAAATGCAGGCAGCAAAGAAAGCTTATTTGGCGGCGCAGGAAGAAGTGGAGCAGGAGGCACAAAATGACGAAAAAACCGTACTTAACTAAAGAGCAGTTTGTAGAGTACGTTGGGCGGATAAAAGCGACGTGCGACAAAGACGATATGTTTTCGGGGGCAATAGAGAAAGCGTGCAATGACGATTGTTACGTAATCGGTTTATACGGCGCTGAATGTTCCATGATGGTTGATTTGCTCTCGTTCGCAATGGGGTTAGAGGTTGGAACTTATAGCGGGAACATGATTGAATACTTCATATATGACCTGAATTTCGGGAAAGACTATAAAGAAGGATGCGTCTCTGAAATTGACGGGACGCCGATAGATATTTCGACAGTGGAAAAGTTATACGATTATATTGCGTCGGAGGCAGAGGAATGATTACGATGTACGATACGCCCAAAAAGGTTAAACTCACCGATTTGTTTCCTGATTCGGGGCGTAAATATTATATCAAGAAGTTCGAATACGGCGATTTTGACAATTGGGTTACGGCGGTTATATACGCAACAAGCCTCGTTATAGACGATTATTCGCTCAATTCAAAATTGGTAAAAGATGGAAAATATTCCGCGTGTTTGGCGACGACTTTTATTCCAATCGACGAAGCCGAAAAAATGGGCGGGAATTTTATAAACAGTAACCGCAAGTTTGTCGGTTATGGGAACGACCTAAAAATAGGTAAGCTCGAAGATTTGACCGATTTCGAAGTTACGGTAGACGGAGAGTGGACGAGAGGCTGAAATGCTCAAAGACATAAAGGAAAAACTCATAACCAATGCCGACGCGCTTATCGAATTACTCGAAGAATTCGGGTTTGAAAAAATCACCCCGCGAGTAAGTGAAATTCGGTGCGCCCGTGACGCGGATGGCGGTGGGAATAATATTCAAATTCGCTTAACCGACAACGACGGCGTTATGGTTACGGATTACGCGCGAGGAACTCATAGTGACATCATTCAGTTCATTATGGAGCAACGCGGCGTTGATTTCCGCACAGTTGTTGGGAAAATTCAGAAGATTCTCGGTTTGTCGGACGATTGGGCGAAGCAAAAGCAATTGCCATTATTTGGCGGGTTTTACAATCAAATCGGGCGAAAGAACGCGGAAATCGAAGTGAAGACTTATCCTGAAAGCGTGCTCGACCAATACGATATGACACCGAACGAACGCTGGATAAAAGACGGAATTACGATCGAGGCACAGCGGTTTTACAATGTTGGGTATGACCAATACGACCAAAGGATTATATTTCCCATTCGCAGTGCGGAAACGGGTATGCTCATGGGAATCAAAAAAAGACGCAATTATTCGACAACTGACGAGAGTGACCCGAAATATGTTTACGAAAAAGACTATGCTTGCTTAATGAGCCAAACGCTTTTCAATTATTCGGAAAGTTACGGCGATTTATACGGGAACGAAGTTTGGGTCGTAGAGAGCGAAAAGTCGTGTTTGCAGAGTTACGGGTTTGGCGTAAAAAATATTGTCGCGCTCGGTTCGCACTCGTTGTCGGAAAAGCAGGCACAGTTGATTTTACAACTCAATCCGAAACGCGTGATTATGGCACTCGACGAAGGGCTGGATTTTGAAGCGACCGAAACGAACCTTAAATTGTTGAAGTCGTTTTCGGCGTTACGCGATCTTGAATTATGGTATTGGGATACGACGCTCGACCCGACGATCAAAGGGACGAAATGCGGTCCGTGCGACAATGGCGCAGAATATTTCGAAAGGGTAAAAAACGAACAGTTGAAGAGGTGGAATTATAATGAAGATCTTAAACAATAGTAAAGAAACGAAAGAATATTTGAATTCGTTGCCGAAAGTCTATATCGCAGCCTGTTGGGCAGGTTGGGTTGTTCTCGGTTTCCCTTTTAGTGGCAAATATGCAGACAAAGAAAAGATGGACCCGCTCGTTTGGGATTATTATGATTTCAATGGTGAGGCGGATGAATGGCACTTGGTCCCGATTAGTTATACAACATCTGGGACAATTGCTGGCTGGTCTTTTAGTGAGCAAATGTTGAGGGATTATGCTCGGCTTAAAAATGCAGAACGCGGGGAAGAATGGAGAAATAAGTAAAAGTAATTGTACAGAGGTGGTATAGATGGATTGGTTCGAAATATGTATTATTGTTTTGTGCGTAGTTGTTGTTTTGATGTATCTCGCATGCGCAGTGGGTTTTTACATACTTGCTCGGCGTTACAAAAAGTTTTACGAAACGACGGAAGAAGGTAGGAAATTTTACTGCGCCCTATATACGAAAGACCGCTTGGGCAGCAGACACGATTGGCTTGTAAATCGAATGAGCGAATTGCGAGATAAGATAAACGAGTTCGAAGCCTATTTCCCCGAAGAGAGTCGCGAAAAAGCGTCTGTACACGGAATGAAAACTCGATATAAAGAATACTCCGATGAGCTTTATCGCACGAAAGAAGCGATGACTGATTGGGGCAAACGAATTGAGGAAATGGTCGCGGCGTTGCCAAAAAAGTACGATGAGATTTTAGAGTATAACTGGAGGAATGCGAAAGTGGAAATAAAGGAGGAGGAACGTATATGCTGGTAAAAGATTGGTTGAGCGTAGTTATTCCCGCGTCGAATATTAAGGTCGTAGACGGAAATGTCTCGGCTTATGGAACAAAGGAAAGCCTAGAAGAAAATTATGGGGATTTCGACTTGAAGAGAGTTGAGCAAGTGGATGATACGGATTTGTTGATTCTTTATGTTTCTAAATATAAAGAATGTGATTGTTATCGAACCAAAAAGATGAGACGTTACCTTACGGAATACGAAAAAGGATTTTATGCCGCATTACATGGTGGAGCCCCTGTAGATTATATAGTTGAAGATCAATCTTATTGTGTCGGTACAAAAGAGCGCGAATGTTGTACCTGCGGCGGAGATAAAAGAAAGTGTGATTTTTATCCTGTTAAATAAAATCGGAATTTTATTAAAAACCTCGTTCAAACAGTTGACAAATAAATTTTTGTGTGTTATAATAAAGCCACAGATTGAGTAGAGGAGTAAAGACGAGAGATGGCAAAAAAGGATTGAAATCATTGAAAAAGAACAGGAAGGACTATAAAATAAGGGAAATTAAGCAATGAGGGAAGAACATTTAATAGCGATCATCCAAGTTACATTAGTAACTTTAATTGAATTAGGTTGCATAATCGCAGATATTGTATCATCTATTATAAACAAAAAGAATGGGAAATACTACGACCATGAATTATTGATTTGTTGCATACTTCCCACTGTAATGCAAATATTAGCTGTAGTGTATTTTATTTCAGAAGCTATCAAAGGAAATTTATAATAACTGAAAAGGAGTAAAATATGAGAGAAGATTATACTTTTTACAATTGCTATTGTTACGATAACGTCCCTATTGACTTTAAAGCTTATGTTTTGAACGAGCTTAGAAAGTTAAACTATTTCCCTTGGCTTAGAGATGAGCCGAGGAATCTAACGGATGAGAGAGATTTCTTGAATGCCACTCGAAGAATTCCTGATCTGGAAAAAGAAATAAAACGAGACCAAAAAAGAATAAGGGAAGCCAAGGAATTTCTCAAACGAATAAAAGAACATCCTGATGAAGAGTATGAAAAATACGTGAAAGACGAAACCAAGAAATGGCAGGCGCAGTATAACACCAAAATCAACAACAAAATGGATTATGCTACTGAGCGCATTAAATACCTGAAACGCCGAGCCGATGAGTTGCAGTCTTTTCTTGATAGTTGGGAGGCGCCCGATGAATATTACAACGTGGCGGAGACTTTGAATAATCAGCTTTGGACTGTAAGAAAAGAAGTCAAAGAGCAGCAAGAAGATAGAAAAGTGTTTTATGACAATCTTGAAGACAAACCCGTTATAGCGTCTAAAGAAGTTTATCTGGAAGATATTAAAGAACAGTGTGAAGACACTATAAAGAGAAGCCAGAATTGGATTTCTGATAACAAAAGAAATATCGAAAGGATGAAAAAGCAGGACGAAGCTACCCATAAATTGTTTGAGTCGTTGATGGGGTTTGATAAGGAATAAAATATGGAAGAGATACTTTTTAAAGGCAAACGAAAAGATAATAACGAATGGGTACAGGGTTATTATTTTAAGCGAGTAAGAAATTACGCAGGGTTTAAAACCATAGTGCATTGTTATATTCAATACGAAACCTGGGATGGGGGTTTTATCACTTATGAAGTTTACCCCGAAACAGTTAGTCAATTTACAGGTCTTGTAGATAAACACGTCAAAAAAATATTTGAAGGCGACATAATAGCAAAAGGTTTTGAATTATATGTTGTGAAATGGAATCAAGAACAAGTACGTTGGGGTATTTACTCAGACAACTATGAAGTTGCAGGCTTTACAAAATTTTCAGAGCCCTATTTTGAAGTAATTGGAAATATTTACGATAATAAGGAGTTATTAGAAAATGACTAATTTTGAAGAACTAAAGAATATGGGTATAGAAGATTTTACGGTTTGGTTGTCCAATTTGGCTGATTGCGGGAATTGCACTATTAGAAAGTGTGATGGGGAGTGTTATAAGGCGTGGCTTAAATGGCTTAAAAGTGAGGCGAAAAACAATGATTAAAATTTGGGTCGACGATGAAAGAAAAATGCCAGAAGGTTATACCCATCCAGCCTGTTCTGTTGATTATGCTTTTTGGTTAATAAGATACTTTTACCATCATCATGGTGACTTAGAAG
>ERZ1034878.552-NODE-552-length-16818-cov-4.953409_pt1 | contig 16818 bp, 21 predicted proteins | sample MGYA00520593_ERZ1034878 | MGnify/ENA primary metagenome ERZ1034878 (study PRJEB33766, sample SAMN09781724) | gut metagenome | biome: gut microbiome | host: Homo sapiens | place: Madagascar | study: EMG produced TPA metagenomics assembly of the PRJNA485056 data set...
GTCTATCCGCCGTCTATTTTTCTGAATTTTATTTTGTCTCCTGTTCTCAAAAAATCGTGTTTTTGGGCATTCCTTTCGCGTCTGACGGCTTCAAATCTCCGTTTGGTGTAGTTTTATGTCCCGTATCGAGAAAACGCCTCAAATCGAAAATTTCGCCATTCGGTAGTTTTTGTGTCCGGTCTTTGTTCTGTTGCCTTGTGCCGTGTCGTATGTGCGTGCGCGTATGTGTGCCGGTGTGCTGTGCCGTGGTCTTGGATTTTTCGCGGCGTCGGCCTTACCTTGTGGAACTTCCGGATAATACAGACAGCGTTAGCTGGATGTATATTATCCCTTGAGGAAGTTCTTACTTTGCCTGCCCGCCGGCGTCTCTAACTTATATGTGTGTACATTTTGTGTTTTTCTTTCCCTTTGGTTATGGAATGTTAAAGTTTGTTATTGTTGTGCGCTTTCGTTTGCTTTTTGTGCGTATGTTCGCTATTTTTGTGTCAAAAACGACAGCTATGGGTTTTACGTTGATGAGATATGCGAGGAAGGAGGCCGGCGGTGCGTATGTCCTCTCCGGCGTCAGTGAGCTTGAGTCCGGCGACTTCGGCTTCTGCCGTTACAAGTCCATTACGGGCCTCAACTCCCGCGGCCGCCAGAAGGCTGTGTATTCCGAGGAGTACGCCGACGCCTCTTCCGTCCGTGTCTATGTGCATCCCACGGAGCGTCTGGCTTCCACGGAGTCGGTGCTCACGTTGTATTTCTTCGGTTCCGACCCCTCGCTGCCTACGGAGCGTCCGTCCGGCGAGCTCATGGCCTTGGCGGAGAAGTCGTGGGACGGTTTCTGCCGCTGGCTCTCCGGCGGTCTTGTGGTGTGGTACGACGATGTCCGCATGCGCCGTGCCCTGTTCTACCTCTCGTCCGCCTGCGAGCCTTCCGCCGATGTGGTGAAGGGCGTGCCCTACCTCTGCTGCCAGGTGACGCTGTGCAACGTTTTCGGCAGGAGTTTCGACAATGAGGACACGACGATACGGGACTGGCTCGCCTCCGGCGGCAGGGAGTCCGCCGTATGACGGTGCTGCCTTTGTTCTGACAACAAAAATACACTTGATATGGCAAACGTGACGGAAGATTCACTCAGGCGTGCTCTTGCCGAGCTCGGCCTTACGCAGACGGGACTGCCCAAGATGTGGCGCGGGGAGCAGGACGGCTTCTGGATAAAGGCCGTCGCCCTGGTCCGCAAGCTCAACGGCGACCGTTCCTATTACGCCGTCGAGCGCATGGCTGACGGCAGGATTGTCTATCGCACCGACTTCGGGCGCATGTCGCCTGTCATGGAGCTTGTGCGTGTGTTCCCGTATGTCTTTCTCGACGAGGCGCGGTATGTTGATGTCGGCGATGCCGGCGACCGCCGTTTCCTCCTCCTTTCCGAAGCCGGTGACGAGGATGCCCGTGCCGCCGTGCGCGGCATGAGTGACGACGAGGTGACGGTGCGTCTCCGCGAGCGCGGCATCGCCCTCCAGCTCTCCGGCGCCGGCGGATGTCCCTCTGCGGGGCGTGAGGGCTGTGACGGTGTCCCGGACTGTGCCGGCGATGCGGATGCCGTTGCGGACATGTCTGCGGAGCTTCCTTTCGAGCCGTATGACGATGCCGTCGCCGGGGCGGCTGAGGCGGCTGTGGCCGAAAAAAAAAAGACCACGCTGAAGATGCGGTGCTGACTCCCGCCGGTGCTGACGAGGAGGCCGAGGAGCTGCGGCGTGTCATGGAGGCGGAGGACGGTCTGTCGTGCTATGACGACGGCATAGAGGCCCTTCTGATGCCTTACGAGAACCCCAACGACATGCTTGAGGAGAGCCAGAAGACGCTTCCTTTGGCGGAGCGCATGGCCATCGCAAGGCGCAAGTATGTCGTCACTAAGGAGCTGATGATAAGGCGTGTGCGCCGCGGCACGAGCTGCATCAACGAGCGGGGCGAGGAGGAGCGTATAGAGACCGTCCTCACTCCCCAGAAGATGCGTGAGGAGCACGAGCGTCTGCGCCGCGAGGCTTTCCGCAGGGGTGCCGCCAAGCGTGTCGAGGCTGCCCGTCTGCGCAAGGTGGCGGAGCTTGAGGCGAAGGGGGAGCAGATACCGTCGTCGCTTCATCCTAAACGCCGCGGACGCCCCCGCATGTCGGATGCCGAGAAGGCCGCCGCCAAGGCCGCCCGTGAAGCCGCCCGCAAGGATGGTGCCTGATTGTTATTGACAGATAAAAAAACAGAATCATGGAGAATGTGATAAAGATTGAGTTGTGCGGCGGCAGGATGCCGGAGAAGGCTCATGCCGATGACGCCGCCTTTGATGTGTTCGCCAGTGCGGACACGGAGCTGACGCCCTTTTCCCGTGTCGCCGTGCCTTTGGGTTTCAGGATTGCCCTTCCTCCGCACCTTGCGGCACTGGTGCAGTCCCGCAGCGGCATGGCCCTGCGCGGCATGGTCGTCCGCGGCCGCACCGGCACCGGTGAGGCGGAGATAAGGGTGGACGCCGATGTGCAGACCGGACTTATCGACAGCGGCTTCACGGGTGAGGTCCACGCCATCCTGCATGTCCGCGGCGGCAGTCTTGCCGAGTGCGGTGCGTTGAAGTCCAACGGCGTGTATGTCAAGGCCGGCACGAAGATAGCGCAGATGCGTATCGTCTATGTGCCTCGTGTCTCTCTTGTGGAGGGCGTGGTGCCGAAGGACACCGTGCGCGGCGACGGCGGTTTCAACTCTACCGGCGTATGAGCGGCGGGTGGTGTTACATAGGGATAGACCCCGGGGCTTCCGGCGGCATCGCCGTGCTTGACGGCGACGGTGGCGTGGTGGAGTGTTCCGTCATGCCGGAGACCCCGATGGACATACTTTTCCTGCTTCGCCGTTACGACCCTTCCTCGAGTGTCTGCGTCCTTGAGGATGTGGGGCAGGGCATGCCCGGCCAGTCGTCGTCCGCCACGGCGAAGTTCGCAAGGCACAACGGCCACCTGGAGATGGCCTTGCTTGCCCTTGGCATAAGGACGGTGAAGGTGCGCCCGCAGAAGTGGGAGCGGACATACGCCCTGGGCAAGAGTTCCTCTTTCGGCAAGAGCGAATGGAAGCGGAGGCTGAAGGAGCGTGCCCAGATGCTTTTTCCGCAGCTTGGCAGGAAGGTGACCCTCAAGACCTGCGACGCCCTGCTTATAGCTGAGTACTGCCGCAGGACAGAAAGAACGTAACTAACATAAAATCATAGTATTATGGCAAAAGTAGCGACAAAGAAGAATGTTGATAACTCCTTGGGCAACTATTTCGAGGTGAAGCGCAAGGACATTACCTATGTGGCCGATTTCGGCCGTTTCGAGGTTGTGGTGTGCAAGGGTGGCGTGATATTCCGCACGCATCTTGGCTTCATGCTGTGGTGTACGCCGTGGGTTGTTGCGATGGATGGTTCTTCCGGCCGTTCGAGCCTTTACGAATGGCTCACAAACCTTGCGGCGATGAAGAAAGAGTGTGAAGGGAAAGAGACGCTTCCTTACCCTGGAATGGATGACAGTTCTATCACTTATGCAGATATGCTTGACAGCATGGTCATGATTACGGAGTCGAATTTGACGCATCCTACCGTCGCCTTCGTCGATCTGGATGAAGCTTCGCGTTTCGCCAAGCAGTACATCAACTGGCTCATATCCAAGACCAAGGAGCTTGACGCTGCCATGTCCGCCCCCGTCGCCGACGAGAGCGAGGAGGACTTGCGCAGGAACTTCGAGCACGGGCAGGCTGCCGTCATGGCCGAGGTTGCCGCTGCCGCTCTCAAGGAATCGGCTGAGGCTGTGGAGGGTGCGTGATGGAAAAGGGACCTATTACAGATTTGTCTTCCCGTGACATCTTCTTCATCTACGACTTCGCCCGTCTGCGCAATTGGCGTCTGGTGCGTATGGGTGACAGTGAGGGTGTCGTGCGCGAGGGGATTTTCGTCCCGTTCTTCGGCAACGGCATCATGCTGAGCGAGAAGCGCGACCAGATAGTGCAGGCCATGTATCTGTCGCAGGAGACGGTGAAGAAGCTTGGTTTCAAGAACTATGCCCCCATGATTACCAGGGAGGCGCATGCGCAGATGGTGGAGCAGGGTCTTATCGAGCCTGATGTGAAGCCTTGGGCGCGTCCGTGTCTCGGTGTGAAGATGAACAGCTGGCGCAGGGGCAAGAAGAAAGGGTAGCTTATGGTAGGAGAGAAGACGATGTTGGACATAGAGCGTGCCGTATGCTCGGCTGTCAGTGATGCCATGGTTTCCGTTTCGCGTCCTCCCGTCGGTGTGGAGGAGCTGTACTGCGGCAAGAAGAACGTGCCGTTGGGCAGGGTGGTGTCCCGCAACTTCTGCTTTCACCTGATGCACAGTCATTACGGTTTCTCCTACACTGTCATAGCGCAGCGTTCCGGTATGAATGTGAGCAGTGTCATGCGTTGTGTGCGCAAGTATCACCATCTGGTTCACTGCGATGCCCTTTACCGCCGTGTCTATGAGCATCTGAAGGAAGGGGGTTACTATGACTGGTGACTTGCTTTCGTTCAAGCGCAATGCGCTGCGTCTGGGTCTCTGCGACGAGTACCGCCGCCGTTGGGATGCGTGCCGCACCCGCCGCGAGCTTGTGGACATGGCTCTTGACAGCAACGGCATCGAGTTCGTGGCCGATTCCCTTGCCTTCGGCTGGGGTCTTGACATCGCTTGCGTCAAGTCCCGTTTCGGCGACTTCATCAACGGCGGTTATGTGCGGTGTGGCGACGGCTACACGAGCGAGCTTTACGTTGATGGCGGCGGTGTCCTTACGCTTCGCAGCACGCTTACCCTTCTGTGCCGCTGCCGTCTCGACATTGATGTCCCTGCGGGCTTTGTAGGCCGTGTGTATGTCTGCGGCGGCCGTGCCGTCCTTCACGGCTGCGGCCGTGTGGAGGCTATTGTTTACGGTGACGGTGTCCTGTCGTGCGGTGGGGACTGGCACGGCACGCTTTCCCGTTCGGATGTGCCGTCGAGCCGTTTTGTGCGTGGCGCATGAAAAAAGGGTGGTTCACGAAAGATCCACCCTTTTTGCCGTTTTTCCGTCACCTTATGGTCAAGGTGCCGTTTATGTATTTCCATGTGTAGTCCGCCAGTGCCTCGACGCATCCGTTGAACCCTTTCTTGAACTCTTCCGCCTCTTCGTAGTAGTCGGTGTCGCTGAATGCCGCCATTGCGCTTTGTCTTGCCTTCATGAGTGCTTCGACGGCGTCGTTTATGTTTTGTCTAACCATTGTTTGCCTCCGTTTCCTTTATATTGTTTGTGACTACCGACAGCAGGTCCTTGAACTTCGACACATACCATCTCGGCTGTGTCTCTTTGGGGTTGTGCGGCGAGACTCCGTTCTCTCCGTAGTAGAGTCCTTTCTTCGTTATGCACTTGAATGTCTTCCGCATTCCTTTCGCCGCCGTTCTTTCCATTTCGGCGAGATAGCCCTGCTGTACGAGCATCCTGTTGAATGCCAGTGCCGACATCTTTGCCCCGCATTCCTTGAGCAGCTGGCTTGCCGCCGCCGTAGCGTCCGGGGTCTTCACATAGTCGGGTGTCGGCAGTCCGAGCGGGTCGGCTATGGACTTTGCTATGGCGAGCTTTGAGGCTTCGCTCAGGTTGAGTGTCTTTATTACCCATGACGCCACCTTCATCTTGGCGTTCAGCAGCTGGCTTGTGTTCTGTCTGGATTTGCCGGTGCAGTAGCGTCCCGTCTTCCGTATTGATGGGAGGACTTCGTGAGTTACCCACCGCTTGAAATCCTTGGCTCGTTCCTGCTTGCTGCCGAAGATGAGGGAGTAAACTCCGCTCTCGGTGATAAATGTAGTGGTGATGGTTTGGCAAGCATCCGTTCCGTCTGCTTTTTTACCTGTAACAACCCCTATGTCACGTTTCGTTACATCGGGTTCATCAACGTGGTCTGTAACAGCCTTGCGGCCGTTTGTGTAACCGAGTGCATCAGTAACATCTTTGGCACAAAACAGGATGTTGCCGTCTGCTTCATCCGCAATGATGCGTACTTGCCCAAATTGTGGGCTGTCGAAAATTCTAATAGCGTCCATTTTACTATGATTTTTTGAACGTTAAACAAATGTAGGGTTGGTAAACATAAAAAAATGTACCGCTACCCTTTGTTCAGTGCCTCATAGTGGAAGAGCACGCACATACCATTACAATATGTGCAAGGGGCGATACACCAAAATATTAAATTGGATGTGCCTAATCTCCGTAAAATAGCGAGCACAAAAATGCCTCACCGTTTGTGGCAGAGCTTCCTGCCTCGCCACTATGATTTATTGAACATTACAAAGATAGCCGTTTCCGTCGGTTCATGCAGTGTCTTTCCGTGTCTTTAACAAAACTTTAACACTTCAAGGAAAAGGCCGCCACACCTTGAACGGTATGACAGCCTTGCCTAACAATATGAAAACCAAGCGTTTTAAGCCTTTTTGTATGCGTCTGCGGTAAATTCCACACATCGGACGGGAAAACGCCACAGACGCGAAGGAAACGGCATTGTGGCTCAATCCATGAACACTTTGATGCCGTTTCTTCCGAGCCGGTGTCCCGTATTCGTGCAGCTGCTTATGGTGTCCCGGATTTCCGTGAGCAGTGTGGTGTGGACTTGCAGTTCGAGCAGGACGGGGTTTGATGTGCTTTCCTGCGTGATGGCGCCGGCGGCTGTTCCGAGCCGCTGTATGAGTGTGTCGCGTATGATTCTGATGTCGGACTGTGACTGTGCGACATAGAAGCGCAGTGAGTTGAGGACTGATTCGAGAGCCTGCCCCGTGCTTTCCGTTATGGACTGTATGCCCTGCTGCAATGCCGAAAGGCTCTTTGACGCCGTAGGGCTGACGCCCAGCAGTTCCATGAAGTTGGAGAGGTACTTGTCGTATGCTTGAAGATTGTCGCTCTTGAGCTTTTCGAGATGAGCTATCTCTTCCTTCGTGATGTCGAGTCCGTTGTTCGCTCCGTCGCCGCCTTCCGACACTGCATCGTCGAACGCTTTGAGGATGGGTCGTATGAAGCGTTCCGTGGCACGCTGTGCGACCTGCTTCTTGAGCATGTTGTTGAAGTACTCGTCGAATTTGTCGTTGAGTGCTTCAAGCGAGTCGCTTCCTTCGTTGAAGGCGTCCACCCACGCATCGGCGAATGCCTGTGCCGCCGACTTGTAGTTGGCTTCCGAGCCGAACCCTCCGAGTTCTTCCGTCATGGTCTGCCGCAGTTCCTTTATGGTGTCTCCGATGGACTGCCTCTGCTTCTGCCAGTCCTGTATCTTGCCTTCGTCCGGCTTTTTCCGTTTCTGTTCGGCGGCAATCATGGCAGCGTATGCCGCCTGTTCCTTTTCGAGTTCCTTCACGGACTTGTCGTGGTAGTTGAGCAGCCCTTCCACGGAGAAGGCGTCGTCCATGGACTTCTTCAGTCCGTCGTAGGCGTTCTGCAATGAGTTTATCGCCCTCTGCTGCCGTTCTATCTCCTTGTCTATCCCGCTTTCGTCGGTGAATATCTTGACGACGCTTGTCATGAATGACAGTCCGCCCTGTATGGCTCCCACGATATTGCCGCTCATTGCTGCCCCGACCGTCTCTCCGAGGCTTGAGAACGACTCCACGATGTTCTGTGTCTGTGTGTCGGTGACTCCGAGTGCCGACAAGAGTCCGTTGATGCCGTTGCCGAGTGTGGAGACTATCTGTGTTATTGCCGACACGGTGCTTGTAAGGGTGTTCTTTGCCTTTGCTTCCGCGTCGATGAGGCTGCCGAGTTTGTCAATCTGTTCGTCGGTGAGATTGAGTTGCTTCTGCTTTGCCTTGAGTTGGTTGCGCAGATATGGCAGCACTGCCTTCGCCGCCGCTCCCACGGCATTTTCGCTCTTTGCCAGGTCTTCGTTGAGGTCTATCTGGCGTTGTATCTCCTTAGTCTCTTCCTTGAGGGCCTGCTGCTGGTTGCTGAGTGTGACATACCTGTCCACTCCTCCGAGTGCTTCCAGCTCCTTGCGTGCCTTCTTGAGGTCGTCAATCCCTTGTATTATGGCTTTGAACGGGTTCCGTCCGCTCTTCACCTCCTGTACCTTCTGCAACTGCTGTGCCACGGCCTTGAGCTGTGCGGGGTCGAGGTCTTTGAGTCCGTCGCGCATCGACTGTAGTTTTTTCTCCATTGCGGAGAGCACCTTTGACGAGGCATGTTCAAGATTCTCGAAGAGCCGGACATACATGTCGGAGTTTTGGAAGTCCTTCCATGTGTTCGCCGCGCTCTTTGCCCTGTACTGCTTTTCGAGGTTGCGCAGGTATTCCTGCTGCGTGTCGTTGTCGGCAACGTTGTCCATGATTTTCCTCTTCTGCTCGATATGCCACTTTTCGAGCTGTAGCTGTTCGGAGAGCTGTGTCTTGTATGCCTTCGTGAGTTCCAGGAACGTGTCAATCGTCTCCTGCTTCTGCTTTTCCTGCATCTTGGTCTTTGCGTCAAGATACTGCTTGTATATCTCTTTTCCGGACTGTGACATTTTTTCTTCCGTGCGTGTGAGGTCGTCGTTGTACTTCTGCACGGTCTCCTCGCTCCATTTGTCTATGTCTTCTCCGTGTTTTGCCGAGTACGCCCTGAATATGTACCTGTTGAACTCGTCGTTGATGCTGTCGCCGAGTTCCTGGAACGACTTGGTGATGTCTCCGTACATTCCCTTTATGAGTTCGTCGGTGAGGCCGGCGTCTTTCAGTTTTCTGTACAGTTGCATCTGTGAGAAGGCTTCTTCCACGTTTCTTGAGATGTCGTCCTTGAGTTCGTTGTATTCGTTGTCGGAAATCTCGAAGCTGATGTCCGCCACCATTCTCATTGTCTTTCCTCTCTTGCTCCGGTCTTTTATCTGCCGTGCCAGTTCCGTGAGTCTTTTCTGTACCGACTCGTTGTCGGGCAGTATGTCTTGTGCTTTCCATCCCACATCCTCTGCCGCTTCCTTGAAGTAGCTGCGTGTCTTTGCGAGTGCCGTCTCCTTGGTCTCCGTCTTTAAGAGTTCGTTGTATTTCTTGCGCATGTCTTCAAGCAGCGAGATGCGCTCCTGGAGAATGTCTCTTCCCTTGTCAGTGTCGGCGAACGGGTCGGTGCCACCCAGTATCTTGTTCCAGTAAAGTGCTGCTTTCTTCTGGCTTTCGGCATACGCCAAGGCATCCTTTTTCGTGAAAACAGTCTGGCTGTCATAATACTTGTTTCCGAATTTTTCCTTTTCCCCAATATCAAGGTATGCCCCGGTAAAATACTCTTTCTGTGAGCGGTTTATAGTCTTGATTACCTCCTTCCAGTGCTTTGCGGCGTTCTGATAGCCTTGTATCGTACCAATGAGGTTCTTGGGGTCTTTCACTTCCGCTTTCAATGAGATGCTGTTTGCGTCAGCAATATTTTGGAGGTTCTGTATGATGGTGATTACTTCTCGGTCGGAATTGCCTTTATTGACTTTCACTTCTACTTTGATGGGGATTTTGAATACTCCATAAAGCACTTTCTTCACTTCTTCGGACATACCCTTCAAATCGGCAATATCATCAATGATGCGTTTTTTCATGTCATTTCCCAATGATGCCCATTCGGTCTTCGTGTATCTTTTTCTGATAGACTCCTCCACTTCTGCCGCTTCGCGTTCGAGTTCAGTCCTTTTGCTGGAAAGTTCCATGAAGGCTTTTCTTACGCTGAGTAATGACGTTCTTGTCCTCGCCGCTTCAAAGGAGGTGTCACGCCCCATACGATACATTATTTTGTGTAATGCCTCATACTGCTGGCGCATGTAATCAATGTCCGTCTGCCCCTTTCGTCGCTTCATACCCTCGTCAAGTACTTTCTTCTGCGACTTGTTCAGTTCATCGTAGCGGTTGTATAATGTCGCCACCACCTTGTCGAGTTCCGATGTCTTGCTTATGAGATTGTTGTATGCGTCCATGTACTGCTGGGCGTCCGTACTGAAGTTGTCTCCCAGTATTCCTCCCCATTCCCATCTGTTGTTGTTTTGGGTAAAGGCTATATCGGCGGAGTTCTTGAATTTAAGGTATTCCGTATATTTGTCTTTCAGCTTTTGGAAGTACAAATCAACATCCTTGCTTTCTTCGACCGTAATTTCCACCTTCAATCGTGCGTCTGCGACAAGTTTCTTCATTTTTTCAAGTGCCGCACGCTTCCCCTCCGCTGCCTCGTCCACAGACTTCCGTGCCGCCTCGTTGAATGAATTGGTGACTTCTACAAGCCCTTTCCTCAGTTTGCCGTTCTCTTCCACCACCTTTGATATTTCCTTTCTGTATGTTCTGAGCCAAGAGATATACCCGGCAATGGCACTTATTGCTGCGACTATGCCAAGAAGCGGAAGATTTGCCATAGCTGCACCCTTTATGTTCTTTCCGAGAATTTTTATCTTTGAAGACAGTGAGCTCAAGGCATCGCCAAGAAGCTTCGTCACAGGCACGGCTTTTGTGACATCTTTCAGAAGAACGGTTGAAAACAAATCGCCTATGCTTTTCGCACTGGCTTGTTTCATATACAATGCAATCAGTGCCATTACGCCGATGACAGACTTCCCCGCAACCGCTATTGCCTCCCAGTGTTTCAGCATCTCTGTCGCAAACTGTATCGTGCCTTTGAACACCCCTTCGTTGGATTTTCCTATATCGTTGAGCATCACATCGAAGGCGTCGTGCATTTTCTGCAACATACCGTAGAGTGTGTTTGCCTGCACCTCCTGCATGTTGTAGAACGTTCCGCCCTTGTCCGTCATTCTCTGGAAGATGGCTTCCACATCCTCGAACTTCACCATGCGCTTTGAAATCATATCCACGATTTGCGCCGTGGTGTATGCCTCTCCCTTTACCTCCTTGAAGTATTCCTGGAGCTCTCCGTACATGTTCACTCCCGCTTCAGTGAACTGTCTCACTTCCGAGCCTCTGAGGTATGCGGCCGCCTTCACCTGTCCGTAGGCGAGGATGAGTCGTCCCATATCGACGCCGAGACCCGCGGAGACATCGGCGAGCCGTTTTGTTGTGTCGAAGAGTTTTCCTGTCTCTATTCGGTAGGCGGCGAGCTGTCTTGTGTAGTTCACCAGATCCTTGATGCGGAACGGCGACTTGATGGCGAGTTCCACCGTCTTGTTGAATATCTCGTCGGCTTTCGGCTTTATCTGTATGATGGATTCAAGCGAACGCTGTGCAAGCTCGAACTGACCTCTTACTTCTGCAATTTGTTCTATCATACTCTTTGCCGAATTTAATGTAAACATCACCGCCATGCGTTGCATGAGGCGTGTTACATATCCTGCGAGGTAGGATGTCTTCGTTGCCAGTTCCTGCGTGTTTGCCTTTGCGTCATTGAGGTTCTTGTTGTGTTGCCGTATTGCTGCGTTGAGTGCATCGAGTTTTGTCTTGTAGTCGGAGTCGGTCTGCGACAGCTTCCGCTTTGCCGCTTCCAGATACTCCACCGCCTTTGCCTGCCTGTTCAGTGTGTTTGCCGTGGCGGAGAAGTCGAGAGCACCTTGGTATGTGGTATTTTTGGCGTAGTTCTTTTCCTTGTATGCCGCCGCCGTTCTTGCCGCCGCCGCCCTCTGTTTGGCGTTGAACGACATTTCCGCACTCGCCATTCTGTCGAGGGCCTTCTGGAAAGCCACGGCACGCTCGTTGTACATCTGTTCCTGGAACTTGAGTTCGTCCTGCAATGACTTCTTGCGTTTCACCAAATCGTCCTGTTCGGTCTGGGTGAGTCCGTATGACTTGTCTTTAAGGATGCCGTTTATCGACGTAATCTCCTCTTTCAGTCCTGCGATGTTCATCCCGCTTTTGTTCTGCATGGCAGTTTGCAGACGCTCGAATGCCATTGCCGCCTGCATGATTCCGCTTGTCCCTGCGCCTTTCATGTTTGACAGTTGCAATGCCATCTGCTGAATGCTCTGTGTAGCCTGTGTGATGTTTCCGTTCATGCTTCCCGCACTTGCTCCGATGTTGCCAAGTGCTGCGCTTGCATTCGCCGACGAAGTGCCTATCACTCCGAGTTTGGCTATGACCTTGTCGAGAGCTTCGATGAACGGGTCTGTACCTCTCGCCATGTCAAGGAATGACTTCTTCACCACAGCGGCAGTTTCATTTGAACGTTTCTGTATGTCGGCGATTCTGTCGTCTGTCTCTTTTATCTTCTTTAAGGCCGCTTCCGGTATCTCAAGGATGCCGCCTATCGCTTGGTTTGGCATATTGTTGTGTTTTTTTGGATGAATTAAATGGGATTTGTCATATTATCGGAATGCCGAGGTCGCTGAGGTTCTTGAGGTCGTCCTCGCTGTTGATGGGCACGGCTCCCGCCTGGTTCCCGTTTCCGCTCTCTTTGTCAGACAGATACTCTATGTGTGTGAAATCCATAGAAGCGAGTCTGACCTGTGGCACAGTCATGTGCCATTTGTATTCTTCTTGCGAGCACCATGTGTTTGCGCGTAGGAAGTCGATCATCTGCCCGTACTCTGTCCTTGAAGGGACAATTCTGCTGCTTGTGTCTTCCTTTCCAGTGCCTGGTTTCGTATGGTCTGAATCACATTGGTACTCGCGAAGAGAAAATCCACATCGAGGAGGTTCAGTATCTCTACGAGAAGTGTAGTCCACCCTTCCGTGTTGCAGTCTCCCCAAAGCATCTGCTCATATACCGTCTGATACTCGTCGGAGTAGATTCTGTCTTTGTCGTTGAGCAATGCGAGTGTGATAACCCTCGCCACGGACGGTATGTTGGATGCCATTTCCTTTATGACATCTCCCATGGAAAGGTTTTCTCCTTTTGTGATTTTGCACGCTTCTTCCGCTATAAGCCATTGAGTGCCGGGCTTCAGCGCGTTTATCCTCCATTCTGTGCCTTTCAGTTTCACTATGGTAGGCGAGTCGTTCATTATCTGTGCGAGCCGTTCCATCGCTGCGTCGGAAAGCGGTGATGATGGTGTCACGGCCGGCTTTTGTGGCACTTCCTGCTTATCGGTCTTTTTCTTTTTCGCTCTATATACTGCCATTATGTTTATCCTTTAATCGTTTTTACTGTCCCTCTGTATTTTGCGGATATGTTCTGTAACTTGTTGATAGACATTGATATAACCTTGTAGGAGTGCCGCAGATTTCCGCCTCCGGCCTCAAGTACTGCGGCGTATGGCATCGCCGCTGCAATGACGAGTGCGATGCTTCCTTTCGGCGAAGCGCGGTTGTTGAGAAAGTCTTTTATCTCTTCCCTTCCTTTCACTGTCTGTCCGTACCATTTCCTTGCCGTCGAAGCCTCCGGTGTTGCAGACAGATAGCCGGAGCGTATGAGTCTGCCCCTGTCGTAGATTCCATATCCGTAGGAGTCGTAGAGGTTTTTCGACCGATGCTGGTAGGTGCGTTCCTCGACACATTCCTGCAATATGCGCCGTGCGTCCCTTTCAAGGCCTTCTATGATGCCTTTCCTTGCCTGTTCGAGTAGTGTGGTCATGTCTTTCAAACGGAAAAAGAGGACGGACGGAACAAATGCCGCCGCCCTCTTTGGATTTATATAGTCAAGAAACCGCTTTCACACCCTGTCATGCCGGCATGGTGTAGTTCTCGTCGATGTAGTACGGTGTCTGAATAGTCTTTTGAGTACCGCTTGCCCCAATCTTCATTGAGGCGAGCTGTGCCGTACCCGCAAGTGCGATTTTGCCGATGTTTGTGTTCAGAGACTCCATTACAACCTTCGAGTTGAGCTGCAACTTCGGTACTACCACCGCCTTGGTTCCGAAGACCACATCTATCTTTGCGTACTTTGTCTTGTATGCGGACGGTGCAAACACCTTCTTCGTTGTCTCGTCGTAGGTGAAGTCGCAGAGAGCCACGAGAAGGTCTTTCTGTGTGTCCGCCACTTCTGCCGAGAACTGGTATTTGCCCGCTTGCACCACGGAGAGGATAGGAGTGTCGGAAGTCTCTCGCTCGATGTCGTTCGTTTCGTTGTCGTCCTGTGCGATGCTTGTGGTGTCGCGGATGACATCGTCAAGAACGAAGGTGTCGCCCTTGGGGGTATCGTCGGTCTCGCTTCCTGCGAAAAGGGTAACCACGATAGCGTCCGGTTTCACGAGCTTTACAGCTCCCGCACCTGTATTTGTTGTTGCCATAATCTTTTGTGTTTGAATGTGTTATACTGTTTATTTTACTAATACTGACACTGAAATGATATTGAAGTGAAACTGTCTGTTGGCATCGAACCCGCAATCACGGTACAACTCGTTGATGACATAATCGTCGTCCTTTGATTCCTTGATGATGTCGTCAAGTATGCCCTCCATGCGGTCGAGAGTCTTCACATCCTTTCTCGGCGGGCTACCTTTCGGACGGGTGTACAGGTAGATGTTGGCGTATCCTGACGAGAAGCCGCCGTAGTCACGTTGCTGCCCGACATCCACATTGACGAAGTCGCCCCATTCCTTATCAGTAGTCGGAGGCAGTTCGCCAATGATGATGTTGTCGGAGAGTCCCTTCTTCGCGAGAAGCATAGAAAAGAAATTCTCTATCCGTGACAGTCTGCGTTGTTTTCTCTGTGTCATAATGTTATCCTGAAAGTCCTTTACCTTTTTCGGCTAAATGTCCGTGCCTTTGATGTACGCCGCACATCCGTGCAGTTTTGTCGGTTCTACGCCTATGACCATTCCGTCCACCGCCATTCCGTACATGCTGCCTCTGAACCTCACTCCCACCTTGAGTCCGTCCGGCATATACTCCGTTCCGTCCTCCTTTTGCGGCATCGGGAAGTAGATGTTGTACCCAAGCGACACCACGCCGGAATTGAACAGTTTGTCGGCTTTCTGTATGTCGCATTTGGTGGTGTATATCACCACCTCCTGCGGCTCTCTCTCTCCGAGCAGGTCGCCGTCTTCGGGGATTTTGTCTTCCGTCTTGTAGAATACCCCGTCGTACTCATACTCGGACATTGCGTTTCTGTCGGTGTACATGTCTGTCAATAGTTTTCTTCAATCCATTTCATTTCTCCGCCTGTCTCGTCAAGAGTCTGCATTTTTCCGGCCTCGTCATACTTCCCGTAGAGTCTGCGCAGCTCCGCCTTTATGCACTCCAATGATGCAGCCGAGACTGCCTGCGCCCCGACAGTGAGAGAGTATGAGCCGTGCTGACTTGTTGATGAGGCTGTCTGTGCCGGGCCGAACACTATCGTCTCGAGCAATGCCATGCGGCATCTGTCGCGTTCCTCCTCTCCGATGTCAGCGTAGGACTTCACCTCTGCCACTCCGCACTCTATCGCCACGCGTTTCAGCACAGCCTTGTCGAAGATGAAATTGGTGAGTCCGCTAAGCCATTCTATTATGTCGAACTTTATCTGAGTCATAGCAAAAGAAATGAAATGTCATTACAGTGTCAGTTTTGTCTTTTTTATGCTGCCTGGCTTATATCCACCACGACATTGTCGATGAAGTGTATAAGTGCCGGGCATGCCGACATGAGCACATCGGTGTGCCACTCCTTGAAGCGTCCGTCCGGCACGATTGAATTCCGCACCGTAATGAGTCCGCTCTCGTAAGAGCCGTACACGCTTTCGATGAGGTTGTTGGAGAAGTTGGCGTCCATTTCCCGGTCGAGCACATTAGTATGTACGAACTCCACGGCGTCGCCAGCCGGTCTGAGAACCACCTTGTTGTCGTCCCATCCGTTTATGAAGCCGTCGCCGCTGTTTGTCTTGTTGCGCTCTCGCTCGACTACGATTTCGATAGGCGAGATGCCCTGGAAGTCGGTAAACGCCTGTCTGAACTCGTCCTCCGTGATTCTCATGCCCTCTGTCGATGCGATGTAGTGCAGCTTGCGGTAGTCCATGACGAGTTCCTTCACTTCCGCGTTCTGAAGGAACACGTTGAAGAAGGTCTTTCTTGTCATCTGCCATACGAGAGGGATTTCCGTGGCACCACGTTTTGTGCGGTAGTCCTCTTCGATTTTCTGCATCTGCGAAAGGATTTTACATGTCGGGTCGGTCCATGCCTTTTCTCCCGCCTTGATGAAGTTCTCTTTCGGGATGATGTTGCTCATCATCACGCCGTGTATGCCTCGTCCTATCTTCGACCAGTCGATACCTCCGGTTGTGATGAGCTGTGCAGTCATGTTGTTGAGGGTCGCGAAAGCGGAGTCAAGCTGTGTCTGTAGCTTCAGTTTCCATCTTCCGAGGATGTCGCTGTCGTTTCCAAGCTGTTCGATGAGGTCCATGCGCTGTTTTCTCTCCGTCGCCTTCTCGACCCATCCCGGTGCGCTGAAGTCTGGTATGGTTGCGGTGTACTTCTGTTCGCCTGGTCCGTCGAGCTGGTTGGTGTCCGCAAGCGGTGCTCTCCAGTCCATGAGCGGTGCCGCCTCCGCCTTTCTGTTGTAGCATGAGAATGCCGCCACGCCGTGTGCGTCGGTCGGGATGAACTCTGGCGACACGCTTCCCTGTGTCTTCCACCATCCGTAGTTGGTGAAGAAGATGTCGCTCTGGTCGAGCAGTGACTGAAGCACCTTGCTTCCGTCCTTAGACCACAGTTTGTTGTAAATGCATGCGTTAATATCTATTTTTGCCATAATATGAAACTATCTTTTTGTTAGACAATCATTTAGAGTGAGAACCACCCTTCCCACTTCGATGTGTTCGCGGCCTTTACCGCAGGAGGTATCGGCGACATCTTGCTCATGATGAGCAGACAGTCGGGTCCTGCGAGGCACGGTGTCATCATGTATCGTGCGTCGTTGGAGTTCTCTGTCAGAGCCGGGTCGAACAGGAAGTCATAGTCGCACGGTGCGAAAGCGTTTGGGTTTGTCACCATTGCCTTCTTGCC
>ERZ1034878.555-NODE-555-length-16746-cov-3.303038_pt1 | contig 16746 bp, 13 predicted proteins | sample MGYA00520593_ERZ1034878 | MGnify/ENA primary metagenome ERZ1034878 (study PRJEB33766, sample SAMN09781724) | gut metagenome | biome: gut microbiome | host: Homo sapiens | place: Madagascar | study: EMG produced TPA metagenomics assembly of the PRJNA485056 data set...
GTGTTACACCGGCGTGGCAACGAGAGCGCTCTCTTCCGACACTGCGGAACAACTTTATTTCGAGTACAGGAAACTTCTGCCGCTTTTCCCGAAAAAGGCAGAGACGATTCCCCACCCCGCGTTTGAGTGGCTTCAACTGCAGCTTTCCGCCGGACTTCTGTGGTACACGATTCTGCTACCGCTGAGCCAAAAAGCATGGACGAAGGCCGTTCTGGAAGATATGGCACAATCCATGCCGGATATGCCGAATGATTTCCGGGATTATTTTGTCGAACATATTCTGGATTATCTCGCTCCGACCCCGCCGCAAAGGCGGCACGGATACAATGTTTTCTGGAGCGAGGAATCCCGGGCCGAGGATACCTGGTTCCGTTCTCGAATGTTTCATACACCAATCCTGCGGCAGGCTTTGTTCGCTGCGCTTACCGATAAAAGCGTAAATGTCCGGGAAAGCGCCCTGAACACCCTCTCCCGGATGAAACTTTCCATGGAAGAACTTGTTCAGGTGGAAGATACGCTGGTACTGAAAACCGCATCGATCCGGCGTGCCGCACTGGAAATATTGATGAAATCAGACCACCCTGAACTCTCCGCTGCAAGACTCCGCGCCTCCGGCAACGCATTGAAAATCGCCGCAGCAGAAGAACTCTCTCCGGTCAGTGAACCGGCTTCCGTGATCGACAAGGCCCACGGCTACGGGCTTTACGATGTCGGGGAAGCCTGGACTCCCCTGCCCCCACATCCGGATCCCGAAATGCACCCGGCCGCCATTCTGAAAGACGATTCAGAAGTTATAATGCGTTTTCTGGCTGACTTTTCCGATCTTCTGGAAGCACACTTGAAAGACGAGTGTCCAAGACCAAAATCCGGCCTGCTTGATGTCGGCACGGAAATCCTGACGCTCGATCAGGTCATTCAGGAAAACTATTCGGACGCCTGGTGGACTGATGTCAGAACCGAAAATCCTCCGCTGCCGGAGCTCTGGGACACATTCTTCCGGAATTTTCCCCTTGACACGCGCGACCTGGTGCACGCATTTCTGCTGCTCCTGAATCCTGAAGCGAAGGAGGTGCGGGAGAAATTCCTTCAGATGCCGGATAAAAAAGGGAAATGGTGCTATCCGTATTTTATTCGTTCCATGATCCACCACACGCTTATCGGAAGAGATGATTTTCCCGCATTCTCGGCAAAACTTCTGATCGCAACAGCTTGTCTCACGCCTCCGGATTTCTGGAAAATCAAAGTGAAAGAGTCCATCTGGGGCTTCTCCGTCCATGAGGTTTTTGTTGGAGAAACCAACGACATCCGTTCAGTCTGCACCCTGTTTGACGACGCCGAGTTCTCTCCTGAAATGTTTTCAGCGCTCTGCCGCCTCGATGAATGCCATGTCAATATGCTGAGTCCCCAAAAAATCCTGAAAGCATTTGATCTCGGATTCATCACGAGGAACACCATGCGTCGTCTGTTGATCTCCGGGCAGGAATCGGAGGAGTCCGACCTGGGTTTTCAGGCTTTTTCCCACCTGGATCATCCGGAAATCCACCTCCTTTTCACCGACTCGCTGGAGCTGGAACTTACACGGGGCGAACTCCCGACCGCATTGAGCAAACCTCTTTGCGCCTGCACCAAACTCGAAGGCGCAAAATATTTCATCCGCATTCTGGACGCTCTAGGGGAACGTCCCTTTATTCGCGGTTACAGCTGGAGAGACGCGGGAGATCGCCAAAATGTTTTCAGCCACCTGCTGAAAGTGTGCCGGCCGCAGAACGGCGATGCGGAAGAATTCCGGAATATGCTCAAGGCAAGACAAATCAAACCGAAACGTCTGCTGGAAGCGGCGATGTATTCTCCGGCGTGGCTGGAGATTGTCGGCGAGTATTTGAACATTCCGGAATTGCCGCTGGCCGGATGGTATTTCCACGCCCACGTCAACGAGAATTTCAGCGCGGAAAAGGAGACGGCGGTTGCCCGGTATTCGTCGATTTCGCCACAGGAATTCAACGACGGAGCGTTCGACATCGACTGGTTCCATGAGGCTTACAACGCGGTCGGGCCGGAAATGTTCTCCCGGCTCTACGACGCGGCAAAGTATATTTCCGGCGGGGCCAATCACCGAAGAAGCCAGATTTTTGCCGATGCCGCCCTCGGAAAACTTTCCGAAGCCGAAGTAGAGGAGAAGATCAAGACCAAACGCAACAAGGAATACGTCATGGCCTACGGTATTCTGCCGGGCAAAGCAAACGATTTCCCGCGCCGTTACGAGAACTTGATGAAGTTCAAAAAGGAAAGCCGTCTGTTCGGCGGACAGCGGCAGGCAAGCGAAAAACTTGCGGTGGAAATCGCCGTCGCCAACCTCGCCCGGACCGCAGGATTCAACGACGTGAATCGCTTCCTCTGGCGCATGGAGGCGGCCAAACTCGACGAATGGAACGCCCTCTTTGCTCCGCACGAAGTGGACGGCGTGACGCTTTCCCTCGCCATTGATTCCGACGGACGCGCCGAAATCCGGGCTAAAAAGGCCGAAAAAGAGTTGAAATCCATCCCCGCATCACTCAAGAAAGACGCCTATGTGCTGGAACTGCAAAGCGCAGTAAAATCCTTGCGCGACCAGCACTCCCGTGCGAGAAAATCGTTGGAAGAGGCGATGATCCGCGAAGATGTTTTTGAATATGCCGAAGTGCGTGAACTGATGTCGAATCCGGTTCTCGGGCCGTTGGCGTCGAAGCTCCTGTGGCAGGCCGGCGACACCATTGATTTCTTTGAAAAACTGCCGGAAACGCCCTTGAAAATCGCTCATCCGACCGGCCTGCTCCGCTCCGGGCGCTGGGCGGAATTCCAGCGTCTCGCCGTGGAACGCAAACTGGTTCAACCGTTTAAGCAGATCTTCCGCGAACTCTATACGCTGAACGCCGATGAAAAACTTGACGGCATGAAGTCCGCCCGCTATTCGGGAAATCAGGTCATGCCGAAAAAAGCTGTGGCGTTGCTTCGGACGCGCGGCTGGACGGTTGATATGGATGAAGGCTTGCAGAAAGTTTTCCACAGACAGAATCTGATTGCCAAAATTTACGCGATGGCCGACTGGTTTTCTCCTGCCGAAGTGGAGCCTCCGACGCTGGAATATGTTCTCTTTGAACATCGCCGCACCCGGGAAATCATTCCGCTCGAAAAGATTGTACCGGTTCTGTTCTCGGAAGTGATGCGCGATCTTGATCTGATGGTGAGTGTCGCGCATGCCGGCGGAGTCGATCCGGAGGCGAGCCATTCGACCGTTGAAATGCGTGCCGCGCTCATTCGCGCAATGCTGCCGTTCTTCAAACTTGACAATGTCCGGATCGAAAAGAGCCATGCGTTCATCACAGGTAAATTCGGAGAGTACACGGTTCATCTTGGAAGTGGTGTCTGCCACAAACAGGCGTCCGGGATGCTGAACATCCTTCCGGTACATTCGCAGACGCGCGGCCGGATCTTCCTGCCGTTTGCCGACGACGATCCCAAAACGGCCGAAGTCCTGACAAAAATTCTCTTCCTCGCCGAAGACGACAAGATCAAAGATCCTTCCATTCTCGAGCAGATCAAAGGAGGTGCGGAATGAAGTCTCACGCAACGTTGAAAGGAATCATATCATGTTGATGAAAATTGTTCTTCCGATTGTCGCCGCTCTCTGCTGCTGGTGGTTGGTTCTGACATACTGGAAACGCCGCTTGAAAAAACAGTTGACAAGAGCGATTACCGGAATTGCCGCGCTGCCGCTGAACCTCATCCCCGACATTGCCGCCGGATTCGCACGCTTTGTGAAGGACGTGCATGGAAAGGATCTGACATCCATGGATTACTATCAGCAACTTGATTATGTGCTGAAAAACCTGCTCCGGCTCTGGCGTCCGGAAATCTCATCCTATATCCATACTCCGGGCAGTGAAGACATGGGGAAAGGCCTGACACTTCTTGCCGCCGGAGCTTATCTTGGCGAACTTGTGCGCGTCCGGCAAACGGCGCAATGGAAAAAAAACGCCGATGATTCGATGCTGCCGCCTTATCTTGAGGTAACGTGTACCGATGATAACGTGATTCCCTGCAATCCCTTTGAAATGGTGCTTGCCTCCGTTTCGGAAGGAAAAACAGTCGAGGCTATCGGCGACCTGCTTCTGTTCGAGTCGCGGGAAATCATGGACAATTACATCCGGACGTTTCAAAGCGGCAACGTCTATTCGCCGGAGGAGGCGGAAGCCTTTGATCGGTATGTGGAAAAAACGTTCGGAAAAATCCGGCAGGTTTTTCACGAGAAAAACTCCCCGGAAATGCACATCGACGTGTATATCATTGAACCCTCTGAAGCGTATCCGGCGGTTCGTCTGCTGACCTGCGGTATGGGCGCCCGGGTCATGGAAATCGAGGAGGAGTTTCGCGAGGTGTGTCCCGACCGGCTGGAACTGATGATCGACCTGCCGACAGACTGGCCGCTTGAAATGGAATCGCTTCGGGACGAACGAAACTTCTGGCCGATCCGCATATTGAAAATTCTCGCGCGTTTCCCGTGGGACAATGAAACCTGGCTGGGATTCGGGCACACCATTCCGTGGCCTGAACCGTTTGCCGAAAATACAAAACTGACCGGCGTTCTGCTGGGATTGCCCGCTGTGAACACGCTGGAGGAGTCCGAAATCGAGGTCTCCCCCGGAAAGAAGGTACAGATTTTTCAGGTGATTCCCATCTATCAGGAGGAGATGGATTACAAAGTGGAAAATGATGCGGATAAACTCTTTGAACTCTGGGGTGATTCATTCAGTTACGTGGTCGATCCGCAGCGCAAAAACGGCGTGACGGGCAAGTAAAAAATAGAATAGACGCTCCGTCAGACACAAAAAGGAATTGGCGATGAAGTGGACGCATCTATGGTTTTACAGCTTGATTGTTCTTATTTATTCTCTGCCGATCGTGATCCTGCTGAAAGTCATTCCCGGGATCCAGGTGTCGAATTTCTGGTGGGGAGTGCCCGTCTTTTCCCTCCTGTTTCTGATGGTGACATACCGAAAGACTCTCCGTGAACAAGCCGCGTATTTACGGAACAGCTACCGCGAATTTCTGGAGCATGACAAATGTCAGCCGCCGATTGATCTGCGGGATTATCCTCCGGGCTATGTGGAAAAAATCAGACTCATTTCAGAAGATCTCTGCTCCTCCTCCGGAATGATTTTTGCGGGAGATTACGAATCTCCGGGAGATGCGTTTCTTCCCGGGAAAAAGATCTTTACCCGATGCCTCCGCTCTTCTGACGGAACCATCTGGGGAGAAATCTCCTGGCTTCGAATCAATATTCTTTTTTCTTTTGTTCTGAAGTTCTTTGGAGTAAACCCGCAACTGCCCCAAAGCGCATTTTATCTCATTCGTGAAAACGGTGATCTCCTGCTGTTTGCCAATATCAGAATTTCTTCCCGACCGATTCCCGGCATTAAACTGATTGCACTTCCCGGAAAATCACCCGGAGAACTTCTACAATCCATACTGGAGTGGGAAGAAAAAATTCGAATCGAAGCTATCAATCCTCCCATCAGCATGAAGCAGGAGGAATTTCAAAAAATCATACAAACTCGTGAAATCTATCTTCACTTTCAAAACAGTTTATTACGCTTTCCGTCCGTCGAAACATTAAAGCGAGAAGGATTCAGCGAGGCCGCAATCGAGAAATACCGCAAAATCTGCCTCGATTATCCTATCCTCGAAAGGAATCCAAAAACTTGAAGATGATCTCAGTATAAAGGACAGATCCCTCCGGGCATCCCGGACGAAGTGCTGATTTGCAGGAGGTATTGATATGATTAAATTTGACAAGAAACATTTTTTTTCTCTATTTCGGCGGAGAAAACCCAAAGTCCTGACATTGAAAACAATGTTCCCATGTTGCGTTCACAATATCATTTTGTCCGATTTTATGCAACTGGTTGCCATGGAGTATCTCGGCAATCGCACGAGTGAATGCGACGTCCGTTATTCAGACTCCTCCATCATACGTTTTGTGATAAAAAAAGCAGTATCATGCAACGAACTCCCATTTGAATTAAACCGCCGATATCTGATCCCGCAGAAAGAATTCGGGAATTTGAACAAAACAGCAGATGAAGTATATTTCCGAAAAGGAGGCCGCCCGTGATTACCTACCACTGTCCGAAATGCGATATAACCTTCCGGCATGAGGATGCCGAAGCGGTATTCTGCCCTAAGTGTCAAACAACGCTGTGCGACAAAACAAGTGAAAATGATGGTGTTGTAATGCCGGAGAACTATCAATACAATACCATTCCTGTGGGATTAGTAGTGGCTTTTGTGGTAATTGCTTGTAATCTTTTTATTGTCGCTTTTGTTGGTCTTATCGCTTGGGCAAGTATGGAAAATCATGATGCTCGCGGATTTCTTTTATTTGTCAACAGCACTGTTTTTTCGATTCCAGCAATTTTTTGCTTTATCAAATATAAAGATTACTGGAAAATATTATTGCTTGCAGTCCTTGTCGGAACGACTGCTTTCTTTGGACCGCTTTTAATTGCCCGATACATAGGATGGTAAAAACATGACCACTTATCATTGTCCGCAATGCGATATAACCTTCCTGCATGAGGATGCCGAGGCGGTGTTCTGTATACCGGGATGTGTCTGCAGTGAAGACTTTGAGATGTATTCTCCCGTCTATCGGATCGTGAAAAGTGTTTCAACATTCCTGTATGTATTCCTGGCATTCGGAATCTTTTTGCTGGTGCTTCCATTTGCGATAATGAGTGGTCCAGCAGGACTCCTGGTTTTCCTGGGAATACTCTCTCTTCTGCTTTTACCAGCATTGTTTTCGGTTTTCCGGCACAAGGGGATGCGAAAGATTCTGTTATTGAGCATCCTGGCCGGTGTAATCAGTGGAATATTGTTGATCTGGGTGGCATTTCTAGGTCCGTTGTCCCGCGTAATGCGAGAAGTTTCATCCGCGACACAGCAACAGGAGACACATCCGTGATCACAACTTATTACCCCGGATACAAGATTGCCTTCCGCCGAGACAATGATGCCGAAAGAAGCGTCTATTCTCTCCGAAATGTCCCGCAAAAGGAGGCCTTATGTCGATAAACCTTACAATCATGCGGCCGGAACCAATTACGCAACAGGAATTTTACGCTCTGGTTCCGAATGATCCTGAGCTAGATTTTTCATCATTGGAGAACAGAATTCAGGGAGTGTTCCATGCCTATCAGCTCGTGCTGAATCAAGGGCGAATTGATGTCGTCAGTGGAGTGGAAGTCGAAGAACTGCCGATTGGAAAATTGATGGAAATAGCTGAGCGCTTGAATGCCAGATTGTTTGAAGACTTTGACGGGACATTTTTCCGTAAAGATGGAGAGAACTTTCAAGACCATAATTATTATGAAAAGTGTTGTGGACAAAGATTATTGATAAGGGATGCATCTATCCCGCAAACATCTCGGACCAAACATCCATTAAGGGATACCGTAATTGGGATTCTGCTGACTCTTTTATTGGGAGCTTTCATATATTATTGCATCCTAAATGGCGTTTATACCTTTGCCGCATTCGGGGTATTGGCATTCAGTTTTTTGATCACATATTTCATGACAAAGCAAGAGCGCATTTATAAAAAGAGTGAAAAACAATCGGACTTGATGCAAATTAAAATCAATAATCAGCTTCAGGCTTTTTTTGACAGGTTTTCCGAAATCGTCGGTAGAGAGAAAGTCTTGTTGATTACAGCAAACGGTGCGAGAAAGCAACATTCACCTGAATTGCAAGCAATTGATGAGGCATTGAAGAACACGTCCGTCATTGAGAAAAAGCTGTCCGGAGATGAATCAATCGTTCCATCCAAACGCATTGTCGAAATTAATGCGGAAATACAAAAGAATCAGGACTGTCGGATCATTTTATTCTATAACACATTTTCGTGGAAAAACATGGTTGCCGAACTTGAAAGTCTTGAAATCATTCGAAATTCTCCGGAAATTCCGCCCCGGATTGCAGTTCTGCAAACTGTATATGAAATGGGACAAATACCTGTCCCTGTGGATTTGACCGGGCTCGCAGAAAAAAAGAAAATAACGATTGCGTTATGTATGTTTATCAATCGAACGAATGGCAAAAATGGAGAATGGCTGATTCAGGACATGAAAGCATATTCAACCGGCATTTCTTATCAATTGCCCGATGGAGTAACCTTTGTCGCCGCCGACGACTTGGCGACCTTCAACCGGGAATACACTGCCCACGGTTTCAATGAGGCGATCCTTTGGGCAGATGCGTACTCCAAAGGAACCGGATTCAAACCTCTCCCGCTTAACCTTATCATCACTACACTTGAATCATGGCCGGCACGTCTGAATAGAGCCGGGATCAAAACGGCTGTCCGTGTTGAGGACTTTGATGAATGTTGTGTACGAAGCATAGACTCCGGCTGCTGTTTTGACGGGCTGAATTTGACGGTTGAATTCGACGGGTATCCAGTTTGTCTTTTATGTTTTATCAAAGTCCCGTTTCCAGATTCCGGCAAGATCGAAGCATGTTTCTATTGTGAAAATGAAAAACTCCTTGAGGCTTTGAAACATGCCGGACTGGATAAGGAGAAATAAATCATGTCAATATTCGTACCCGGAATGCGTTGTCCGCTTTGTGAAAAAACAATGGGTGCGGAAGACGATGTAGTGAGCTTTGCTCCGATCATTGAAAATTGTGAAGATGAGCTGTGTTTTGCAAATGATGCAACATCTCATCGGAAATGTCTGGAAAAACATCCGCTGTTCCAGCTCCTTGAGAAACGGAATAATATCTATATGATTATTGCACGTTTGCCGTTTAAGAAACGTAGTGAATGTGTATTTTGTCACAAGGTCGTTACTCATCCCGATGACTATGAACCGCTCGGATTTTTTACTTATGACCCGGTCAGCCCGCTTTATGCTCTGAATTATCGCGGATACCATAGAACCTGCTTACAGCCGGGAGTATTTTCTCAAGGAATAATTGTCGCTCTGAAAGCCATTCAGGACACAAAGGAAATCACAGCGGGTAAAATTGCGGACTTACTCGCCCGAACTGCCGCGCCGAAAGCGGAGGAGGCCAATCTATGAAAATTAACAGGAAAAAACAGTTGGTGATTCAGATCGGAAAACCACCCAAGGTCAAAAGCGTTGCTGAATTGTTTCAAGACAATGTAAAGTTGGTTCTATCATTCGTCACAATGCTAATTCTGCTGATGCAAGTTCCGTGGATATTGTATGTGCTGGAACCGCTTTGGGTCCCACAAACGGCGTTTGATCCATTTATGATGGAACGAACCGGAGTGCTGTTTCAGATTCTCGGTATTTTTACGCCGATTTGCGTTTTTTTCGGATCGGCAGCTACAATGATTCCTGTTGCCGTTTCTCAAAGCTGTTTTTTTTCTGCTCTTGCTAAAGAACGGGAGGAAATTCGTTCATGTTGGAACGAATGCGCCATCTGTGTGCCAATTCTCCGCTATTGGATACTCTATCGCCTGCTCGCCCAATCCGCCCGTTGGCCGGCATTGGTAATGATCGGGAGTTCAATGATGTTTTGGGGGCTTGCTGTGGTCGTTGGTCCATTGAGTCCCTGGGTTCTGTTGTCGTTCGCTGTCAGCGTCAGTGCATGGTTGGTAATTGCCAAACGGCTGGCAAACGGTGTGGTGAAACGCTCTCATCGGGTGTGGAGCATTGTGCTTCTCTCTTTATTTACGGTATCGCTCTTGGCTGGATACATCACATTTTATTGGACGGAGATGGAAATCAAGGCGGAAATGCTTATGCTGCATTCAGCAGGAATTCCCACCAACCGGGAGGAATTGGAACAACATTTTTACCAAGGCCGAACTCCCAATGCGGAATTCGGGAAACTCGTGGATCGCAACGCCGATTACAATATCAAAAAAGGTTCGGAATGCCTGGAATCCGCTTCCTGGTATTATAATTTACCGGAGAGCAAACGCAGGAAAATCAAAACATATCTTACCGGAGAACTCTGTCAAGAGGACTTCAAAAACATTGATGCGCTGATCGAATCCGGCGATAGCCTGAAATACAAAATGTGTTTTCCGAATGATTATCTAACACTGACTTTAATGCCGCATCTAAGCTATTATCGTACTGTAATGAGGTATTTCTCTTCGCGGATCATTGTTGCTCTGGAGAATAAAAAACCTTCTGAAGCCATGCGGCTTTTCCGTTTGGCAGACAAATTTCAAGAAAATGTATTGCAAAGTGATTTTTTTATCGGAGCAAGGGTAGCCATCATGTGTGAATATATTCGGAGTGAAACCATCGGTGCAATGCTGGGAAGCGGTCTTTTGTCTGATGACAATCTTTCAGAAATACAGGATTTGAATCACAACCGGGAGGCAAAAATACGAAATGCAATGCGATATGGTTTGCGCACTGAAGCGTATCTGGTAATTGAGACCGTTATGCGTCTGCTTGTTCCATATCCGAAAATAATGTCAGAGATCCGATATGATGGACAGTGGCAATATGAGGAGCCGTTGTTGCGTTTTCTGTTCCGCGGCAACACAACTGTTTTCCCAACACCGCCATGCCTGTGGCCAGAGACCATTCAACAGCGCTATTTGCTTTATGCCATGCGTCACCAGCGGGCGGTGATACGGTATTTCGACGATCCGACTTCACAACGCGAATTTTTGCGTACTGATCTGAAACGTGAACTTGCAACACGAGAGCTTTATTTGGAAAGAATGCTCCTGCCGGATTATTTCACGGAAGAACGACGTTTACAACGCATATTGACTATGAGTAAAATGACCGACCTCGGATTGCAAATCGAACAGTTCCGCCGGAAACACGGACACCTGCCGGAAACGCTGGACGAACTCGGCATTCCGCTGCCCGTGGACGTTCTGAGCGGCGAACCGATCCGCTTCACCCGCTTTGCCCGCCTGTTTGGAGAGGACGGCAATGGTCATACTGTTTCGCGTGATCTCCCCGGCTGGCAACTTTCCGCGCCGGGCAGGAATTATGACATAACACCGGAAAAATGGAAGGAGTATTGGCGAGATTTCTTCACGGTCATTACCGAGTGGCCTGTCCCCGCACCGCCGGAACCTCCGAAAAATAATGAAGGATCATTCGATTTCATGGGAAGAGCTGGAGCACATGAGGAGGTTACACCATGAACATCGCTTTTGATCTGGACAATACATTGATCTCTTCGGATTTTCCGCCGGAGGAGTGCAGATGGTTACGTAGAATGTTTCTAAAGGAAAGACTTCACCGGGGAACCAAACGGCTCTTCCGGCATTTGAAGTCCCGAGGTCATCAGATTTGGATCTATACGACCTCCTGCCGTTCCGAGAAATATATTTCACGTCTGTTTCATGCCTATGGACTCAACCTGGACGCCATCGTCAATCTGGATCGGCACAATCTCAAGACGCCGCCATGCAGCAAATACCCTCCCGCTTTCGGGATTGATCTCCTGATCGACAACAGTCCGGGCGTGGAACAGGAAGGCCGGACACATGGTTTTTCCGTAATCATCGTTTCGCCCGACAATCCATATTGGGCAGAAAAACTCCTTGACGAAATAGACCATCTGACACCGCAGCATGTCCGAATCGGAGAAAAAGAAGATTCTGCTCAAACAGTTCTCCCTCTCCTGATTGAAAATTATTTGACGGATGATGAGAATTCTCCGCTGTATCCTTGGGTTTTAGATAAAGTATCGGGGACAGTGCGGAACCAGCTCCCGTATTGCAAAGTAAGTCCCGATTTTTTAATCTTCGCCCGCCGGACTGATATGGATGATTGTGCGGCAATCAATCGTACAGGGAAAGTGATTGTTTATCACTATCAGATCGGAAATCATTCTTCTATGGAGATCTTGAGGGAATTTTCCAACCATGGCGGAGTTTCTATCATATGCCGGGGCGGAAAGCAATGATTGCAAGCAAAGAAAATAATGTTTCTTAAGGAAAGGAAAGTAATCTCATGAACATTTTTCTAATCATTGGCATTGCTGTTTTCTGCATCATAGTCTTTTTGCTCTTCAGGCGTATAAACCCAAAAACGAATTGCAGGAAAAATGATTTGAACGTTCTCAAGGAAATAGTGAAAGCTCTTCCTGAAAAATACGCAAATATTGCAAAGCAGGCAGAAGTCGGGTTGTGGCAGAAAAGTATTCCCATCGGAAGGAAAACTGGACTGTATACTCTTATCGTTCAGTTTGCCGACACACGGGAAGAGCACTCCTATTATGACAAAAGATTCCCGCATTATCTGGTTCTTGGCCCCATCCATGCGAAAAGCCAAAAGACTGGATGCCTGGCAAAGATTGAACTGCATCTGAACCGCGGCGTGTTGATTCAATACCGCGCCACGATCCCCTTGAATGAACTTGACATCTCAACTGTGAATTATTCCGATCTTAGAGAACAAATTCTACATGAGAACGCTCCCGAATCTTCTCTTTCTCAAAAGCTCGCAGAGTTGTTCCGGGATGCTTCACCGGAACTTCTGGCAAAACTGGAAATCTCAGACAGTTATGAAATCGAACTTGAAGAAGGATTTTTTTATCCGATCAAACAATATGAAAGCGGTAATATTCTGGCACTCAACAACGACGCGGTAATTTTCCTGTTGAGTCACGATCCTTATGAAGTGCGGAAGCTGTATCCGTCTCCAGCAGAATTCCTTGCGGCCTGCAACAATTCCATCATAGATCCGGAAGATGAAGAATCACTTCAGACGCTTGCAAATCCCACATCCAGAAGGTAAATTACAGAGAAAGTAGCGCTTTGCCATACAACGTTTTAGTGTGGAGGAGATCATGATTCGCTGGATATTAGCCATTCCATTCTTTTTGCTGTTTGGCTTTATTGCCGGAATGCATTTGATGGGGTCTTGGCTATTTTATGTAAAAAAACAAAAAAACGGCTCAATGCTTCCTTTCTTAGGCGGAATCTCCGGTGTGATCGGCCTTGCTATACTGAACTGGAAATTTGCGCTATATTGGTTCTGGGTTCCACTGTTACTGGATTGGGGCAGTTTTCCCTTACTATTTATCACGTTATGTTATTGGCTGACCGGAGAAATGGCGCGAGACGGGTATATCAACATGATTCCACGAGGCGAACTCACGGATCCTCCGAATTCGCCGTTGTACCCCTGGTCTGCCGAAGAAAATCGGAATCTTAGCTGGTTGATTCCGTTCAATTTCAAGTGTTGGAGACTGACGACATTCGCACGTCGCGCCGATATGGATGAACTTGCCGCAATGAACAGAAAAGGCGAAGTCGTGACGCTTCATTATCAGATCGGTAACCGCCATTTCGTTGATTTCACCGGGCATTATCCAAACTACAAAGCATGGAAAAATCAGATTGTCAAAAACAATGGAATGAATGAGTATTTATCTCCAGACGAATTCTTGATCCGAGAAGAAGCTGGATCCATTACACGCGAAGACTGGCAGAATTTATGTCTTTGGATGTTGGAGCGTGGCAGTAACGATCCCATGATAATTGATGTCGCCGCCAACGGTATGGAGGATTGGCTGTCCCGACCGGAAGAAACCAACCACATTCGACAGCTGGTAGGGATTTTGCACATGACAGAGAAATCGAAACTCAAGAGGATCGAACACACACTAACCGACAGGTACAAAGCTGGAGAATTACATCTCGGGGAACTAATTCGCCGGATGGAAGCCATCTGGCTGCGCCATTCCGACTATGACGATTTGCAAGTATGGTTCGCTCTAAGTGAAAGTCTTGGATATTACGATCAAGGCAAAGGAACGTTAATCTATAAGCTCAATGCGAAAAATCCGCTAAAAAGCGCCGAAGACATTCTGCGCAAAAGAGGAAAACTATAAGGCCACTAACCATGGGCGCGGAAGCATATATCAGGACAGCGAAATACAAAAAGAATTTGGTGGGCGCTCTGATGGCGGCAAGAATGATTCTGCTGTGTTTTGTGTACCTGTCTTCCGTCGCAATCATGGCACAAGAACCGGAACTCTGCGTCGATCCAGAAGCTCCATTGCCGGAAATTTTCAAGGCGGCAGAAGTCGCGGTTTCCAGATTGGAAAAGTTGTCGTCGAAAACCTTCATTCGATCCGGACAGTCAGATTACATAAAGGTCAGTGCCGGGATAGATATCGCCTACCTTGATGAACAGCTCCTGCGGTTCCTGATTTTACAACAAACAGAAGGACGTGACGCTTTGGAATTGAAATGGCGGCAGTATCCGACCGGTTGTCGAGAAAAACGCATTCTGATTCTGCTCTGCAACTGGAATATGCTCCCCGATAACTTCGATGGTCCTCACCCGGAAGGGCGTATTCAGTATGGGAATTTATCCGCTTGGGATTCCGCCTCAAAGGAATACAAGGAGCGGCGAGAAGAAATCGAATATATCCGCAAGAATGGTCGCGTCCTCCATGAGCGGATTCAAGCAATACTTCGCCATGGCTATGAACAAAATCAAAACCGGATTTTGCAAATTCTCGGCGGTAGTGCTGTTTGGTGGCTGTTGTGCGCGATCATTCATCCGCGATTACGAAAAAAAGAAGATGGACATAATTTCCCGACCACCGCTTCTTGCATTGTGCGCTGGCTTGGAATTCTTGTTCCGATTGCAGTAGCGATGACGTATCTTATTTATCTGTTATTTTGAAAGGACAATAAACATGGACGCGGAAACATATACTTGGGTGACGAAATACAAAAATATCGGAGAAAAGTGATGGAGAAAAAAGAACGGACTCCTATCGAAAAATTATTCAGGCGTTCTCTATGGATGGCGCTTCCGGTGGCTCTTTTGACCAACGGCATTGTACAGGATGTCGCCCGGTCAAATTATTATTTAACCGGAGGTATGATTTTATGGGGGAGCTTGGGCGCGACAGTTCTTGTCATTGCCTTGACTGTGTTGAAACGGAATGAGCTTTTGAAACAAAAACTTACTACTAAAAAACTCTTGCTGATACTGGGCTGTCTGCTGGGAACGATGCTTTTGACTTTGCTCTCTCTATGGTTGGCAACTCAACTCAAAATTTCGCAGACCGAGTTGAACACATATCGTGAATCCCTTACTCCATTCACGCCGAAAACAACACGCCCACCGGCTCCATGGGGCAAAATCGGACTGAGTTTTTTCTATATCGGCCTGTGGTTCGCCATTCCTTTTGCAACAGTTCTTGCATGGATCACAATTTTCATCAACCTGCTGACCGTGATCTGGGCCAAAGGCGTCAACTATATCGACGACTGCGAATGGCACATAGGAAGAGCGATACAGGCCTTCGCCAATTCTCCGACCGTACAGGCCAATCCGCTGAAGGAATTCATAACGAAAAGTGAAATGATTCGGATTCGTCAAACCGCATTCGGCGGAGCCGGATTCTTTGTGACATGGCTCGCTTGCCGAAACGGGATCGGTCAGATCCATTTGGATAAACCGGACGTTCTGGAGCAAATCCGTTCAGGGCAACTTTCCGGTACCAATTTTCTGATGTATCACTGCAATGCACAGCTTGCGGAACGGGATATTGCTCCGGAATATTTGGAATTCACCAAGCTGTACTACAATCATTACCTTGTCGATTATTCCCTCTGGTATCAACTTCATCGCGATCCGGGAGACTATACCTATGTGGGGCGTTGGGATGATTATCTTGAATTCAGCAAGGTCATTGACGAGAATTATTCAGCATATCTGATCTCGCGTGGCGGAACTTTTGAAAATTCAGACATCGCAGACAACTCTCCTTTCCTTGTATGGCAGGAGCGTGGCATGGGCGAAGCATTGATCGTCAAAGCATCGTGGATATACGAAAATGCGCTTCAACAGGCGCTTGCCATTGCGGAGTTACCAGCCGAAGCTAGATTATCTGCATTCAAAGCAGTCATTCATCAATTTGTCCGGAATTTCAATATTCTTGACCGTTATAACAGTTTTATTGAAACGATGGAACGTGAGGAAATCTATGATGCTGGAGTTAATCTATTGAACCTGGCACGGGATCAATACAGTCTTGTCATGACCGATGAAGAATTTATGACTGTTTTCGATGAAAATCGGGATTGGTGAGGTATATCATGACCCTGCTTGAGAAAATAAGAATGTGGAGGCAGTCTCACTTCAGAGCAGTGAAGATTTATACTCATCTGCAGGAATTAATTGCAGACCTGCATGCAGCCGGATTGTCGCAACGTGCAAACGAGGTCGAAAAAACGTTGACAGCGGGTTCTTTCGCAGACGAATTACTGGAAGCAGAGGCAATTCTGTTGAGGAATATTGTCAAAGAGGAAACGTTGTCGCCATCTCTTAAAAGAAAAATCCGCAGGATTCAAATTGAATCATGGGGAATATTGAGCCGGATTTTACGTATTGATGCTTCGGAAATAGTTTCCCCTGTTCGATTTTCTCCAACGCCGAAATCCATTGTTCATCCGGAAGTGGATTATACACGTGCACACAAATGGGTCGGTGATGATCATTGCGATGAGGATTTTTGTTTCGTCAAATGCCGGATATGCGGAAAATTTGCGCTCATGAATGAGGAAATTGATTCCATTTATTTGAGTGCGGACAATCCCGGCAATGCACACCTGTATGGGATTGCCGCTTCGGTAAAATGTCCAAATTGCGGCTCATTCGATTCCTTTGAGGACACATCCGAAAATGATGCACAAGCCATCCGTGAAAGCGAATGGGCTGAATTCCTGCG
>ERZ1034878.557-NODE-557-length-16702-cov-13.712921_pt1 | contig 16702 bp, 20 predicted proteins | sample MGYA00520593_ERZ1034878 | MGnify/ENA primary metagenome ERZ1034878 (study PRJEB33766, sample SAMN09781724) | gut metagenome | biome: gut microbiome | host: Homo sapiens | place: Madagascar | study: EMG produced TPA metagenomics assembly of the PRJNA485056 data...
GTGGGCAACCACGTGCCGGTTCGAGTCCGGCCTTCGGCAAATAAAAAGAACTCCAAACGGAGTTCTTTTTATTTGTTGCAGATATTTATTAAATCAGAGAGGAAGGGATTCGAACCCTCGGTGGAATTGCTCCCACACAACCTTTCCAAGATTGCACCTTAAACCGCTCGGACACCTCTCTTCATTTGTTAGTCAAACTATATCACAAACATTTCTTTTGTGCTAATATCTGTTTATGCAAAAATTAATTACTAAAAATAAATCCGGACTTAATGGAATTGTGGAAATCCCGTCAGATAAATCGATTTCCCATAGAGCAGTCATGTTTTCATCTCTCGCAAAAGGAAAATCTGTTATAAAAAATTTTTCAAAAGGGCAAGACCCGCTATCGTCATTAAAGGTTTGTCAAGCACTTGGTGTAAATGCCGAATTTGAAAATGAAGAATTGATAATCTCTTCATTTGGAAAACTAAAAGCTCCAAAATTCCCTTTGGATTGTGGAAATTCCGGCACTACGATGCGATTAATGTCAGGAATTCTTGCTGCGCAAAATTTTGATTCGACTTTAATTGGAGATGAAAGCCTTTCAAAACGTCCGATGAAGCGAGTTATTGAGCCGCTTTCTCAAATGGGGGCAAGAATTGAGTCTAATGAATTTAAAGCACCGTTGAAAATTTTAGGTGGAAATCTTCACGCAATTAATTATATCTCTAAACTTGCCTCTGCACAGGTGAAGTCGTGTATTTTACTTGCGGGTATGGGGTTAGATGGCAAAACAAGTTTTACTGAACCTTATGTTTCACGTAACCATACAGAAATTATGCTTAAATATATGGGGGCAAATATCGGTGTAGATGGTAATACGGTTACAATCGAAAAATCGAAACTTGAACCGAGAATTATTGAGGTTTGCGGAGATATTTCTTCTGCTGCATATTTCATTGTAGCAGGTATGATTGTTCCGAATTCAAAAATAATTCTGAAAAATGTTGGTTTGAATCCGACGCGTACAGGAATTCTTGAAGTTGCCGAAAAAATGGGCGGCAACATCGAAATTCTTGATAAGCGCAATGTTTCAGGAGAAGAAGTCGGTGATATTCAAATTTCTTATTCTGATTTGAAATCTTCTACAATTGAAGGCGATATAATTCCGCGTCTGATTGATGAATTGCCTGTGATTGCCGTTCTTGCGACACAAGCGGAAGGGCAAACTGTTATTAAAGATGCACAAGATTTACGCAACAAAGAATCTGATAGAATTAAAGCGACAGTATGCGAACTTAAAAAGCTTGGTGCAGATATTGAGGAAACTCCTGACGGTTTTATTATAAATGGCAAAAAGTCGCTAAAGGGTGGTGTAGAAGTTGAAACCTACCATGATCACAGGCTTGCAATGAGTTTGTACGTCGCAGGATTGATTTGTGATAAACCAGTTGCTATCAACGGATTTGAATGGGTTGACATTTCATTCCCTGAGTTTGATAAATTGTTTTCGCAGCTTGCATGATGAAAATTTTTATTTGTTATTTGTTAAAAAATAGCTGGATTCTTTCGGTTCAGTAGAACCTCAGAATGACGAAAATAGCTACTATTGCTGATTATTATGAATGCACAAAAACAACCCGCACCAAGGAGTTGAGATGCGGGAATCAGTAAAAGAGACATCAATGATATTATGGATTATGTAAAAATAATGTCAAATTTTTGTGGATATTTTTTTTGATTTATTTTATAATCCTCTTATGAGAAAGTTTTTATTAATATTGATAGGGATAGTTTTATTAGGTGTGAATTGCTCTGAGGCAGCTAGTTTGAAGCTTCAAGGCAAAAAACAACCGACAAAAGTAGTTCAGTCTGAAAAATATATGAATATTTCAAATCAGGCGAATGTTTTTTATGCTGAAAATGATATTAAAAGTGCGTTTAATCTATTTTTGACAATTCCTGAGGAAGAAAGAACGGCACAAAATTGGCTTTTACTCGGCAATATTTTGCAAGATCAAGGCAAAAGCGATGAAGCTGTTTTTATGTATAACAAAGCAATTGAGGCTGATGATACTTATTATAAAGCTTATTACAATTTAGGTAATATATTTTTGAATGAAAGCAAACCGAATATGGCGGTAGAGGAATTCAAAAAGGTTGTAAAATTGAAGCCTGAATATGCTTATGGGCACTACAATTTGGGCTGCGCATATATGAAATTAGGTAAGTATAGTAAAGCAAAATATGAATTTTTGGTCGCAACGGATTATAAAAATAACGTGGCGGATTTTCATTACAATTTGGCTTATGTGTATAAAAAGTTGAACAAGGAAAAGCAAGCGAAAACATACTTGGAATATTATAATAAGATAATTAATAATCAGTGAGGCATTATGTATAAAGGAATAATATTTGATTTTAACGGAACTTTGTTTTGGGATTCTGAAAAGCATTTGGAAGCTTGGCGAGAGTTTTCAAAAAGGTTGAGAGAGCAACCGTTTACCGATGATGAAATGCGTGAATATATGTTTGGACGCACAAATGACGATATTATTGAATATTTGACCGGAGAAAAACCTACACGTGAGATGGTGGAACGTTTTGCGGGAGAAAAAGAGGCTGTTTATCGTGATATGTGCCGAAAAGATAAAGAAAATACCGTTCTTGCAGCTGGTGCAGTTGAGTTTTTGGACTTCCTTTGTGAAAAAAACATACCTCATACTATTGCGACGATGTCTAATGGAGAAAATGTTGAGTTTTTTATTGAAACATTTAATCTGAAAAAATGGTTTGATGTTGATAAAATCGTTTATGATGACGGCACAATGCCAGGAAAACCTGCTCCTGATATCTATTTAAGAGCTGCTAAAAAACTTAATCTTGATCCGAAGGATTGTGTTGTGATTGAAGATGCAGTGTCAGGAATAGAATCTGCGCGAGCTGCCGGAATTGGTAAAATTATTGCGATTGCTTCTATGGAAAGTATTGATTTGTATAAAAATATTCCGGCTGTTTCGCAAATAATCAAGAATTTCGATGAAATTGACAGAAACCTTTTTTCTGATGTTGTACTAAAATAATTTGACAATTTAGCTTCAAATTTATATAATAAGCTTATGGCTAAGATAATTAAAGTACAAAAAGGAACAAAGGACATTTTACCTCAGGAAGTTGAGCAATGGCACAGACTTGAGAAAAATGCGTTAGAAATATTTACCCGTTACGGATATAAAGAGATTAGAACTCCGATTTTCGAGGCAACAGAGTTGTTTGCACGCGGAGTTGGTGATACGACAGATATTGTAAACAAAGAAATGTATACTTTTGAAAAAAGTGATCGTTCTTTGACATTAAGACCTGAAAATACGGCAGGAGTTGTTCGTTCGTTTATTGAAAACGGTATGGCAAGACTTTCAGCACCTGTTAAACTTTGGTATAAAGGACCAATGTTTAGATATGAAAGGCCGCAAGCCGGGCGTCAAAGACAATTCCATCAAGTTGGGGTTGAAATGTTTGGTATAAAGGAGCCAACTGCAGATGCTGAAGTTATTTTACTTGCCGTAAACTATTTGAAGTCACTCGGTTTGAACGATTTGGAAGTCGAAATAAATTCTCTCGGCTGTCCTAAATGTCGTGAAGAATATAAACGTAAGATTAAAGAAGTTTTAAAACCTGAGTTTAATAATCTTTGTGAAGATTGTCAGAACCGCTATGAGAAAAATCCTTTGAGACTTTTGGATTGTAAGGTTGAAACTTGTAAAGAAATTTTTGCAAAACCGGAAATTCAAAAAGTTATTCAGTCTGATTTTATTTGTGATGAATGTGCTGAACATTATGCAACATTAAAAACATATCTTGACAAACTTGAAGTTCCTTATGTTGAAAACAAACTGTTAGTTCGAGGTTTGGACTATTATAACAGAACTGTTTTTGAAATTAAATCAAATAATTTAGGTTCTCAAAATGCTGTATGCGGCGGTGGACGTTATGACAGTTTGGTTCGAAATCTTGGCGGAGAGGATACTCCGGCTGTTGGTTGGGCAATGGGTATGGAAAGATTGAATTCTTTGTTGCCTGATGTTGAACCTGAAAAACTCGATGGCTATATTGTTTCAAATTCGTCTGCTGATGCGTTTTTACTTGCTCAAGAATTACGTAATAAGGGGTTGAATGTCGAATTTGATTTGGCAAATAAAAAATTCACAAAACAACTCGAAAAAGCCGCAAAAGTTGCTAAATTTGCATTGATTTTGGGCGAAGATGAGATTAATAACGGAAAAGTTGCTGTCAAAAATCTTGAAACATCAGAACAAGTTGCTGTTGACAGGGTAGATGTTTTAAACGTTGTTAGAAGTCAGGAGTAAATTATGAGTGCAAATTCTGTTGATGAAGTTGTTTTAAAACTTTCAAAGGCTTTTAATAGGATTTTCAATGATTTCAAAGGAATGTATTTGTTTGGAGTATTTTTGGACGGACAAATGCATGAAGACGAAGATATTGAGCTTGCTGCGATTTTTGATATTGAGGACAAGTCAAAAAGAGAACAGATTTGGCCGATTGTCGGAAAAGTGGAGACAGAATTAGGTGTTTGCATTGATTTGTATCCGTATACAGAGGCGACATTTAAGCAAGATGAAGAAATATACGACGAAATTATGTCAGAAGGCGTATTTTATAACAGTAAAGGACAGAGGATAGAAAAATGAGTCAAATTACAATTCGTTCAGACAGAAAAGATGATTACACATTCTACTACAAGGGAGATGAAGTTACTCTTGGAGCAGGCAAAATCATTAGCATTGCAACAGGTTTAGATGATGTTGTTCTTCCAACTTGTGCTATGAAAATTATTAATAATCTTATTGTCATTAAAGAAGATGTTAAACATAAACATCACGCTGAAGAAGAGGCAAAATAAGGCTTTGTTGTAGTGTAAAAGGCAGAACTTCTTTTTGAGGTTCTGTCTTTTTGCAATTTTATTGAGCTCTCTTGTTAATTGTGTTGCGGCGTTTGTCGATATTGTCGAGCTGGTTTTGGCTATCTTTTCGACCCTGATTCATTCTATCTTGAATTGTTTGGGGGTTTTGCTCTGTACTGTTTTTAAAATTAGGAATGTGATTTTTTATTTGTGCGTCCGGATCGTTAATCATTTGTTTCATTTCTATTTGAGCTGGGGTGTTCGCCGCGACACTTTCTAGTTCTGCAAGTCTGTCTTTTGCATCAAAAAATGCAATAAGTGCTATTATTAAAATAGAAGCTAAAATTAAAGAATTTTTCATAAAATCAACCTTTCAAAAAGAATTTTTGCACTTATTAGTAGAAAATAAAATTCCCCAACAATTTAATTTTAAATACTTGCATTAAGTTGGTTTGAATGCTAAAATGGATTTGTACAGAGAGAAAATGGAGAAAGACTTATGGCAAGATTAATCAGACCAAGCTGGGCTATCAGATGCGTTCAATCAGGTTGCAAAACGTTGTTTGAAGTTGCAAAAGTAGAAGAAGGAAAACAACAAGAAGTTGTATGCCCAAATTGTGGTGAACACTATGTTTATCCGATTTATGATGAAGAAGAAAAATAATAGAAAGTTTTGTAAATAATATAGTAGGGCGGGGTACCTACCCCGCCATTATTTATGCCAGAAGGGGATATTTTGTTCAATAATACAGATAAACGCTATAACCAATATAGTGCTCATTTGAAAAATAAATTTGGTGGAAAGGTTTATAAAATAACTCTTGATGCTGGTTTTTCGTGCCCAAATCGAGATGGTACAATTTCTACCGGCGGTTGTATTTTTTGTGATGAAGGTGGAAGCTTTTCTCAAGCGCATTCAAAGCTTTTGCCGATAGAGGAACAAGTTCGAGTTGGTGCGGAAACCTTGAAAAATCGCTTTAAAGCACAAAAATTTATGTCGTATTTTCAAGCTTATTCAAATACGTATAAACCGGTGTGTGAGCTTGAAAAGATTTATAACTCGGCACTTAACTACCCTGATATTGTTGGAATTTCAATTGGAACTCGCCCCGATTGTATTGATGATGAAAAAATAAAATTGATTTCTTCTTACAAAGACGACTATTACACGTGGATTGAGTATGGGTTGCAGTCTATTCATGACAAGACTTTGCGAAAGATTAATCGTGGACATGATTTTGATTGTTTCTTGAAAGCTTATGAAAAAACAAAAAATGCCGGGATAAATGTCTGTGTTCACGTAATTTTTGGTATGTGGGAGTCTCATGACGAAATTATGCAAACGGCTCAAAAACTTGCGGAGCTTGGAGTTGACGGGGTGAAAATCCACATGCTTTGCGCATTGGAAGGGACAAAACTTGCCACGATGTATGAAAATGGTGAAATCGATTTTATGGACGAAGATGAATATGTTCAAACGGTGTGTGATTTTTTGGAATATCTTCCTAAAACTACGTCAATTCATAGGCTTGCTGGAAACGGGTTAAGTTCGGAACTTATTGCGCCTCTGTGGCTTTCAAAAAAATTTGATTGCCTGAATAAAATTGACAGAGAATTTATTAAAAGGAATTCATATCAAGGGGCGAAATATATTTACAAATAAGGATTTATGTGCAATAATATTTAGGCGATGTGTGTAAATAATTTGTAACGTTTTTTTTACAAAACAGCAAGAAAAATTTTTCACGTGTATTAATAGTCGTGAAAAGTACTAAATGGAGAAAATATATGTTATCAGTTCAACCTAAATTTTCAGCGAATTACAATCCTGCATTCAAAATGAATCAAGATAGAACAGAATTTGAATTTGATCCTTTGGCGGACGAAGCTTCGTATAATTCCGCAAAAGCAGAATTAGAAGACCAAAAAGATGAATTTGAAAGTTTGATAAAAGATAAAGAATTGAATTTACCAAAGCCTGCAAAAAAATTAATTAAAGGCGGAGCAGTTGTAACCGGTGGTATTTTAGGCGGAATGGCAACAGGTTGGGGAGCTAAAAAATCTATTGCCGGTTTTGCAAAATTAAATAAAGCAAAAGCTGTTGTTGGCATGAAAACTAAGCTCGGCAATGTTTGGACTGCTGCAAAAGATTTTGTAGGAAAACTCTTTAAGAAATTTACAGAATCAAAAATTTATACAACTCCGAAAGCAAAATTTAATAAGTTCGCAACAAAATTTGCGGAATCAAAAGTAGGAAAACCTATTGCAAAGGCTTATAACGCAACTAAAAACATTGTTGGTAAAGGTCTTAAAAAAGTTAAAGCTGGTGTAAACTGGGTTCTTAATAAAATTAAAGGTGTAAAAAAAGAAACTTATGAAAAAGTCGCTGTGAATACAGTTGGTGTTTCCGGTGGTATTGCATCAGGGGTGACTGCATTGAAAGAACAAACCGAAAAGGACGCTTAATAATGTCAATTTCATTGAATGATAAAATTGCATTTAACACAAATTCTACAGTTGCAGCTCGTTCCGGTAGAGATAAAGATACCGAGAAAAAAGTCGTAACAGGCGGTGGTGCTGTTGCCGCAACAACTGCTGCAGCAAGAGCTAAAGGTGCAAAATCAGGATTTGATATGTTCAGTTCTGCTTCGAAAGTTTCTAAGGGAATAACTTCTTCTGCCAGAACGGCATCAAAAGTAGCTAAAGAAACAAAAGGTCTTTGGGCTAAGGTTGTAGAAAATGCAAAATGGGCTAAAAACGCTGTGATGAATTGGGGCAAAACATTGCAAAATTCCAAGATTTTGAAACCTCTTGTAAATAGTAAACTTTTCCGATTTGGTGCAGGAACATTGGGCTATGGCTTTGGGCTTGTAACCTTGATTTCAGGACTCGCTGATATCACAAAAGTAACGACAGAAGCTATTGAAAAACGAGCTAATAAATAGTATTGAATTCTTTTTGAAAATATGTAATAATAACCTTGTAGTATATAGATTGCGAGGTTATTTTTATGAAAAAGTTTGATTTTAGAAGAGCCTTCGGGGGGGGGCAATCGCGGAGTAGTACGTGATATAGTAGGTGAAATCGAGTTAGCCACTCGTACGCAATTTCGCAAATCCGACCTACATAAGGAATCCGCCTTTACTTTGGCGGAAGTCTTAATCACCCTCGGCATCATCGGTGTTGTTGCGGCAATTACTTTTCCTTCATTAATTCAGCGCAATATTGAAAAACAACGTGTTGCGCAACTTAAAAAGGCATATTCAGAACTTTCTCAAGCTTATAATCTTGCAGTCGAAGAGTTTGGTTCTCCGACTGAGTGGGGAATGGGCGGAATGTATGAGGAACAATCGCATTATATAATGGCGAGTAATATGAAAAAGTTCTTAAAACTTTCAGAAGATTGTGTTGATATGACGCAATCGCAAGTAGAAAAAAATTGTGGTTATAAAGGAGCTTTTGCAGGTGTGTCGTATGATTATAATGGACATAATAGAAAATTAGTTATTCTGAGTGATGGGGTTATGGTTGCTTTTCGTTCATATGATGCTAATTGCAATTTTGATTTTGCTGCAATTAAGAATGTTTGTGGTGAAATTATTATTGACCTTAATGGGGCTAGTTTGCCAAATCGTAATGGTCAAGATATATTTGTGATATTTATGACTAACAATAAACTTGTTCCGGCTGGAATAAAAGGTGCCGCACATACATTTGAAAGGGCTTGTGATCCTTCAATTGCAAGACCTTATCCTTCATATTCCACAGGTAACATGTATGCTTGTACTGCATGGGTCTTATATAATGAAAACCAAGATTACTTACATTGTGATGACTTGAGCTGGGACGGAAAACATAGTTGTAAAGAGTGATTTGAACGTCATGTCGTTTTTTATTTTTATAATAGATTCTGAATAACAAGAAAATTTATCCCGTCGCTAATCGTTTGGGGAAATTTTCTAAGTTTTCAGAATGACTGTTTTGAATTTTTAATTAACTTATCTTCCGATTTCAGTTGCTCTTTGCGCCATTGATTTTGTAATGTTTATGAGTGCTAAGTTGGCTTCGTAAGCTCTTTGCGCCAAAATTGCATCTGCCATATCAACTGCCGGATTTACGTTTGAGGCTCTGATATAACCGTTTGCATCTGCATCAGGGTGTCCAGGACGATAAATTTTATCGCCCAAAGTCGGATCTTCAACACAACCGTTAAACACAACTCCACCTTGCAAATATGGCAAAGTTCCAATCCCAAAGACGTCCTCTTTCATATTATTCATCAAACCGTGAAAAGAGATATCTTCTGTTGCGTTTAAAATAGGTATTTTTCTAACATAATTCGGAGTATCTACGTTTGCGATGTTTTTTGCGTGAATATCCATTCTCAAGCCGTGTGCTTTTAAGGCATTCGCTCCGATATTCATTGATTCCATTATACTCATAATTACGCCTTTCTTTGTGTTATGGAAATTGTTTGTTTTAAACCCTGTCTTGAATTTGCTCCACGCTCCCAGAGTTCCGCAAAAGCAACGCGGTTGCAGTTTGCTCCATCTGCTCGCTATCCGGACTCGTTGCACTCCGTCCGTCCGCAAATTCGCTCTCCCCGTTTGGGCGAGGGGAGTTTTACATTACTTACCGACGTTGATGACGGTTTTCATTTCTGTTATTATATTCGACATACGTCTTGTTGCCATCGTATAAAGGAGTGAGTTTTCTTGCAATTCCATTAATTCGTTTGCAGGATCAATTTCTTCATACGTTTGTTCGTCAATTACGCCTGACGGACCGAGCTTTTCGGACAATTTGGTTTCAAGCGGACTGTTCATTGAACCTAAATAATCGCTGAAATTTACATCTCGTCTGACATAACCGGGAGTATCCATATTGGCAAGGTTTGAACCCAAAGCTCTTTGTCTTTGAGTGATTAAGTCCATCATTAATGAGACTTTTCCCATATTGTCAAGTGATGTAAACATTTTTGTCCTTTCTTTTTAAATGTATCTTGTCGGGTTAAGCGTCAGGCTTATACGAAGTCGTTCGCTTTTAAAACTTCACCAAAAACTAGTGGGTGGGTTAAGCCGCAGGCTTATTCGCGGATATTGATTGCTTTGTTGTACATATCATCGACGACTTTCATCATTTTTGTACTAGCCAAAAGTGATGCGTTTAATCTAAGCATGTCGCCTGTTGATGTGTAAACGTTAGTATTTGAGTTTTCAAGGTTGTTTTGACAGAAGCAGTCGTGATTTTTTACAAGAATTGCTTCACCAGAATCTTCTGTCGGAACGAGTTTGTTCATTCCTTTTTGTTCAAGATTTTCTTGTGCCGCAAATCGAACAAGAGGGATTGTACCGAGTTTTTTCGGTTTCACGTTTGCACCGTCGTAGGCATAAACACCGCCATCAGGTTTGATTTCAAACTTGTAGCAGTTTGCAGGGATTTTAATTCCTTCTCCTACAATCCAGCCATCAGTTGTTACCAGATAGCCGTCTTTTCCTTGCTTGAAAGCTCCGTCACGAGTGTATGCAACTTCTCCATCTGGAGAAAATACGGGAATAAATCCTGTTCCGTTAATTGCAACATCATAAGGATTGCTTGTGACTTGGATTGAACCTTGCTTGAAATCCGCTCTGATTGCACCTTGAAGATAACCTTCTTCATTAAGCATTTGTTCGAATGTGACGTTTTTGTAACCACGTGTGTTCATGTTCGCAAGATTATTAGCAACATAACCCAGTTTTTCGAACTGAGTTGCTACGTTGTTTACACTTTTTCTTACTATACCTTGCATACTGTACATAATTATTACCTCATATTATTATGATGTTGTACCAAGTTGCGAAATAACTTTTTGCAAATTTTGGTTCTGAATCATAAAAATCTGTCTGTTTGCTTCAAAATTTCTGATAACCGGCATCATTGAAATAAATTCATCTTGCAATGAAACGTTTGAATATTCGTTGTAGCCTTGTTTTACTTGCGGATCAGTAACGACAAGCCCATTTGCATCAACAACACCTAGTCGTCCTGCCAGTTCAAATTTGTGAGTTTGACGGTTAAGTACACTCACAATACCTTTGGCATCAACTTTTACGTCCTCAATTTTTTCCGGTACAAGTGGTAATTGAATAGGAGTTCCGGCTGCAGATAGAACCTGTTCGTCTTGAAGAGTCAAAAGATTTCCGGATTTATCAAGTTTAAATCTACCGTCACGTGTGAGTTTAACGCCGTTTTCACCTTGGGTTTGAAAATAGCCTTTGTTGGCTAATGCAATATCTAATGGGTTGTCAGACATTGTAATACGACCGACTTTGTCGTCAACTGTTTGAGAAAGCCCGTGGACGCCAATAAACTCGGTAAACGAAGAAACTACAGGATCTTTTCTTTGATATCCGATTTTGTCAAAGCCTGTAACGTTTTCATTGTACATACCAATTAGTTCACTTTGAACGTGCATTGCTCTGAGTGAAGCTGTTAAGCCTTTTTCGCAGTACCTTATTCCACCGTTAATTTTCATGACTACCTCTTTTTCTAATACTGTCGAACAATTACATGATTAATTCAATAAATAAGAAATAAATCATCTATTTGTATTAGATGTCATGAATTTAATTATTTTTTTTAGAATGTCAAAATTTTATTCGATGATTTCGTATAAAGTTGGAGCTTCTTGAACGCTTACATTGTTGGCAGGGACTTTCAAAACTTTGGCTATAACTGTTCTATTCGCGTATTCTATACGGATTTCATCGCCTTCTTTAATTTGTTTTGCCGGTTTAGCAGGATTGCCGTTTACAAAAACTCTGCCTGTGTCAGAAACTTCGTTTGCTACCGTTCTTCGTTTTATTAATCTTGAAACTTTTAAAAACTTGTCTAATCTCATGCTTTCTCCTTTTACTTATATTATAATTTATGATATAATTTGTCCAGAGGGTATAAATGAAAAAGAACTTTATTTTAACAATTTTATCTATATTACTAATCCAATGTGCAGCAATGGCAGATGTTGTGAAATTTGCGCAGGTTACAGATTCTCACTTTATAAGTGGAGATAAATATAGAACAGAGGTTTTAAAATCAACTGTTGAAAGTATTAATAAGGAAAAAGGTTTGGCATTTGTTGTGTTTACCGGCGATAATCTTGATTCGCCGAAAGAACAATTTTTGCCGGAATTCGTGCAAATAATTAATAAATTGAACATTCCTTATTATCTTGTAATTGGAAATCATGACGTGTTTAAGAATAATGGACTTTCTAAAAAACATTATCTGGAAATTGTAAAAGAAAATAATTGTTTTTATAAATATAAAAAGCCAAACTACGTGTTCAAAAAAGATGGATTTGTTTTTGTCGTTGTAGATGGAGCAAAAGAGGTTATCCCGGGTTCTGTCGGATACTACAAAGAAGATACTTTGAAATGGCTTGACAAACAACTCACAAAACATTCAAAAGAGCCGGTTGTAATTTTGCAACATTTCCCGCTTGTTACAATGAAAATTATTGCATCGCATGAGGTTTATAAAAAGGCAGATTATTTGAATTTGTTGGACAAGCACGACAATGTTGTTGCAGTTGTTGCAGGGCATTTGCATATAAATAGCGAAATGATGAGGAATGGGGTTTATCATATCACTTCACCTACGCTTTTGAATGACCCTAACCAGTACAAAATCATAACTATTACTACAACAAAGGGGTTTTCTCCAATGATTTATACAGAGCTTAGAAATGTTGAGCTTTCGAAAGAAGAGGATTAGATTTGCATTTTTTTGCAAAAACTATTATAATTGCAAGTATATAAGAAGGATTTTTTATAAAATATGGACCAATCAGTCAATACGATACTAAATTTATTTTTAATAGCATTTTTATTATTTTCTAACGGATTTTTTGTTGCGTCAGAATTTGCAATGGTTAAGGTTAGAAAAACGAGAATTGAACAACTTGTGAACGACGGTGATTTTAATGCAAAAATTGCACTTGAAGCTTTGAAAGACTTGGATAAATTCATTGCATCGGTTCAACTCGGTGTTACGATATCAAGCCTTGGCTTAGGTTGGGTTGGGGAAAGCACTCTTGCACATATTATTGAACCGATTTTCGATTTTCTTCCAGGAATTGGACAAAATATTGCGACACATTCGGTTTCAGCGTCAATTGCGTTTGCTTTGATTACATTTTTTCACGTTGTTTTGGGTGAACTTATTCCAAAATCAATTGCACTCGAATATACTGAAAAGACAGCTCTTTTGGTTGCCAGACCAATGCAAGTTTTGACATTTTTCTTTAATCCGTTTATTTGGTTATTGAATGGATTTGGAAATTTAGTTTTGAAATTATTGCATATCCCGCATTCTCATAAAGGCTCGCTTGTTCATTCAACAGAAGAACTAGACATGCTTGTTAATGCAAGTTATGACGGTGGGGTTTTGAATGAAACCGAAAAAGACATGTTGCATAATGTATTCAAATTCTCTGACTTGAATGCTAGACAGGTTATGGTTCCGAGAACTGATATGGTTTGTATTCCTGTTGATATGTCGCTTGAAGAGTTGAATAAACTTGCTGAAGAAAATCAATATACAAGATATCCTGTTTATGAGGAAGATATTGATCACATTATCGGACTTGTTCATGTAAAGGACTTGTACTCTTTGTCTGTAAAAGATGAAGTTTGTCCGATTTCAAAAATTTTGCGTGATATTTTATTGGTGCCTGAAACAATTACTATGGATAATTTAGTTTTGGAATTCAAAAAGCGCAAAGGGCAAATGGCAATTGTTGTGGACGAATTTGGTGGAACATCAGGATTAATTACGTTGGAAGATGTTATTGAAGAAATTTTTGGAGATGTTCAAGACGAATTTGATGAGGAAGAAGAAGAAGAAACTGAAGAAATTAAAGAGGTCGCACCAAATACATATCTTGCAAATTCAATGATGAGATTAGACGAATTTGCTGAGTTTTTCCAAATTAACGAAAAAGAGATTGACGATGAAGATATCGACACAATCGGTGGGCTTGTTGTGAAACTTTTGGGTAGAATTGCAGAGGTGAATGACACAGTGCCGTTCAATAATTTGACCTTTGTAGTTAAAGAGGTTGACGGAGCAAGAATTACACGTCTTGAAATAATTAAGCACGACGAAACTGCAAAAGATGAACAGGCAAAAGAAGAGAATAGGTCTGGACAATAAGCTTATAGAAAGTTTTTATGATGCCAAGAGGCAAAGATGTATGAACCAATTTTGTTCCTGAGGGCTATGATGTCTTTTTCTTTGGATTTTTGTTATGTCTTGGCTTTCCATTGTTGCGTCTTGGCATATTGGCAGTTGCGTAAGATGTTTGAATACGTTTTACGCTGTAAACATCAGGAATAGCTTGAATACTTAGGGTAACTTTTTTCAATGTATCTATGTTGTCAAGTTCTAAGCCAAGTTCAATAATACCGACTTTGCCGCTTTTGGATTTAACATTTGCGTAAGTGATGTTTGTCCCGTTATCGGAAACAGCAGCAATAATATCTTTCAAAAGACCTTGCTTTTCAGCCGTTTCAACTCTGATTGTCGTATTATAAGTTCTATTTGTGTTGTCACCTGACCAGCGAATATTCATGAGTCTTTCCGGTTCAATGTTGTCTAACATTTGACAATCCATTCTGTGGACAGTAACCCCTTTGGCTCTAGTTACAACGCCGACAATTGGTTCTCCGGGGATTGGAGAACAGCATTTCGCAATCGAGTACATCAAACCTTCAAGTCCGATAATATCTTTTTCTGAACTTTTTCGAGAAGGTCCATGGAAATTTTCACCAGGAACTCTTGTTGATTCAGGCTTTTTAAGCTTGTTGATAACTTTGTTTACTGTTGTTTCTCCGTAGCCAAGAGCTGCAAACAAATCTTCTGTTGAAACATAGTTCATTTGTTTTGCGACTTTGGTGAATTCTCCGGATTTCATATAATCGTCAAAAACTGCTTTAGTAAGCTCGTGTTCAAGGTTTGATTTTCCAACTTCAATATGTTCTTCTCGATTGTTTTTCTTAAACCATTGTTTTATTTTTGATGATGCCTGTTTTGTTACAACGAAATTCAGCCAATCAAGGCGTGGAGCAGGCGTTTTTGATGTTAAAATCTCTACAATATCGCCGTTGTTTAATTTTGTATCAAGCTGTGCTATTCTTCCGTTAATAAGTGCTCCAACTGTTTTGTTTCCGACTTCCGAGTGAATTCTGTATGCAAAGTCGACCGGTGTTGCGTTTATTGGTAAATCAAATACATCGCCGTTTGGTGTGAAGGCAAATACCTGATCAGAGAAAAGGTCTAGTTTTACAGAGTTTACGTAGTCCTCAGCTGAAGTCATGTCTTTGTCATATTCGACAAGTTTCCTCATCCAAGAAAACTGCATATCTGTTGGGTTGTTTGCTTTTTGTGAACCTTTCTCCTTATAACGCCAATGGGCTGCAATACCATATTCTGCAACTTCGTGCATCTCCCAAGTTCTTATTTGAACTTCCAATGGCTTAGTTTTAGGCCCGATAACAGATGTGTGAAGTGATTGGTACATGTTGCCTTTTGGCATTGCAATGTAGTCTTTAAATCTACCAGGAATAGGTTTAAATTGCGAGTGAATAAGTCCCAAAACCTCATAACATTCTTTTTCAGTGTCTACAATTACACGGACTGCTGTTATGTCATATAAATCATGGAACGCGATATTCAAGCGTTTCATTTTGCTGTAAATACTGTAATAATGCTTTGCGCGCCCTGTGATTTGTGCGTTAATACCTGCCTTTTTTACGTCTTGTGAAATCTTATCAATAAGAATTTTTACTGTTGCTTCTCTATCTGCTTTAGTCTGAGAAACAAGACGTGCAATTTCAAAATACTTGTCAGGTTCAAGATATCTCAAAGATAAATCTTCAAGTTCGGCTTTGATTTTGTAGATCCCTAAGCGGTTTGCAAGCGGAGCGAAGATATCAAGGGTTTCACGAGCAATTTTTTGCTGTTTTGCAGTCGTCATAAAGTTTAGGGTTCTCATATTGTGAAGTCTGTCTGCAAGTTTTAAGAAAACAATTCTGATATCGCTTGCCATTGCGATAAACAGGCGTCTGAAATTTTCAGCCTGACGTTCTTCTTTTGATTTAAATTGAAGTTTTCCAAGTTTTGTAACTCCTTGCACAAGAGTTAAAACATCTTTGCCGAAAAGTTTTTCGATTTCTTCCGGCTGTGTTTCCGTATCTTCTAAAATATCGTGCAGAAAAGCTGCTTCAAGTGTGTGTGAGTCAACTTTTAAGCCAACTAAAATTTTTGCAACCTCAACAGGGTGGATAATATAAGGTTCTTCTGAAACCCTGTATTGCCCCTCGTGTAGCCTTTTGGCAAAAAGGTACGCTTTTTCTATTTCTTCAATTTCAGAAGGTTCTCTATTTTGTTCTATTAAAATTTTCTTAATATCTTCAAAAAGTGGTTTTTCGCTCATGATATAATCATAATACAAATTTTATTCAGAATTTTCAAGAGGAAATGAATAATTTCATTCATAAGGATTACAAAATGCTAAAAGAAACAAAAGATGGAGCAATTTTTTCATTGAAAATTTCTCCTAACGCTTCAAAAAACGAGATAATAAAAACTCCTGAGGGCTTTAAAGTTAAAATTACGGCTCAGCCGATTGATGGGAAGGCAAATAAAGCGTTGATTGAGTTTTTGGCAAAACAGTTTAAGGTGCCAAAGACTTATTTCGAAATTGTAAGGGGAGAAACATCAAAAGATAAAACGATTTTAATTAAAAATATAGAT
>ERZ1034878.560-NODE-560-length-16668-cov-3.735809_pt1 | contig 16668 bp, 9 predicted proteins | sample MGYA00520593_ERZ1034878 | MGnify/ENA primary metagenome ERZ1034878 (study PRJEB33766, sample SAMN09781724) | gut metagenome | biome: gut microbiome | host: Homo sapiens | place: Madagascar | study: EMG produced TPA metagenomics assembly of the PRJNA485056 data set...
CCTTGGTCGCTCCGAAAGGAGCGAAATCCCCATTCAGGAAACTTGCACACGGCGTAGAATATTAAAAAACGTTCGATATCGGAACTGTTCTTAATGATTGCATCAGATAAAACCGGGGACGTTCTGATTCAGCTGTTGAAATGATGAGCGGCATCGTCCGGAAATTTGTTTGAAGTCAACAAAAGAGGCGTCGGATCAAGTTTCAGCTCTTGTTTCAATTGGAATATTGCAGACAATGCAGATCATCAGCGGCTGGAAATTCGGGTAATATTTTACTGCCTCCCCATTGAAAAAAGCAGCGATCATTGTTATATTATTCCGTTACAAACAGAATGTCAACAGGAAACGTCTGTCGTCAGGCCGGCAGCCGGCAAGAGATGGAGAACACGAGAGATTGAGTTTCGGTACCATGTTGCGCACGAACAGACTTCTTCTGCTTTCAAGTATCGTTTTACTCCAGCTCTGCCTCGAAGGGCGCTGCTGGGCCGCCTCTCCCGGACGGGTTTCCATCAAGCGCATTTTAATTATCGATTCATTTTCCTCTCTCGACACCTGGACCAATGAATTAAAGCAGGGCCTGAAAAGCTGCCTGAACCGCGACAACCGGGTGCTGACCACCTTTGAAACCTATGAACTGGCAGTCCGGTTCAAACCGGATTTTCAGCCCGCGCCGGAAGATATCGCCGCCTTGACGATTAAATTGAAAAGTTCCCGGTATGACATGATCATACTGACCAACAATGCCGCGGTCGATCTTTTCCTGAACGGCAAATTGACGGTTCCGGAGCAGACTCCGCTGCTGGCCGCTTCCTATCACGGGCCGCTGCGGGCCGGAATTCCGCCCGGCCTCTCTATGACGGGCATTGAAACTCCGGCCACACTCTACATGAACATCCGGCTCGGCTGCAATTTGCTTCCCGCCAACCGGCAGATCACGGTGATTGCAGAAGCTTCGGCGGATGTTCTGGCATGGAAAAAGATGCTCGAAAGCAAAAAAAAGGAGGAGTGGGCCCGCGGCCGGGAGATCCGTTTCATCAGCGGGCGCGATTACAGCACGGCGGAGATGCTGAACCTCGTTGCGGAGCTGCCTGCCTCCTCTTTGCTGATATTCCACTCCTGGAACTCTTTCCGGGACAAGGAGCCGCAGGACTATTTCTCTATACTGCCGCGAATCCGCCGGAATTTTCCCGGCCTGATCCTCAACCGCTATCGGGAAATGATCCGGCGCGGCGCTTCCGGCGGGATCATGGTATCCGGCCAGGAACAAGGCTATCAGGCCGGCAGCATTGCCCGTCGGATATTCAACGGAGAAAGCGCCGCCGCAATTCCGGTGCAGGAAGGAGAGTTTCATCCGGTTTTTGATTATCCTTCCCTGCAGAGAATCGGCATTGACCGGAAAAGGCTTCCGGCTGGGACGGAGCTTCTCAACCCGCCGATGGATTTCATCACCCGGTATCAAGTCGAGATTATTTCCGTTCTGGCTTCACTCGGTTTACTGCTGCTGCTGCTCTTGTTCCGCCTGATTATTCTGGCCAGAATGAAGAAAAGGATCGCGGTGCTTTTCAACAACCTGCCGCTGCGAATCTGTGTGGTAAACCGGTCCGGCCGGATCTTGTTTCAGCACTTTCCCCGTGAAATGTCATGCCGGGAAGGAGCCGGCGTTCATAATATAAGCCGGCTTGCCGACAAGGTTCAACAATCATTTTCCGCCTGGATTCAGGAGGCATTCCGGACCGGACAGCGCATGGAAAAGGATTATGAACTTGAAGGAGCACATCGACACGTCGAATTCATTCCTCTTCCGAAGAACAACTCATTTCATGAAGAGGCTGTGATGTGGATTTCAAGCGACCAGACGGAACTGCACCAGGCGCACCGGACGGTATCCCGCATCGCGGAGCAGTTCCGGCTGACTCTGGAATCCATCGGCGACGGCGTCATTGCAACCGACAGCGAGGAGCGGATCACCCTTCTGAATCCGATCGCAGTCCAGATGACCGGCTATACGCTCGAGGAGGCAAGAGGCAAAAAACTCAATGAAGTATTCAATATCATCAGCTATCTTGACGGCCGCAAAGTGGAGTCCCCGCTGACCAAAGCGCTTTCGACGGGAAAGATCATCGAGTTGGCCAACCATACCGATCTGATTGCCCGTGACGGCACAGCCCGGCACATTGCGGACAGCGCGGCGCCGATTCGTGACGTGGAGGGAAAAATCATCGGCGGCGTGCTGGTCTTCCGCGACGTTACGGAGGAGTATAAAAAACGGGACCGGTTGCGCACCCACAGCGTGATTCTCGCCAACGCGGCGAAGATCGCAAAATTCTTTTATTTCCAGTGCGACAACACCGGGCGGTTGACCGCTCTTTCGGCCCAGAATTACCGGGCGTTCCGGGAAGAGGAGCGCGTACCGCTGGCGGAGTGGCTGGCGCCGGACGACCGGCAGAGGTTCGACGGGAACTGGAACCGTTTTCTGGAAAGCGGCATCGGCGGCGACACTTCGTCCTTTTCCGACGTCTTTGCCGCCGGGAAGAGCCGCTTTGAACTCCGGGCGGAAAAGTCGGTCAATGAAATCAACGGCAAATGGGAAATCTGCGGCGTGATTCAGGACATCACCGAACTGGCCGAACAGCAGGAAAAACTGCGGCAGGCATTGGAGCAGGCCCGCGCGGCGGACCAGGCCAAGAGCTATTTCCTGGCAACGGTAAGCCATGAACTCCGGACGCCGCTGAATGCGGTCATCGGCTTCAGCGAACTGCTGCAGGGGGCGGATGTCGAACCGCAGGAACAGCAGGAATATCTCGGCTCGATCAACTTTGCGGGCAACGCGCTGCTGAACCTGATCAATGACGTTCTGGATCTCTCCAGGCTTGAAGCGGATCAGGTGGAACTGGATTGCCGGCCCGTTGACGTCAAGCGGCTGGTCCGGGAAATCGTCGGAGTGTTCAAGCAGAAAGCCGTGGAAAAGAATCTTTCCCTGCAGATGACGTATACCAATCTGCCGCCGACTCTCTATCTGGATGACCTGCGCATCAAACAGATTCTGCTGAACCTGACGGGCAACGCCTTGAAATTCACCCATGACGGGGGAGTCACGGTTTCCGCCGTGTTCCGTTTGGCGGAAGAAGCCGGACAGGGAACGCTGATTTTCAGTATCACCGACACCGGAATCGGAATCCTGCCGGAAAAAATCAGCCAGATCTTCGAGCCTTTCGTTCAGGACAGCGGAGTCCGGGGACACCGCATTTACGAGGGGTCCGGCCTCGGCCTGGCAATTTCCAAACGGCTGGTGGAAAAAATGGGCGGCAAACTTTCCGCAGAGAGCACGCCGGGAAAAGGAAGCACGTTCACCGTGCGGCTGGAGAATGTGAAATATCAGTCTTCCTCCCGGCAGGACATGGCGGAGTCCGGAGCGGAAACGGTCAATTTCAATTCTCCGGCCGGAGGGAATATCCAGGCGCTGCTGGTGGACGACGTCGCAATGAACCTGAAAGTGCTTCAGGCGATGCTGAAAAAAATGAATGTTTCCTGCATTCTCGCTGAATCCGCCGAAGAGGCCCTTGAGCTTTTGCGGAAAGGACGGAGGGCGGACATTATCCTGACCGACCTGTGGATGCCGGGCCTTTCCGGGAGTGCATTTGCCGATCTCCTGAAGCAAAATGAGGCGACCGCGAAAATTCCCGTCGTCGCCGTCACGGCGGATACCCAGATGCCGGCGGAAGAGGCGGTCAAATTCAGGCAGGTCCTGACGAAGCCGATCACCCGGCAGGCGCTGATAGATGCTTTTAAAACATATAACCTGCATATCTCTGTTCAAAATTGACGCAAGCTCCTGAAACATTTTTCTGCGGCCTTGAGAAGAGCGCAGGCGGATTTCATGGAAAAAAGCGATTGACAGAAGTTCCCTGAATTAACCGGCCTGTCAGAGATTGTTCCGCAGGGAAATATCGCTCCAGAAGCGACAGTAAAAGAGGAATTTATGAAGATTCTCCGCGATTCATCAATATTTGATTCAGAAAAAGGGACCTGCTGGCGCAGCGATCCCACTTTTGTCGGATATGGCGCCGGCTATCCGGAACAGGTCGAACTTCTCAACTTCACAGGCCGCCCCTCGGACGCAAGCCTCCCCTGCCGAATGGAGGTTATGCTTCACGCAACAATGCAGACCAGATATTACCAGCACCGCACAAGGCAGACGCAGAAGTTATCGTTTTTCTGCATCTGTTCCGGCAGGATGTATTTTCAAAGCAACAACAGTGTTCTATTGGCCGAAGCGGGCGATTGTGTGCTGCTTAAACCGCATTGCAGAAACGATTTCCTGTATGCGGATGAAAGGCAATGCTCCTATTATGAGTTTATTCTGACCGGCAATATGCTGGACGAATTTCTCCGGATTTATAATCTGGAACAGGTGTTCGGGCTGAAATTGAACGATGAAAAGTTTTTCCGGAAGCTCTTCGAACGTATGAAGCCCCCGGCGGATGTGAAGCCGGTCTCCTCCATTTTTCCCGAGTTGACCGGAGTCGCTTTCGAACTCCTGCAAAGAATTTCATCCGCCGTTCAATTCCAGACCCGTTCATCTTCCGTCGATGAGATTCGTGATTTTCTGGAACAGCGGATCAAAGAAAAAATCTCCATGACGGCGATCGCCGGGAAATTCAATATTGACATTCACGACATGAACCGGAACTTTCAAGAGGCGTTCGGCGTGACGCCCTATCAGTATCTGAAACGGTTCCGTCTGCGCAAAGCAGGCGAAATGCTGCGGGCGGGAATGCTGGTCAAAGAAACCTCGGCCGCCGTCGGTTACCGGAACGTCAAAACATTTTCCACGGAATTCCGCCGGTTCTACGGCATGCCCCCGCTCAATTGCCGGAAACGCCGCTCCGGCAAATGAGCGCCGGAAAACGGCTTCACAATTTCAAACCTTTTTTCATTTTTCATGGCTCAAATTTCTCCTGCGGTCTATTGTGATTTCTCTCATTTCAGGTAAAATATAATATGAAACGCGGAGGTTCGGACTTTCTGCGCGTAATTACAATACGGAGGGAATCGCCAGATGCAACAAAGAAAATTCACCTTAATAGAGCTGCTCGTTGTAATCGCGATCATCGCGATACTGGCGGCGATGCTGCTGCCCGCGCTCAACAAGGCGCGGCAAAGCGCCAGAAGCACCAGCTGTGCCAGCAATACCAAACAGCTCGGCTCCGCTTATGGAATGTATACCAGCGACAACCAGGATTTCATGCCGAAGGGAGACACGACCAGCTGCTGGCAGGAAGCAGTGTCGAACACTGCAGTGACCCGTTCAATCAACAGCTTGCTGAATCCGTATCTGGGCATCCATCCGCAAGGTTACCTGCGGGCAACTGTAACGAAGAGTAAAATGTTCGAATGTCCCATGATGCCCACTCCTCCTCCTGACAACCTTTACAGAGTCGGTCGCATGTTCAATGGTTTCGTACATTTCGAAAAGGGCGGCGACGCAGGCGTCAGAACCGGATATAAAATCACTCGGATAACCGCTCCCTCCGGAAAGATAATTCTGATGTGCCGACCTGACAAGAATGCCGGAGACAGCAATCTTTTCCGACCGATTCGAGGCGCCAGTTCCTGCGTTACAGGCGACGAATTGATCAAAGGCGGAGTTCCGCGGCCCGGTCAACACCCGAACGGCGGCAGCGGCCTTCTGTTCGTCGACGGCCATACGACCGTTAAGTCATACACGTTCTGGATGAATGGAAACAAGCTGAAGGAATCCCTCTTTAACCCGGATAAGAAGAACGATTGATCGTTTTCCGATTTTGGTGCGTAAAGGCTTACTGGCCTCTGCAAATGGAAAGTGCGAGCCGTAAAGTATTCATGCGGCGATGAGGTATGTTTTGATGAGAAATTTATTGCTTTGTTTTCTGGCAGCCGTCTTGGTTTCTGCGGGAGCAGCCGGAGAACCGTTACAGATCACCGATCATGGGAAAATCGTCGTCGGCGCCGGCAGCGTGGGATTCAGCGCCGTCAACTCCGGCTGGTCGGAATTCGGAAATGTGAAATGGCGGGATGTAAAAAAGGAATCCGGCAAAGACTTTCAACGCTTCACCGGACACTTTGAATTCGAAGGCGTCCCCTGTACCGCGGTAGAAACGGTAAGGCGGCTTGCACCGAACAAATTCCGGATCGAGTGCGACTGGCAATTCGACCGGGATGTCAAGGTGAACGGCATTTTCTCCTGCATTTCAATGCCGTTGCCGCTGGAGGGAATCCTGGTTGACGGAAAAAAGCTGTTGATTCCTGAACTGCCCAAGGAGATGATTCTCCGCCCGTACAGTCCGGCGCGTACCGTGACGGTCCGGCAGACCGATGGTTTTCAATATATTTTGTCGGGTAATCTCAACGCTTATATCCAGGACAGCCGCAAGTGGGTCAACGCTCTCACCATCCGCCTCGCCGCCGGACCGGGACAGGGAACCATGCGGAAAAGCCATGTCGCATTCGACCTCGAACTCCGCCCGGTGGAGGCGGTCACGGTGGACATAGCCCCGGCAGCCCGGGATTGCTTCGACCTCAATGTGCTCCCTGCCGGAACGCACCGGATCGGCGGCGTCCCGTTTGTCGTCCGTGACGACCGCAAAGCAATCGTCCCCGAAAGCAAATCGGCATTGCGGCTGCCCGCCGCCGGGAAAGCGGGCGCGGTCAATCTGCTGCACGCCTCGCGCAACACCGGTCCCGTGGTCGGTTACATCGACGCCGGTTACAACGACGGCAAAGTGCTGTCCATCCCGGTAAAGGCCAAGGCCGACTGCGGCGACTGGACTCTGGGGGACTCCTATCCCAACGCCGCAATCGCCTGCGAAGCGGAATATCTGGCGAAGCGCGTCGGGCTGTACGCCTCCTCTTTCCGGCTGCCCCGCCCCAACCCGGTCTCCCTGACCTTCCGGGCCGCATCACCGGAAACCGCGTGGATAATTGCCGGAGTGACGCTCAGCAACCGGCCGCTCGTTTTCCCGCAGGGGAAAGAAGGTCCGTTTACCATCAAAGAGGGGCCCGATTGGAAAAAGCTGGCGCTCAGGCGCCGGATCCTGCCGGGCAGTCCGCTGGATTTCTCCGCCGTGGTGCCGCAGGATGCACCGGCCGGCCAATACGGTTTCGTTTGTTCCAACGATCAGGGCGAATTCGTTTTTGAAAATGCGCCGGAGAAGAAGATCCGTTTCTACGGCGCCAACCTCTGCTTCACCGCCAACTTTCTCGACAAGGCCGTCGCCGACAAACTGGTGGAGTATCTGGTCCGCATGGGCTACAACGCCATCCGCTTTCACCATCACGACGGGCGGCTGGTCGATCCCGCCGTTTCGGATTCCGTGAAACTGAATCCGGAAACGCTGGATAAACTCGACTACCTTTTTGCCCAATGCAAAAAGCACGGCCTCTACGTGACCACCGACCTCTATGTCAACCGGAACTTCAAAAGCCCCGTCTCCGGCTGTTGGGGGCTGAAAGCGCAGCTGCCCATCGACGAACATGCGATGAAAAGCTGGCAGGATTTCGTACGGGCCTGGATGACGCACCGGAATCCCTACACCGGCCTCACCTGGGGGGAAGACCCCGCGCTGATCTCGCTGTGCCTGGTCAATGAAGACACGCTCAGCGCCAATTGGAGCGCGAATCCGAAAGTCGCGGCCCTCTACCGCAGCAAATTCGCGGAGTGGAAGAAAGGGCGGGAGGGCGACGACCAGACCCTGTTCCGGGAATTTCTGTTCGAATTGCAGGGGAACGTGCTGGACCGGCAGATCGATTTCGTCAAAAATGAACTCGGCCTCAAAACGATGATCACCAGTCTGAACTGGATCACGGATGCCCCGCTGACCCGGCTGCGCGCGAAACTCGACCTGGTGGATATGCACCAGTACTTCTCCCACCCGACCTTTCCGGAGAAAGCCTGGCAAGTGCCGATCGGAGTCGACCTGGGTTCGTCCATCCGGCGCGGCGCGAGCCTGCCCCGCGAAATGATGCCGACCCGGATTTTCGGCAAACCTTTCACGGTCACCGAATTCAACTTCTGCAACCCGAACCGGTTCCGGGCCGAGGGCGGCCCGCTGATGGGCGCTTACGCGGCACTGCAGAATTGGGGCGGATTATGGAGATTCTGCTGGAGCCACTCCGATGCCGGAATCATCCGCAATCCCGGTCAGAACTCCTTCGATGCGTCCAACGACCCGATGCAGCAGCTCAGCGACCGCATCATTCTGGCGCTGTTCCTGCGGGGAGACCTCGCGCCGTCGAAAACGAAAATCTCTTATCCCGTGGCGCCTTTTTCCCAAAATAACCCGGCGATGTCTTATCCCGGTGATTTCGCCAATCTCGGGCTGGACGCCCAGATCGGTTCTCACGCGGCGGAACAGGCACTCCCCGCCGGAGTCGTGCGCTGGCGTCCCGGCATGAAAACGCCGGAGTCCCCCCGGATAAAACTGGATCGGAAGGCCGGAACACTGGCGGTTTCAACACTGTTGACAGAGACGGCGACGCTACCGGCGGGAGACCTCGCCGTAAAGAAGCTGCGGGTCAAAGACGCCTCCAAATTCATGACGGCGGCGGCAATCTCGCTGGACGGCAAGCCTTTGACCGAAAGCGACAGCATCCTCGTCATCCATCTCGGCAACATCAGTCAGGCCGGGGCCCGTTATGACAACTCCTCCCTGCTGCGCGCCTGGGGCAATTCACCGGAACTTCTGGTCGAACGCTGCACGGCGACACTGGAACTTGAATGTCCGGGGACGCCGTGGCGGGTGGCTGCACTCGCGCTCGACGGCTCCGAAACCGGCGAAGTCCCGGGCAGCCTGAAAAACGGTGTCTTCCGCTTCACCGCCGACACGACGGCCTTCCCCGGGGGAGTTCTCGCCTACCACCTGTCGCGCTGAAACAAGTTCCCGCATATCCTGCCGATCCCTCTTGACGGCAGGATTTTCATAAACCTGTCATTCGTTCAAAAGAAAGTCTGCCTTTTCCATGAACACGCCTGCCTTGTGCCCGGAAAACCCCTGCTACCGTGCGGAAATCAAAGTCGATATCCTCACGCCGACCGTGTTTCTCTACTCCACCGTCAACAACATGGCCATATCGCGCGAACTGCCTTCGCTCCAGAGCATCACCGCGTTTGAAAGCGAATTTCCCAGCGAAGACGTGATTATCGTCGGCGATCCCGTACACTCGAAGTTTCTGCTGGCCGGCGCGGTGACGGCGAATCGTTCCTTCACATTCCTCACTGCGGTCCGCGAAGCCCGGCGACTGGTCAAAATCCGGGTCCTCCAGCCTTCGATCAAGCCGGAGGAGCCGCCGGAGGAAATCCTGATCCTGACCGGCAGCGACTGGAGGGAGCTGCTGGTGCAGTATGCGCAGGCCGTTGCCCGAAAAGCAGGCGTCACCCCCATGAAACCTGCGGAAAATCTGACCGGCTACTGCACCTGGTACTATTACTATACGGCTGTCACCGCGCAGGATTTCCAGGAAAACCTGAATGCGCTACGGCTCCACCGGGAGAGTTATCCGGCGCGGGTGGTCCAGGTCGACGACGGCTACCAGACCTTCATGGGCGACTGGTTCGACCGGAATGACCGCTGGCCGGAACCGCTTGAAACCGTCGCCCGGAGAATCCGCAAGGCCGGAATGGAAGCCGGCATCTGGCTGATGCCGTTTCAGGCATCCACCGCCAGCCGCCTGTACCGCGAACATCCCGACTGGTTCGTCACAGATGAAAACGGGGAAACCGCCGTCAGCGAAGGCTGGTCGCCGAAACCGGATCATCTCTGGGCCTGCCTCGACGCGACGGTTCCGGCAGTGCGCGACCACCTTGCGACGATCTTCCGGACATTCCGCGCGCAGGGCTTCACCTATTTCAAAATGGACGGCCTCGGCTTCGCACTGAAGAACGGCCGCCGCCGCGATCCGGCGGCCACCGCCGTCAGCGCCTTCCGGCTGGGGCTGAAAACCATCCGGGAAGCCGTGCCCGATGCGTTCCTGCTGGGCTGCTGTTCGCCGTACCTGCCCTGTGTCGGCCTGGTCGATATGTGCCGCGTCGGACCGGATACCCAGCCGGAATGGGGAACCATGATTCCGCGGGCGCTCCACTGTTCCATGGAACGCTGGTGGATGTTCGACCGCTGGTTCCGGGCTGATCCCGATGTGATGTTCACCCGGACGGACCGCATCAGGCTGACATTGGGGGAATGCCGGCTCACGGTTCTGGCCGGTATTCTGACCGGCGTCACGCTGACCAGCGACAATCTCGGCACGCTGCCGGCGGAACGGATGGCGCTCCTCCGCCGGGCGGCGCAACTGCGGATGCGGAATGTGCGGCCCGCAAAATGGCGGCTCAACTGCTATTTGAATACCTTTTCCGGCACCGTGGACGGCAAAGCGGCGCTGGCCGTCATGAATGAGACGGAACAGGAGATGACCGTGGAATTTTCCGACTTCAATCTGCCGGAGGAGCTGGAGGAAATTCTCCAGCCGGCCGGAATGCAGAAAAACAAAATTATCGTGCCGCGCCATGACGCGGTCCTGCTGGTTGCGCCCGAAAGGAGGACGAAATGAAAAAACTGCGCAGATTCTTCGCATACCGTTCATTCTGGCCGGAATTGGAAACGGTTCGCCGGTTCGGAGAAATCGGAATCGATACCGTGGCGGTTTTCCCTTCCAACACCCGCAATTCGCTGGGAGAGCCTTACAGCAAATATCCGCCGAACTGGCTCTGGTTCGACACATACGATTTCGGGCCGGTCAAACGGCAGTTCGACGACCTGCTGTCGGCCAATCCGAACGCGGAATTTCTGGTCATGCTTGATCTGAATTCTCCGCTCTGGCTGACCCGGCAGCTGTATGCTGTGAATGGCGACAGCTATGCCAATCTCTCCGAAGCGATTTCCATGCCGCGCTGGCAAGAGGCGACCGGCGCTTACTGCGACGCGATCATCGACTTTCTGGAAGCCCGTTACGGCGACCGGATTCGCGCCTACATCCCCGCCTGCGGCAGCACCGACGAGTGGATGGATCTCAGCGACGGCGGCGCCGGAAAATACAAACTCGAACGTTATCGGGAGTACTGCCGCCTCAAAGGCCTGCCCGTTCCGGACGACATCCCGCCCCGCTCCCGGCGCAGCCGATTCGGATTTGAAAATGTGCTGCGCGACCCGGCCGCCGATGCCGAAAGCATCCGCTACTGGCGCTTCACTTCCGATCTGGTCTGCGATACAATCATTGAATTCGCGAACCGCATCCGCAAACGCTGCAATCGTGAAATCGAACTCGGAGCATTCTACGGCTACATCCTCGAACTCGGCGGCGACTGGGTTAAAAAAGGCCACCTCGCCTATCAGAAGCTGCTCGCTTCCGGCAGCATCGACTTTCTGATCAGCCCCGGCACTTACGAGCACCGGATGATCGGCGACGGCGGCGGCTTCATGGTGCCGATGGGGACGGTGCGCCGCTTCGGGCGGAATTACCTGCACGAGTGCGACCAGCGCACCCACTGCTTCAATCCGCACCTCTCCCCCGTCGTCAAACTTGAATTCCAGCACTGGCAGGACGAAGCGGAAGATATCGCCGGGATGCGCCGGGAAATGGCGCTGTCGCTGATCCATCACACCTCGCTCTGGTGGTTCGACATGTGGGGCGGCTACTATCAGTCGCAGGCGGTCTTCGACAATCTCGCCCGGATGAAGGAACTGTGGGACCGCTATTCCAGCGACGATTCCCCCGGACGCGCCGAAATAGCGCTTGTGGTCGATCCGGCCGGAGCCTCTCTGGTCAATGACGAAGCGGAGGGAGCGGACCGTTTCCACCGCGATCTCTGTCATTTGCTCAACCATGTCGGTGCGCCGTTCGAGGCGGTCAGCTTCGACGACCTGCTCGAACCCGGCGCGGCGGAAAAATACAAATTTCTGGTATTCGCCTCCATCTTCGAACTGAGCGGAGAACAGCTTCGCCGATACCGGGAGCGGATTGCCGGCGGCGGACGCACGATCCTCTGGCTCTATGCCGCCGGAATCAGCGACGGCATACAGATGCAACTCGAACGCAACCGGGAACTTGCCGGAGTTCCATTTGGAACTCCCGGCCTCTCACGGACCGAATATGGCAGCCACCGGACGCTCTACCTCCACCGCCCGGAGGAGCTGACCGTGCCGCTGCTGCGGCAGGCGGTCCGCGATGCCGGAGTCCATATCTGGACGGAAGAAGCTGCCCCGGTCTTCGCCAACGCCCGCCTCGCCGCATTCCATACCGCCTCGGGAGGGGAGCGCCGCCTGACGTTTCCTGCGGAGGTGACAGCCGTTACCGAACTGTTCTCCGGGCGGAGATTCGAGTTGCGGAATCACAGCCTGACATACCCGTTCGAAACGCCGGACACTGTGTTTTTTGAACTTCACACCGGCAGTTCCGAAAACAGGGGCCCGGCAATGTGAAGACCGAAAATCCCGCTTCCGAATCGCAAAACGAACGCATACGGCAGGTATGCTCAACCGAACATGTAAGGATATTTTAAATGCATTGGATCGACTGGTGTATCGTAATCGTTCCCCTGGCCGCCCTCCTGGCGCTGGCGGTTTATTCCGGACGTTATGTCCGGGGGGTTGTCGACTTTCTCGCGGCGGGACGCGTCGCGGGGCGTTATGTGATTTCCGTGGGCGACATGGCCTCCGCCCTGAGCGTCATGCTGCTGGTGGCGATGTGCGAGCAGAAGTATCAGATCGGCTACGGCATCGCCTTCTGGGCCAAAATCGTGGTGCCGGTGGGCATCATCTTTTCGCTCACCGGTTACTGCACATACCGCTGGCGCGAAACGAAGGCGCTGTCGTTCGGGCAGTTTCTGGAAATGCGTTACAACCGGCCGTTCCGCATCTTCGCCGCGGCACTGCGCACCGCTTCGGAAATGATCACCAATGCGCTCAGCCCGGCGATCGCGGTGAATTTCTTCATCTATTTTCTGAAGCTGCCGCAGATGTTCACGATCTGCGGCGTCGAGATTACCACCTTCTCGTTCATTCTGGTCACTCTGATCGTTCTGGCGATGATCTGCATCTGGCCGGGCGGTCGGGTTTCGCTGCTGCTGACGGATACTTTTCAGGGGTTGCTGGCCTATCCGGTATTCGTGATCATCACCGGATATGTCCTGCTCAATCTCTCGTGGAGTTCGGAAATCGCCCCCACCATGATGGATCGGATTCCGGGAGAGAGTTTCCTCAATCCCTATGACGTAAGCCAGCTGCGGGATTTCAACATCTTTTCGCTCACCGTCTGGCTCTTTTCCACGCTGCTCAACCGCGCCAGCTGGTACGGCAACGATACTTCCGGCTCGGCGAAGACGCCGCATGAGCAGAAAATGGCGGGAATTCTCGGCTCCTGGCGGGGCGGATTCTCCACCGTCATGCTGATCACGCTTGCCATCATGATCATCACCATCATGAACCACCAGAACTACGCGCCGCAGGCCAAAGCGATCCGCGACACCCTCTCCGAGCAGGTCGCCGCCGAAGTCATCGCATCCGACGCGGAGCGCCAACAGATCGTCGAGGCCGTCAAAGCCATGCCGGAGCAGCGGCACATCATCGGGCAGGATCCGCCGCTCTCCCGCAAAAACAATCTCGATACCAACGTGTTCCGGAAAGTTCAGGACATCGTGGGGCAGGATGGCGACGGCAATTTCAAATTCCAGCGCTTCCGCACTCTTTACCAGCAGATGATGCTGCCGGTGGTTCTGCGGGAAACGCTGCCGACCGGCCTGCTCGGCCTGCTCTCGCTGCTGATGATCATGCTGGTGCTTTCGACTGACGATTCGCGGATCTTCAATGCTTCCGCGACCATTCTGCAGGACGTCATCATGCCGCTTCGCAAAAAGCCTTTCCCCCCCCCGGCAGCATCTGCTGTGGCTGCGGCTCTGTTCCGTCGGAGTCGCGGGATTTTTTCTGACCTTCAGTTTGCTGTTCGTCCAGCTGGATTATCTCAATATGTTCATGGTGATCATGACCTCCATCTGGCTCGGCGGAGCCGGTCCGGTGATGATCGGGGGGCTTTACAGCCGGTTCGGCAATACGACCGGCGCCTTTGCTTCGGTTTTCGTCGGTTCGGGGATTTCCATCAGCGGCATCCTTCTGCAGCAGAAATGGGCGCAGCATATCTATCCCTTCCTGCAAAGCCGGGGATGGGATGAAAGCGTCGGCAACTTTCTGGCGGCGGTCAGCAGGCCGTTCAATCCGTACATCGTCTGGGAAATCTCGCCGGAAAAATTCCCGATCAACTCCTACGAAATCTTCATGATCGCCATGATCGCCGGCATCGTCGCCTACACCGTCGGCTCGCTGGCCACCTGCAAAGGCCCCTACAATCTGGATCGCCTGCTGCACCGCGGCATCTACAATACCGACGGCGAAAAGAAGATTCACTCCGCCTGGACCTGGCATAACGTCATGAGCAAGCTGGTCGGCATCACGCCGGAATACACCCGCGGCGACCGGATCATTACGTGGAGCGTGTTTTTCTACTCCATCGTCTATCAGCTGGGGATCGCCTTCGTGGGGGTCTTCATCTGGAATTTGTTCTCGCCGTGGCCGCTTGAATACTGGAGCATGTACTTTTACATCACGATTCTGTTGATTCCGGCCATCAGCGGCATCATCACGACGGTGTGGTTCACCTGGGGCGGCGTGCGCGATACGCTGCAGCTGTTCCGGGATCTGAAAGCGCGGGTGGACAATCCGCTTGACGACGGCCGGGTGGACGGGCAGGTTTCTCTGGCAGACCGTTTTCCTCGGAAGAACGCGGAAGGACAGCGGAAGCCCGGCTACTCCGGCGACGAAAAAAATCGGTAAGCAATCCGCCCCGATTGATTCAGGTCCGGTGATGATCAGCGGGACATCAAAATCGCGGTTCAGCAAAGACGCGGCTCTCATCTTTTTATTCTTAAACAGAAATTCAACCAGTAAAGCAAGGTAATTATGGAACGTTTGAAAAAAGTCGGTGACGTAAAGGCGCGTAACTCTTCCGAAATCAAAAACTCTCCGATCGGGCTGGGCTTTGAAAAACTCGATCGCGGACTCTTCGACCCGGAAAAAGCCTATGACAAAGTCGCGAAGCTCGGTGTGAAGTGGATACGCATTCAATCCGGCTGGGCCCGGACCGAAAAAGTTCCGGGCGTTTACGAATGGGAGTGGCTGGACTCAATCATCGACAACCTGATCCGCCGCTCGTTGAAGCCCTGGGTCTGTCTCTGTTACGGCAATGCGCTCTATACTCCGGCGGCCGGGGAAGTGTTCGGAGCGGTCGGCTGCCCGCCGATCGCGACCGAAACGGAGCGGAACGCATGGCACAGGTATGTCGCGGCCCTGACCCGGCGTTATGCCGGACGGGTGGAACTGTTCGAGGTCTGGAACGAACCGGACGGCGTCTGGTGCTGGAAGCACGGTCCGGACGGCGGCGAATACGGTGAGTTCGTAAAAGCCACCGCCGCCGCGATCCGGGAAGGCAACCCCGCCGCCAAAGTCGTCGCCGGCGCGGTCTGCATGCGCGACCTCGGCTACCTCAACGATATGCTGGCGACCGGCGCCGGCAAAGCAATGGATTATCTCAGTTACCACGGCTACTGGCCCGATGAGCTGGAGAAGGCCGACCGGGTCCGCGCCTACCGGGCGCTCTGCGCCCGCTACAACCCCGCGATCCGGGTGATTCAGGGTGAAACCGGCGTCCAGTCCCGCAGCGACGGCGCCGGAGCCTTGCGCGAAGGCGCCTGGACGCCTCGGAAGCAGGCGAAATTTCTGGCCCGGCATATCATCGCCGATCTGTTTGAAGAGGTCAGCTTCGCGTCCTATTTCTCCTGCATGGACATGATCGAGGCGCTGAACGGGATGGTCGGGGATAAGGCCAGCTACCTTGACTACGGTTATTTCGGCGTATTGAGCGCGGAATTCGACGAAAACGGCATCGCCACCGGAGAGTATGCGCCCAAACTTTCCTACCGGACATTGCAGGTGATCGCTTCAATCTTCCGCGAGGATTTCAGCCTTGCCGAGCTGCCTGTCCAATTCATGCCTCCCGGGCGTTCGATGCGGGTGATGCGCAATGACGACTACGGCCCGACCGTAGTGCTGCGCGGCTTCCGCAAAGGCAATGGTTCGGCGGCGGCAGTGTACTGGAAACCCTCGGAAATCCTGACGACCGCATACGAATCGACCATTTCGCTTGAGGCGGCGGAGCTTCCCCGCGAAATCCGGCTGGTGGATATTCTGGACGGCTGCATCTACGAACTGCCTCCGCAGATGCGGGAGGATAATGGCAGGGGGAGGATTCTTTTTCATCATCTTCCGCTCAAAGATTCGCCGCTGCTGCTGACCTTCGGTGATTTTCTGTAAAATCCGGAAAATGGAAATACAAGGTCGTCTGTCGCAGTACGGCGGACGACCGCACATCATTTTCAGAGCGGAGAGGATATGGCCGGTTCCGCGCAAAGAGCTTCTGTACAACCGCTTTTGCCACTTTCAGTTTTTCCGGCTGAATCCTTTCCATCGGAAAGCTCTCCTTTCGCACCGTTTCAGATCTGGAGTCCGGCGCGGTAAGCCTCTTCCCATACCGGCTGTTCCCGGACTTCGCCTTTTTCGTAAACGCCGAGTCCGCAGATCATTCCGGCTTCGA
>ERZ1034878.566-NODE-566-length-16586-cov-14.240518_pt1 | contig 16586 bp, 14 predicted proteins | sample MGYA00520593_ERZ1034878 | MGnify/ENA primary metagenome ERZ1034878 (study PRJEB33766, sample SAMN09781724) | gut metagenome | biome: gut microbiome | host: Homo sapiens | place: Madagascar | study: EMG produced TPA metagenomics assembly of the PRJNA485056 data...
TATATAAAGGATTGACAAAAATTAAAATATAATAAATAATGAGTATAGGGAAAAGCCTAAAAGGTGGTAAGACCTTTTAAGCTTTCGTAACTCCCTATTTAATGAAGATAAGTGCTATGGTTATTGCTAGTATAAGCCATAGCGCTTTTTCTGTAATACAGAAAATCATTTTTCATCACCACCCTTCCGCTTTAGTCTACGTAACAAGTCTGTGTCGGGAGTGGCAAACAGGAGTTTACCCTAATTATACTTTCTAATCTAACTTTCAATAAGCAAGCTTGCGCCGATTACGCCTGCAGTGTTGCCGAGTTCAGCCGGAACAATTTCTACTGCAGAACCTGCAATTTTCATCGCACGCTTTTTCAATGTTTCTTTCATTGGAGCAAGCAAATAGTCGCCAGCGTCAGCGACTCCACCGCCAACAATGATTTTTTCCGGATTAAGCAAATTCACAACACTTGCCATTCCAAAGCCGATATATTCTCCCATTTTTGTGAAAATTCTTTGTGCAACAGGATCTCCGGCATTTGCAGCTTTACATACAATATAAGGAGTTATAGGGGCACCGTTTGCGATTTCTCTGAATTTTGCGGATTTTCCACCCTTAATATATTCTTCCGCCATCGCAACAATTGAAGGACCAGATGCAAAAGCTTCCAAACAACCTTCATCTCCGCAACCGCAAAGAGGTCCACCGTTCATTTGAAGTTTAATATGTCCGATTTCTCCGGCAGCATTTGATGCGCCACGAACAAGTTTTCCGTTAATAATCAAGCCTGAGCCAATTCCTGTTCCAACTGTGATACAAATTAAGTTTTCACAGCCCTTGCCTGCGCCATAATTCAATTCGCCAAGTGCAGCACATCTAACGTCATTATCTACGCGAGTTGGAATATGGAATTCGTCCTCAATAAGCTTTGCAATCGGAACTTCAACCCAGCCCGGAATATTTGGAGCATTTCTGACAATTCCGGCTTTGTAATCAACTTGCCCTGGAAAACCAAATCCGATACCTTCAATGTCTTTTGTTTCAAGTTTTGTTTCTTTCAAAAGTTCATGTATTGCCTGTTTAATGTTTTCAACAGTATATTCATAGCCCATTTCTGCACGAGTTGGAACGGAATTTGAATACTTAATTTGTCCTTTGTCATCAACCAAAGCCAATTTTACGTTTGTACCGCCAACGTCAATCCCAATTCTATTTTTAACCATAATATTTCTCCCTTTTAAATAATAAAATTATTGTAGCATAAATAAGTTTTCCGTGAAACGAATACATTCCTTCTACGCAACAATTGTTCTAAACGCAAGCAAAATCAATATTATCCCACCGCTAACTTCAAGATATACAGACGGTAATTTTTTAAAGAAATTTCCACACCAAAATCCAATTAAAGACATCACAAATGACGCTAGTCCGATTAGTAAAATTGCCTCTAAAAATGGAGTATGTGTTAATTTTAAGCTTATACCGGCAGCCATTGCATCAATACTTGTGGCAATCCCCATTCCGATAAGACATTTTAGCCCGATACAACAAATGTTTCCCTCTTTTTCCTGAAACGCTTCGTATATGAATTTAATTCCGAGTATAAAGAAAATTGCAAAAACAAGCCAAGTACTGTATGCTTCAATATATTTGCTTATTGCACCAATTCCAATATACCCTAGACACGGCATTATGCTTTGTGCAATTCCCATTGTGAAAGCAAGTGCAAGTGAATTTTTTATCCTGTTATGTGTAAAAATTAAACCTTGTGAAAATGAAACGACTAAGCAATCTACACCTAATGCTATACTTAAAAACACTAATTCTGCGAAATGCAAACTTCCACCTCAAACAATCTATTCCATGGGAATTTATATGTAATATTATACTCATCAGGGGTGATATTCAAAAGTTCAAATATCTTTTGTTCAAACGGTTTCATTAGTTCTTTAACCAAGTTTTCATCAGGAAAAGTCAATTGCTGTCTGATATTCGCCTGATAAGCCCAATCATCTAAAAATCGAACAAGTTGAAGTTTCAAAAAACGTGAAACAAGCGGAGAATGTTCAGTTTCAGACTTTTCAGATTTTCTTTCCTGTTGTTTCGCAAATTTTGTTATAACAGCTCCGCAAATCAAGCTTCCCAAAGAATTTGCAGAAGTGTTCCAAGCAGAATAACCCAAAAAATTTCCGCCCAAACCTGTCTTAAAAATCTGCTCGACAAATGCATTGTCAGCTCCGTTTGCATACCTAACATCGGCAATAATGTATGGTTTTTGTGGCTTTTGCCAAGTTCCGGAAAAAGGTTTTGTCGGAACTTTCATAACAATTTCGCCCTGATGTTCCTCAAAATTATTTACATAAAGCAAAATATCTGCTTCATCAGGTTCGCAAACTTCGCAACCGGCAAGTTCGATTTGTCCTTTTACAGATTTTTCGATAGAAACATCTTCGTAATTCGAGATTAAGTCTTTGTATTCAGGTGCAAGAAATATTGGAGCGATTTTTATTGAATGGAATTTGGGAAGATTGCAATGCTGACAAGATGCAAAGATGCCAAGAGGCGAAGAGGCGAAGTCTGTATCTGGAAAGTTATTTTGTGATTCTTGCAACTGAGTTGAATTAGTATCAGCTGGATTCTTTCGGCTCGGTAGAGCCTCAGAATGACAGTTTTGCTTAGCTGCTTTTGATGCTGCTTTTGATACCGCTCTTGCAAGCAATGTCAGAGGGATTTCATCAGCACCGGTTTTTACAAATCCGCCTAAATTTTCTAATTCTTGTGCCTCTTTTACGTTGAACCCAAATTCCGCGCAATCATCTTTGGAAAATACCAAAGTTTCGAATAATCCTTGTTTTTGATATTGCAAAAACAGTTTGTTTATCTCAAAATTTCGTTTTCTTGTCGCGAGATAATCATCTAAAATCTCTTGAGGGACATCGGTTTGCCCCATTTTGCCATTTTTACAAGAATTAAAAGAATATTCAAAAATCTTTTTACCCCACTTGTTCCAATATTCTTTTTCTTCTTCGTTCACGTTGTTGTTGGAAATTCTCATAATGCTGGAAAATACATAGATTTTCGCTTTTTTCTTTTCTAAAATCGCTTTTAATTTTTCAACCCGAGCTCTGATTTCATCAAATGTATCAGGGCATCTTCTTGATGGTATCAAACCGCCATAAGCTACGGTGTCAAGACACATTACAATTGCATCAAGCTCCGACAGTTTTTCAAGCCATTCAAAAATTGCCTCAACATCGGCGTTTTTTGTTAGTGAACCGAGGAATTTCTTTTCAGGTATAAACAAATTTATTTTGCTATCTATTGCACAAATCTGTTGTGGTAACGTGTAACAAACGGGACGGTTATCTATTGGAATAAAAGCTATGTTCATAATTTAATTATATGTTAAGATAAAATTTAGGCAAACAGGTAACGATTTATGACACTTGACAAAACTCCCGAAATTATTAGAACAATGTTTAATATGATTGCGGATAAGTACGATTTTGTAAATAACGCAATGTCTTTTGGCACACAGAATTATGTCAAAAATCAAAGTATTAAGCTTCTTGAAATTCCGCATCACGCAAAAGTCATTGATCTTTGTTGCGGAACAGGTGATTTATCAAAAATTGTGAAAAAACAATCTCCAACAGCACTTGTGACGGGAATTGATTTCTCTGATCGTATGATATCTATTGCAAAAACAAGGGTTCAAGAGGTTGAATTTTTGCAAGGTGATGTGACAAATTTGCCGTATTCTGATGAAAGTTTTGATTTCGCCATAATGGGGTTTGGACTAAGAAACATTTTGAATGCCGAAAAAGCAATCGAAGAAGTTTATCGAATTTTGAAATCAGGCGGGTATTTTCTTCATCTCGATTTTGGAAAGAAAAATTTTGCAAGTAAGATTTATGATCTGTTGACGCCGATTTTGATTAGACTTTTTACCGAAAATCGTGAGGCATATTCGTATTTGATTAAGTCGAAACAGGAGTTTCCGACTCCTGATGATTTGATAAAAGATTTTGAAAGCAAGGGGTTCAAGTTCGTGCAACGCAAGGATTTTTTGTGTGGCGTAATTTCGGTGCAGGTACTCCAAAAATAAAAATATTTTCTAATGTAACGCTCTATGCATTCTCCTATTTACTTTAAATTTTTCATGCTACAATCATAGAAAAAAGGAGAAAAAATGCATAACGGAATAGAAAACGGTTATTACCACGAGATTACCCCATCAGGCTTTGGAATTGCCATTAAGGCCGGAAAAATTTTATTTTCAAAACAGTCAGATTTTCAAAAGGTTGAGGTTTTTGAAACAGAAAGTGCTCTTGGCAGAGTTTTGACTCTTGATGATTTGATGATGACAACAGAAGGCGATGAATATCATTACCATGAAATGATTGCTCATATTCCGATGATGCAACACAAAAATCCTGAATCAGTACTTGTTATCGGCGGCGGTGATGGTGGTACTGTTAGAGAAGTTTTGAAGCACAAAACTGTGAAAAAAGTTGTTCTTTGCGAAATCGACGGAATGGTTATTGACGCTTGCAAAGAGTTTTTACCGACAATTTCTTGCGGACTTTCTGATCCGCGTGTAGAAATAAAAGTTGAGGACGCAATTGAATTTATTAAAGACAAAAAGAACGAATATGATATTATTCTAATTGATTCAACAGATCCGATGGGACCTGGTGAAGGTTTGTTTACCGAAGAATTTTACACAAATGTAAAAAATTCTTTGAAAGAAGGCGGAATTATGGCAGCTCAATCTGAAAGTCCGTTTGTAAACAAAAACGAAATCAAAAAAATGTACGACTTGTTGAAAAAAGTTTTCCCAGTTTGCTCAACATATACGTCAAATATCCCGACTTACCCAGGTGGATATTGGGCTTGGGCATTCTGTTCGAAAGATGTTGAGCCGCTTTCATATTTTGCTCAAGATAGATATGAGGACGTTGCAAAAACTTGCAAAATTTACAATAAAGATTATCACAATGCTCGTTTTGCATTGCCAAACTACTTGAAAGAGCTTTTATAATAAAATAATTTTTGAAAAAGGGTGGTTTTTATACCACCCTCAATTTACAGACTAGGGATTACACTAAGGAGAATTAATGAAAATAGCACCGATTTCCAACTATACATTCGCTCAAAAAAATAATTTATCAAAAATTTCAAATAACTCAACTCAAATATCTACAACAACATTTACAGGTGTCAAAAATCCGCTTAAAGGGGCAGAAGCACTATCGTCAATCGTAATTGGCGGACTTGACGCAAGTCAAAAAATTGCATTATCGAATGAGGAATTGTTGCAAAAAGCTCATATTCAGAAGCTTTTCAATGCTGTATCTGAAAAAGGCTTGGAAGATGTAAAAAGGTTTTTCAACGCATCGAAATTTAATGTTAATTTAGGAAGTTTATCAAAAGAAGAGATTGCAAGACGCAATTTGCTTAAACAAAGAATTTTGAACAGTCAGAATGAAAGAGGGCGTACTCCATTATTTGTCGCGGCTTTTGACGGTAAAAATGATGTTGTAAGATATTTGGCAGAACAAGGAACTGATGTTAATATCTTATCAGACTCCGCAACAACAGCTTTTGAAGCTTCTGCACATAGGGGGCACATAGATGTTATGCAAACACTTTTAGACTTTGGTGCAAACATAGATGGTACTTATGAAAAAGGTGGAAACGCTTTATACTGGGCTCAAGTTTTTAAAACCGATAAAGAAGCCTTGCCTGTTGTTGAATTTTTGGTTGAAAAGGGCGCAAACGTAAATGCATTAAGTTTTGAGGAATGTACACCTCTTGATGAGGCAATTCGAACAGGCAACTTAAAAATTGCGGAATTGTTGAAAGAGCACGGTGCAAAGACGTTTGAAGAAATTAAAGCCCTTAAATATAAAGAAAGATTTATGTATTAAGGTGCAAAATGTTTTGCCAAAATGTAATTATTTGCATAAAAAAAGAACCTTTAATAAGGTTCTTTTTTTAGTTCTGTTTTTAAACTCTTTATTAAACAGCTTTTTGAACTTTACCTGCTCTTAAGCAAGAAGTACAAACTTTAATTCTCTTAGTTGTTCCGTTTACGCAAACTTTAACTGATTGCAAGTTAGGTTCTTGTGTGTGAACAATTTGTTTATGAGAGAATGTTAATTTAGCTGCTTTAATTGGAGCTTTTCCGCAAATTTCACATTTTTTTGACATAGTAATTTTTCCTTTTCTAGCTAGTTCATGTATTTTAATCATATCCTTATGATATATTTTTCACGAGAACAATTTACATTAGGATATGGGATATGAAAAGTTCAACTATCAGAAGATCAAATTTATCAAAGGAAAAAATGGCTGTATTAGAGGCTTTGGCTAAATACGGACACAACGGTTATGATAACTCCCCAAATGTTTACGTTAGACCTAGCAAGGAGAGAGAACTCGACATGCTTTGGCAAAATTTTAAAGTAAACCAAAAACAGGAAAAAGCTCCGGGAATTTATCTGTTTGCCGGATTTGTTGTTGGTGCTGTTGTAATGTTAATTATGACCGTTCTGATTTGTCTTTCTGCAAATGGAATTGATATTTTGAAAGAACATGCTAAAACGGCTCCTGCACCTGTTAAGAAGGAAAAATTGAACTTGAATTTCATTCCGTCAGCAACTGAAAAATCAGAACCGACTGAAACAAACGAAATTTATACGGTGCAAAGCGGTGATACGATGGAAAGCATTTTGGTTAGATTTTACGGTTCTTATAGCAAGGAAAAAGAAGCTCTTGTTATGAAAACAAATAACATGACAAACCCGAATAAACTTTCTATCGGGCAGAAATTAACAATTCCTATTGAAGAAAAGGTTGAACAGTAGGGGAAGAAATTATTTAATTAGTTTATTTGGTGCGAAAAATCGTGCCATATAAAGCTATCGTCATTTTTATATGTGTCAAGTAATTTGTTGACAAAAATAAAGATATTCTCTCCGAGGGAGAGAAAGAGGTTGTTAATGAGCTAGAGCGAATGTTACAACCTTAAGAGAGGGGTTGAGTTAAATAGTAACATTTTACACAGATGTTTGAAGTAAGAATAAAAGGCTACATATGTAGCACACCCCTCTCCCGCAGTTGTAAGTCTCGCTAATCGCTCGTCAACAACTGCGACCTCCACCCTAAGGGAGGTATGTATTTTTTGTCAATGAATTATTTGACATATACAAGAATGACGAAAAATTTTATAAATTAATATTACTAAAAAAGAAAACCCGACATCACATAAATGACATCGGGTTTCCCCAGGCTTCGAACAATTAGTACTGTGTCGGTTCTTTAAAGTTACTAAGTTACCAGAGCTTTATGGCACTCTTTTCAGGTAATTATAACTTATTCCCTTAATAGACTATGCCTCTTTGCTTCTTGGCATCTTAGCATCTATTTAGCACTACTATCTGAAAGATAACAGATATTAACGTAGCACCTATTCATTACAACCGAATGCGATAGTAATGTGTTCTCTTGGATTAACTGCGGAGATTTTGTATCCGCGAGGGTCAACAAGGTAAGCAAATTCGTCGCCTGTAGTTTGGAATAAGCCCATTGTACCTGACAATGCGGTTCTTGTTACGTCAACCGGAGCTTTAACAGTTTCCCATAAGCCATCGCCTAAGCTACGAGCTGCTGCACCGAATTGACCTTGAAATGCGTGACCTAGCATGTAACCTGCGTCGTTAGAAACGTTTTCTACGGCATTACCAAGGTTTGTAACAACACCACCGACAGTTCTGCCTGCTACACCAACAAGTGAACCTGCTAATGTGAACGGCATTTCAACTAATCTTGCAACAGGGTTTACCTGTTTTGATTTATTAACTTGGGCTTGTAGAATTTGTTTAGGTAATTTTGTTTTGCAATCACCATTTTTGATGTCGGTGAAAGACAATTTCAAAGCACCTTTATCACAACCTGATGGTCTGATAACTTCTACTACTTGACCTGTTACTGTTGAACCGCAAGGGTAAGTTACGCCGTTGATTGTAACGTCTTCAAGAGTGTTTGCTCTGAAGTATTGACCGACGTGAGAAGATTTTGCTGTCAATTGGTCAATCATTTTAACCTTCAATGTCGGAATTTTAACGATTTCTTCATTTTCAACAAACGCATTTTTGTTTACAGGACAAGCCGGACAAATGTTGTTTGCCGTTTTAGGGTTTGTGTCGTAACCTAAAGCTACACGAACCGTTTGCATCATTGATGCTACTTCTGCACGAGAAGCTTCTTTATTAGGCATAATCATATTTGGATTTGGCATGTCTTTAAGGGCACCGTTTTCAAGTGATTTCGCAACCGGAATTCTTGCCCAGTTTGGAATAGATGCACCGTCAGCGTATTTACTTAGGATTTCGTCAGCTTTACACTGGTCGATGTCGCAAGTCATACCTTTTGCAATTGTTGTCAAAGCTTCTACACGAGTTACAGGGTGGTTAGGCTTGAAGTTTCCGTCAGGATAACCTTTCAACAAGTCTTCGTCTACAGCTTTTGCGATAGCTGCGTTAGCCCAGTTGCTTCTCGGAACGTCTTTAAACAAACCTTCGCGAGGCATATCGCACTTGTCTAGATTGAAACCTTTAACCAAAATTGTTGCAAATTCAGCACGAGAAATGTGTCTGTTAGGTTTGAAGTAGCCGTCAGGATAGCCGACAACTACATCATTTATCGCAAGTTTGTCGATATCACATGCTGCCCAAAAACCGTTTGGAACGTCAGGGAATTGGCAACCACCAAGGTTTGCTGCCGCACCTGTTGTTTGCATTATTTGGTTTGGAATTTCATAGGGTACGAAAGATTTTTTTACTGCATCGATTGAGTTTGTTGATTGAAAATCGATTGGGCAGTTGTTTCCGTCCATAATTTTTTCGTTTCTGTCAATCGGAATACCATTGTGGCGAGTTGGAGCTTCATTTAAGCAAGGCATTTGAGTTGCTGCTCCTGTCACATTTCCTTGTGAAGACACAGTTGTACCGTTTACGTTGGAAGAAAGAATTCTTGGTGTTCCTGCAAGTGGTGTATCCGTTGAAAATACTGAGTTTGCAGGTTGCCCAACGTAGTTGTTTGTACCGTAAATTGCGTTTGGATAACCGTAAACCTGTTTCATATCTTTTCTGTCAGGTTTACCTGTTTGAGGACAGATTGCGCAAGCAGGGTCTGCCGGTTTGTCGCAACTGATTTCGTCAGGACAACCGCAGTCTGATTTTTTCGGTTTTTCACATGGGTCGCAAGGTTTAGCTTCTTGCTTTTTGCAATCGCAGTCAGGCATTGCTTTTTTACACTTTGTACAAGTGTTAGGTTTCACTGTTTCACACGGGCATGCCGGACCAGTTACAACAGGTAATGGTTCTGCGCAAGGTGCCGGAGTTTCCGGTGTTGCACACGGACAAGCCGCCATTGCTTGACTCAAGGAACACGTTGCTATCCCAACGGCAATTGCAGCTGCCACAGTAAGTTTTTTAATTGTCATTTTTTTACCTCCTTGTGGGCTTTTTTCTAAAAACCCCAAAAATATAATTTTAAAAAACCATACTAGATTATGTACTTTATGATAGGCATGAAACATTACCGTAAGGGGTTATTCTGTTGGGCTATTTGATAATTAGATGCAAAAAGGCAGAGGTGAAAAGTCGGTATCAGAAGCGGCTAAGCAGCTTTTATACCTTTTGGCATCTAAAATTCTTTCATAATCTCCTTCATTTATAGGATTAAACCAACACCAAAATGAGTTAAAATACAAATGGGTTAGAAAGTGTTTTGAGGAGTGGGCTATGAAAGATGATATGGATTTATATTTTCCGCAAACAGATGGGGAAATTTCTTCATCTATTACGCAAAGTTGGACAGAGCAGGCTATTGAATGTTATTCTATCAAATGCGACTGCAATCAGTGTTCTTTGAGAAACGGACACTACTCGTTCAAGTGCCAAATGCCAAAGGTTATCGATATTTTAATAAATGTTTCAGGACGACCTCGTTTGGCATAATTTTGTTGTATAATGTTTTTGATGAAAAAGATTGTAGTTTTATTCGCAGTATTTATAATTACATTATTACCCGCAAATGCTGATATAGTTAAAATTTCAGCGACAGATGCCGTTCATCTTGCTCTTAGCAACAATTTGGAATTGCAAGCGAAACGTAAAGAAATCGGGATTTTGGAGCAGGAAATCAAAATGGCGAATGCGCTTAAAAATCCGCAACTTCAATCTACAACTTTGATTGGAGCAATCGGACGTTCTAATGCAAGCCAAGCCGGAATTGCTTTGCCTGTTGAAATTTCTAAACGTGGAGTTCGTAAAAAAGCTGCAATTGCAAATTTGAATTTACTCCAAGATAAAATTCGTCAAGAAGAACTTAACCTTAAATTGGAAGTTATGAGTGCGTATTTTGACGTTGTTTACATGAAATCTGTTGTTCAGATTTTGCAACAACGAGAACAGCTTTATCATAAAATGGAGCAAATTGCAGAGGCAAAGCCGAAAAACTCTCCAAATTATGAAGTTGAAAAACTTCAATCAGATATTAAACACAAAAAACAGTTGATTTCTTTGAACAAAGCGAAGGCCAACTTACTTACTGCACAGTTTCAGTTTAATAAGGTTTTGAACCTCAAAGCTATTGATACAATGTATGATACCAGGGAAAATTCGCTGTTTCAGGAGCACATTTCGCTTTTGGATATTCAATTGCCTGAATATGCGACGATTGAAGAAGTTGCGATGAAATACAGTTATTCCATCAAAATCGCTTATGATAACATCGAAAAGTCTGAACAGGAACTTTCGGTTGCAAAGCACAAAGTTATTCCTGATGCGACAATTTTGGGCGGATATGCGTTTTCAGGAGACGGAAGATATGGTGGTGCGTACGTTGGCGGTGCATTAGATATTCCTGTTTTGTATTCGTACAGACCAGAGGTTAAGCGTGCTAAGATAGTTTTGGAAAAAGCTAAAATCGATAGAGTTTCTTTTGAAAACAAGTTAAAATTCGCTCTAAAAGAGGATTATAACAATTTTAAGTATGCAAAAGAGAATATGGGATATTATGCGGCGATTTTGAAAGAGTCGGATAATATTTTAAAGATGTCTGAACAGCGTTATGCGGACGGAAAAACGTCTTTGCTTAACTTGTTTATTATTGAAAATTCGCACCAAGAGATTTTGAACGAGTACATAAGCGATATGCAAGTTTATTATGACGCATATTTGGATTTGATGCACAATATGGGACACGATATTTTGCTTGATGATAATTCGCTTGATGATTTGTAGGTTGATTTAGTTTAATTTAATCGACCCCTCTCCCGCATTTCTAATGCTCGCAAAAGCTCGCAAAGAACTGCGCCCTCTCCCTCGGAGAGGTTAATTTGATCAAAATAGTAGCAATAAACAAGTTCTCTCTCCTAGGGAGAGAGTTAGAGAGAGGGGTCAAACAAGTCCACAATTATTAACAATTGTAAACCACTAAACCCCTTGATTTATCAATGTTTTTACATAAAAACATCTTTTTTGTATAATTAAACTAGCAAGTAAAAACATGTTCATTCTTTATATACATGCAAAGTGTAGAAATAGGAGGTTAAAAACCAAAAATGGAAGTTAAAGCAATTAGTACCCCGAATTTTAACGGTCGTAACGACAAACAAATTATTAGTAGAAAAAATCAAGAAAATAATACTTACCCTCAAATCGATTCAGTAGTAGATAAAAAAACAGCAAAAGCTATGCGTGATATGGTTTTCTCTTTTCTGGTGGCAGGAGCAGCAGCAGGTGCTGTTTCAAGTTGTGATGATTTGACATCTGCTTCTGCATCGGCAAGTGCATCAGCTTGGGCATGGTCAATCGGTGGAAACTGCCATCACCACGATACTGTAACAATAGTTAAACGTGATACAATTAATAAGACAGATACAATTATTCATACAGTAATTAAACCTATTTATGTAAAAGAGTATCCGTTCCATATTGGCGATTCTTTGATTGACCAAGGGCGAAATATTGGTGTTCCGGTTGATGGCCCTATCCCTGACGGTTCAAACAATGTAGTTTATGTAGGTTCAAAAGCTCATAGCCGTTACGATGACAAGTTCTATGAATCAATGGTTGATAGCGTTGGGACAAATAAACGAGAATTATCTATTATTAGTAAAATTGTTGATATGTCCGACAAAGCTAATCCAAAAACAACTTATATGAAAACTATTGTAAAAGATTTCCCTGGAAAAGGTATTAAATTAACAAGATACATTGCAGAAGGCACTGATAAAAAACCAACAGATGAAGAAGACTATATGTGGAATTACGCAGGTTATGAAGTTCGCACAAACGGCAGAGATGGCAGGCGTAATATTCGTGCAATAATGGATAAGCATGGAAACTTAGTATATAAAGGCGACTTCCAAAAAGGTAAAGATGAAGGTTCTTTCTTATACGGTTCATTAATCTATGACCCTAAAACAGGTGATGTGATTACAGATGACAAAGGTGATCCTGAATTCGCTCAATACGACTTTGACCAAGCTGTAATTTATTCAGATTACGTTAAAAAACAAGAATTTACACAAGATTATAAAAACCCTGCTTGGAAATATGAATAATTAAAAGCTCATAATCACTTTCTACACAACATAAAACAAAGCTTGCATCGACTCAGCTCCTTTCTAATTAATGTCGGTGCAAGTTTTTTATGCTATAATCTTTTTAATACAGGAGAACAAATATGTCAGGATTGGAAAAATTAATAGAAGTCGCTCGTGGAAAGCAAAAAGCAGATTTAGTTATAAAAAATGCGAACATAATTAACGTGTTATCAGAAGAAATTCACAAAGGTGATATCGCCATCTGTGACGGAATTATTGCCGGAATTGGTGAAAATTATGAGGGTGAAAAAGAAATTGATGCAGAAGGTTCTTATGTTTGCCCTGCATTTATTGACGGACACGTTCATTTGGAAAGTTCAATGGTTCTTCCTTGTGAGTTTGCAAAAGCTGTCGTTCCTTGCGGTACAACAACCGTAATCATTGACCCGCACGAGATTTCAAATGTTCTCGGACTTCATGGTATAAGCTACATGCACGAAGCTGTCAAAAATCTTCCGCTTGATGTTTACACGATGCTTCCATCTTGCGTTCCGGCAACTCCTTATGAAACATCAGGTTTCGATTTGAACAGTTACGACTTAGCCTTGCTGATTGACAGTCCTTGGGTTCTTGGAATCGCTGAAATGATGAACTATTCAGGGCTTTTAAATCTTGACAAAACTGTTCTTGCAAAACTTGATTTGGCTCGTTCAAAAGGTAAAAGAATTGACGGGCATGCTCCGTTTTTGAGTGGAAAAGATTTATGTGCCTATATCGCAAGTGGCGTAAAATCAGACCATGAATGTACAACACCGGCAGAAGCTATCGAAAAAATTCGCCTCGGAATGTATATTATGATTAGAGAAGGCACTGCCGCAAAGGATTTAGACGCATTAATTCCTGTTTTGAAAGAAAAAAATACAAGAAAATGCGTTTTCGTAACTGACGATAGACACCCGAAAGACTTAAAAGTTCATATTAACGATATGGTCAGACGTGCTGTTGATGCCGGTGTTGATATTGTAAAAGCTGTTCAAATCGGAAGTTTGAACACTGCGGAATACTTTGGGCTTAAAAATCAAGGTGCAATCGCACCGGGGTATAAGGCGGACATGCTGATTATGCCTGATTTAAAGACGTTTAAACCTGAAGTCGTAATTAAGGACGGAAAAATTGCTGCTGAAAATGGAAAGCTTTTACAAAGTGTTGAAGAGTTTGAAAAGCCATCTATCAGAAGTTCTATCAACGTTCATTGGATTGTTCCAAAAGATTTTGAAATTAAAGGAACTTCAAAATTTGTGAACACGATTGAGATAATCCCACATCAGCTTGTGACAAAATCATCTGTTTGCGAAGCTAAGTTTGAAAACGGACTTTTGGAAAGCAATGTAGATGAAGATGTCTTGAAAATTATTGTAATGGAGCGTCACAGAGCGACAGGAAACATTGGAAAAGGCTTTGTAAAAGGCTTTAATCTTAAATCTGGTGCAATAGCCTCGACTGTTGCGCACGATTCTCACAATATGATAATTATTGGTACAAACGACAAGGATATGTACACAGCAGCAGTTGAGCTTGTAAAAATGCAAGGTGGTAAGGTTGTTGTGAAAGATGGAAAAGTTGTTGCAAAGCTTCCGTTGCCGATTGCAGGTTTGATATCTGATCAATGTATCGAATACGTTCTTCAACACTGCGAGGACTTAAACAGTGCCGTAAAATCGTTAGGTTGTACGCTTGATGATGCGTTTATGACTATGGGATTTTTGTCATTGCCTGTAATTCCTGAACTAAAAATTACTGATAAAGGTTTGTTTAGCACGAAAAAATGGGACTTCATCGGGATTAATGCATCAAAATCGTAAGGAATTTAAGATTTGAATTTAGCGGTGTACACGGCGGCAGTTGAAAAAATATGTGCAAATGCCAAAATTACCAATTTACAAGGTTCTTGTTCTATGGAAAATAGAAAAAGATGTGTCATTGAAATATTAAACAATCCCGAGAAACTAAAAATATGGGAACGAAAGCAAGAGAGTTTTATTTAAAGACTGTAGGCTATTGACATATATAAGTATAAATGGTTTAATATTGTAAAAATATATTTGTAATAATGGATAATTATGAAAAATAAAATATTAATAACCGGAGCTAATGGTTTTATTGGAGCAAATGTGGTAAGAACGCTATTAAAAAGCAGTAATGACATATTAGCGTGCGATTTTAATAACACAAATCTTCCAGAAAATGTTACTTATTTGAATATTGATATTTTAAATGAAGCTAACAATCCCAAATTATATGAAATGCTGCAAAAGCCGGATATTATAATACATTTAGCTTGGCAAGCCGGTTTTAATCATTATGCAAGTAGTCATATTAATAATTTAACAAAGCATTTTGACTTTTTAAAAAATATGATAAATTCCGGCTGTAAATCAATAACCGTAATGGGAACAGCACACGAAGTCGGCTATCACGAAGGAAAGATTAAAGATGATACGCCCTGTAATCCGTTATCATATTATGGAATATCAAAGAATACTTTAAGGCAACTCTTGTTTGTATTTGCAAAAGACAAAGACGTATCTATAAAATGGTTAAGAGCATATTATATTACAGGTGATGATGAGCATAACCACTCAGTATTTACCAAGTTGTTGCAGGCTGCAAGGGAAGGCAAAACAGAATTTCCTTTTACCAAAGGAACAAATCAGTTTGACTTTATAGACATAAACGACTTAGCAGAAATGATAGCCAAAGCGTCACTTCAAACAGAAATAGATGGAATAATAAATGTTTGTTCAGGGGAACCAACATCAATGAAAGATAGGACTGAGGACTTTATTAAAGAACATAATTTGAACATAAAATTAAATTATGGAATGTTCCCACCAAGAAAATATGATTCTCCTGTTATATATGGTGATAATTCAAAAATTGAGGAAATCTTAAAAAACTATAAAGGAGATATTTAATGAACATAGGTGGTGCTTTACGAAAAATCATTGATTTGTATAAAGGGAAAAGTATTATTACCCCAAAGGACGTAATACATAGAGTATATGGCAAAATATACTATCCTTATTATGATTTGTATAATGCATTTGATAAAAATGGCGAAGACGATGTGTATAATGAATTCGGCGAAAAATTAAACCGATATTTTATTCGTGATATTCATACAGCATTTCAACCAAATAAAAGAGGACGCTATATCCTTTTTGATAGATATGATTTTGGACTAAAAACTCATTTTTACTCACATAATTGTATGTTAGAAACAATGGGAAACCCTGATAGAAGATATGGTTATCTTATTGAATCCGAATCTATTTGCCCAGAAGATTATAAAATTTTTGAAAAACATAAAGGTTTAGAAAAAGACTTTGATTTGATATTTACGTACTCTGATGAGATATTGAATAAAGTTGATAATGCAAGATTTATTCAATTTTTTGCAGGGCCTTTTGGCGACGTAGAATCACAAATTGATTCAGAGAATTATAAGAAAAAAACTAAAAATGTTTCCATTTTATCATCAAATAAAGCTATGTGTGAAATGCACAAATTCAGGCAGGATTTGGCTTTTTATTGCAAACGGAATAATCTGGCCGATACGTATGGGACTTTTGATGGCGGAGCATATATTCCTTTTTCTCATTGCTTAAAAGATTATAGATATTTTATATCTATTGAAAATGATATAAAGCCATATTTCTTTACAGATAAAATTGTTTCAGCATTGTTGTTACATACAATTCCAATTTATCTTGGAGCAACTAAAATTGATAAATTCTTTAATCCTGATGGTATTATTCAAATTACAAAAGATTCTAATATTGAAGAAGTTTTGAAACAATGTACGGAAGAAGAATATAATAATAGATTGCCTGCGATTATTGATAACTATAATAGAGCTCTCTATTATTGCCAAAGTCCGTTTGATATTATTTATAAAGACTACTTAAATAAAGG
>ERZ1034878.570-NODE-570-length-16406-cov-4.355575_pt1 | contig 16406 bp, 10 predicted proteins | sample MGYA00520593_ERZ1034878 | MGnify/ENA primary metagenome ERZ1034878 (study PRJEB33766, sample SAMN09781724) | gut metagenome | biome: gut microbiome | host: Homo sapiens | place: Madagascar | study: EMG produced TPA metagenomics assembly of the PRJNA485056 data set...
CAAAACATAAAAACATAAAAAATTGCATTTTTTATTAAAAAATATTAACAAAAAGAAAAATTTTTCCTTCTATTTTATACTAATCCTGTAAGGTATTGAGTTTTTAATATATTTAACTTATCCTTGATATAGAAAAGAGGGAGAAATATTATGCCGGTTATCGACAATGAAAAACTTAAAGAAATAAATGACGTTATCAAAGAAGTCGCAAATTTTATAGAAACAGACGACACCGTTAAACCTGATTTTGACGAATATGTCAGAACTCTTGGTGCGAGAAGATCCACCAACGAGTATCAGGGAGCTTGTTTCAACTATATTTTTGAAAGAAGATTGACCGAAGACAGAAAAAGTATTCTCGAAATTTTTCTTGAAAAAAGCAAAAAACTTCCGGCAACGACTAAAAAAATTGTCAAAGCCCTTAAAGATTCTATGTCATCAGTATTTGAAATCCGCAGGATGACAAAAACCGGATTTCAACTCTACAACATCATCAACGAAAAAGACTACGAGGCAACCTCGCTTGTCAAAATGACAACCTTCCGAGGAATGGGAGCAGGTCAATATGTAGTTGCAAGAATTTTCTCGTTTGAAAAAGTTCACTACCTCTTGGAAATTTCGGGCGTACTTGCAACAACAAGACGTGACGATGTATACAGATTTGCAGTTGCAAAAATTATCCAAAACCCTGAACTCGTCTACCTTGATAACCCGAAAAAAGTTCGTGAAATCGAAAAAGATATCAAAAAACTTTATGAAAAATTCACTGATTATTTCGGAAGTGATGAAGTTATCACGACAAACAAGCACGCTGACGAAATCATCGGCTTATTCAACGATTATGCGGAAGGCGGAGAAAAAGTCGACTTTCAAGACAAAATCGAACTTCCTGAAAAATATCAGTTTATCAATGTTTCCGAATTCAACAACTCCTACGACAACTTTATCGAGAATTCTTTGGGCGGATTTTCTTCCCACAAAGAAACCTATGACGTAGGCATTGTTTTTGACGAAGAGCTCGGGATGTATGCCGTTCCGTTCTACGGTACTTTTAACAAGATTTTTGAGGAGAAAAATCCTGCCGACATCTTAAACTACGACAAATGTATTGAGTATTTTTTGAGAAACGACAAATTTTCTGCAAACCTCATCAAACGAGTTGCAGAAAAGCACGAAAACTTTATGGCAGTAATCAACGGGTTGTACAAAACAGATTACACACTTGACGAATTGTTGCAAAAATACAAAGCACATTCACTTGAGCAAAAAATCTACTCATCAACTACTGTATTATACCGTTCACAAGCCTTTTCAAGCACCCTCGGCATAATTGAAGAAAACGAAGAAAAACCAAAACTTCCGGAAAACATCGACCTTTCTAAAATCGGCAGAAATGACCCTTGCCCTTGCGGAAGCGGTAAAAAATTCAAAAAATGCTGCGGAGCGAAGTTGTAATAAAGGCGATTTTACGTAAATAAAAACATGTCATCTTGAGGAGCAAAGCGACGTAAAGATCGCATCATCGTAACATGCGACGGCAATGCGATTCTTACGGCACTTCGTGCCTCAGAATGACATGTAAGTAATAGTTTTGACAGGTTTTAACAAAAGTAGCTTCGGTGCAACGCACCCGATTTAAACTTATTCACAAGCCTGATAGGGCGAATTTGCTTATCCACTTTTTCAAACACATTATAATCAAGAGAAGTAATTTTACTCTTTCACACCACCTTGGAGGATGTCGTTGATGAAGTATCTTTTGCCGAGCAAAAATACGATTATTACCGGAATTGTACAGATTACAGAACATGCCAAAAGTTCGCCCCACAAGGTTATTTCCCTGAAACTTCCCTTAAAAATCGCAAGCCCGACAGGAAGCGTTCGCATTCCCTCTGAATTCGTAACAATTAACGGCCACATAAAACTGTTCCACGTCGTTACAAAAGTGAACAGTGCCAGTGTCGCTACCGTCGGCAACGCAAGAGGTAATGCTATTTTAAAGAACATTTGAAAAAGATTGCACCCGTCGATTTTTGCCGACTCCTCCAAATCCTTTGGCAACCCTAAAAAATATTGCCTCATCATAAATATTCCAAACCCTCCAAACAACCCCGGAAGGATTAATGCCTGATAAGTGTCAATCAGGTGCATTTCTCGCATAAGAAAGAAGAGCGGGATAATGTTCACCTGTGGTGGCACAAGCATTGTTATAAGGACAATCAGGAATATCGCATTCTTAAACGGAAATTTCATCCTTGCAAACGCATACCCAGCAAGCGACGCAAACAAAACTTGCCCAATAGTCGTTATCACAGCAACAACAAGGCTGTTGAAAAAATATCTGCTTAACGGAATTTCTTGAAACACATTTTTGTAATTATCAAGCGTCAAACCCGAATAGAAGACCTTTCCCGCTTGAGAAAAAATTGCATCATTTTGCACAAACGAGAGGTTTAACATCGCAAAAAACGGATAAAGCATGCTTATCGCAATAAGAATTAATATAATATATCCTGCTATAACCCGCCAATTTTTCATAACCCTATTATAAAAAAAGGACGACGGCTTGTCCAGCGAAGTTGACAAAAAAAATAAAGGCGACAGCTTTATGCCATCGCCTTTATCTAATTTTATTAAAAATCGCTTACGCTTCAGCAGGAGCTTCTTCAGCAGCCTTTGCTTCAGCCTCAGCTTGAGCTTTTGCTTCAGCTTCTGCAGCAGCTTTAGCTTGAGCCTTTTTAGAAAGTTTAACTGTTTCTTTCTTTTGGTAGTTAAGAGTACCGTCTTCTTTACAGTTTTTCATCAAGTAAGCAACGGTTTCAGTAGGTTGAGCACCTTTCTTAACCCATTCCTGAGCAGAAGCTAAGTCGAATTTCATTTCTTTAGTTTTCGGGTTGTAGTGACCGAGTTCTTGAACCGGTCTGCCTTCACGTTTTGCAGCAGAATCAATAACAACAATTCTGTATGAAGGTGTTTTTTTAGCACCTGTTCTTTTCAATCTGATTTTTAACATTTCAATTTTCCTTCTTTATTTTGTTTTTTACAATCATCGAACCTGTCAAACAACGCAGCCGCCGCTTTGTTCGGCAAATCCTTGAACGAGGCTAAAGAGGAATTGCCCCATTCCAAAATAATTCAAACACAAATTTATAATCTTTGCAAGATGTAATTAAGAAAAGTGAACTTGAAAATCCGATGAGGGTGTAAATGTAAAGGTTAATGATATAACCCTAACGGGAAAATTTTTTAAACTATTTGACCCCTCACTGCATTTGTACGGCTCAATTCTTTCGCCTGCAACTGCTCCTCTCCCAGTGGTAGAGGTTCAATTTTGGGTAAACTTTGCCATAATTACCTTTGAGCGTAGCGAACTATACGAACTTATTAACCTATTCACTTATTTACTTATTCACTTCTATACAATATAAACGCCACCTAGTAGCCCTTCACTCCACAACTTACTGTAACTGTCGTTTCAGCTCGTATTTTACATCCGACAGAGGTCCGTTGTTTGGTGTTCTGATTGTGTTGTAGTAATTTCGCACATAAGTAAAGGGGTATTTCGGTATCCAACCGAGTTTTATGAAAATCGAAACAGTTTCAGCACCCTGCGAAAGCATGAGTTCATCAATCGTTTTTTCGTGTGCTGGCGAAATCGATGAGAATATCTTCAAAAGATAATCCGTAAAGGTTACTACAGAATAACCCGTTGTCGTCGCAGGTTTGGCTATAAGTTCCGAAATCTTGAAATTGGAATCGCCCTTAATATCTTTTATATTTTGCGGAAGTGCAAGTGCTTCGCCTTTTGCCTGCTCGATTTCGTACCACTGACCGTTGTAATTTATTCGCATAATCGTCGGCTTTGGCATATATATGTCGTCAAATTTATTCTCCAAAATCACATTACCTTGGCTGTCAATAACCCCGTACTTAAAGTTCTTGCAGGTCAAAAACATACCGCCGAAAAGCAAATCTATTGAAGAATACTCCATTGGCAAAAGGTCTGTGCCGTTTTCGTCATAAAGTGCATATTTGCCACTTTTTCCAATTTTTAAGTATTTGCCGAAAATTCTCTCAACATGTGTGTATTTTATCGGAATTATTTCGTTTCCTTCATAGTCTACAAGTCCGAATTTGTTCTTTTTCTGTACAATCCAAGAGGAATCTCCGAGGCGTATAAGCTTTTTGTAGAGCGGTTTTATGAGAACCGTGCCGTCCTCATTTTTCAAACCGAAAAGTTTTTCTTCGGAAGTGAAAACTTTGACTTTTGCAGGATCTATCGATTGATTTTCAATCGCAAAAGCCACCCCTTGCAAAAATAACAACATTCCGAAAATAATGCACCACTTCTTCATACCTAAATAATAGCATAAATTTTTCCAAAAACTCAAGAGTGCAACCAAACCTCGCCAGGTAAGTTAAATTTTGTAAATATAATTTTCTTGCGGTAGCAAAAAAATTTTTGGAGGAGTGTTCATGCGAAAAACGGGAATTTAAAGAATATGAAAATTAATTTTTATGGTTACAAAATGGGGTTTCTGGGCAGACGTGAGGACAGAAACACAACTTCACAATTAAAACATGACAACAATTACGCACTCACTGAACCTAATCAGAGAAAAATCGGCAACGCAATTAACAATTTGTCGAAGTATTCTGATGAAGAGAATTTAAGATTTTTGCTTGATGTTGCGGACAATCTTAAATACAGAACAAATATCGACACAGGCAAAAAGGTTAAAAACGACTGGAAAGGCATGTTGCAAACCGCAACGGCTACCTCTTTGGCAAACTCAAACCCAATTTTGAGAGAAAAATATCAACCTGAATTTGATAAAGTATTCAATAGCAAAAAAGCTTTGAACGACGACGAAAAAGAAATTCTCGCCGCTAAAAAAGAGATTATGGCAGCTGCTGATTTGAATTCTTTAAAAGAAAATTCAAACCCGAACATCAAGGCTCTTGAACGTAACATTGATTATTTTGTTGCGTCTTCTGAAATTCCGATTAAGCAAAAGTCTTATGTAATGAAGCGTTTGGCATATTTTATGTCACCTGAATATAAAATAAATCCACAATTAAAGGACAAGAAAACTCAAGTTCTTGCGGAAATGATGAACGACTTGACGGTCAACACCGCAGAATCCGAAAACTTCCCGAACATTAAGGCTATCAACCAAAAGCAAATGGGGATATGTGCAGCGATTTCTATCGTAAGAAAAACTGTTGCTTATGAGGACAAGCCGAACTATGTGGATTCAATTATGTCAGAGCTCGACGACAGCGACAAGGTAATGGTTTACGACAGATTTAATCTCGGCTCGGGCAAAAGAATTCCTGTCAAGAAAAATTATATCGATTTTAATTATGCACTCGAAAAAGGCTACCGAATCGTGGACGCATCGGCTTCGCAGTGGATGAATATTGCGGACATGTACGGAATTAACAACGAAAATTTAGAAGAGTACAACTCTTATGATAAATTAAATTTTGACGCCTTCCACGATTCGCACTTTGTGAAAAATTTTGAAGACGACAAGTTGATGCGTAAACAGTCATACTATCAGGCATTGACAAAAGCCGAAGAGACAATCAAAGGCTACAAATCACAATTAATCATAGCTGATGTAAACAGAGTTGAAAACCACAATCAATTCTTCAAAAATATTGAAGCAAGTGCAAACAGCAAAAAAGTTATCACAAGAGAACTTGCAAAACTCATGCCTGACAAAGATTTCAAGGCACTCAATTCTATTGCGTCAGAAATGATTTCTTTGGAAAAACATTACTCGGAAGATATTAAAAAAGGCAAACCTGAACTTGCAGAATTTTCGTTTATCCCGAACGAAGAAACTTCTCAAAAAATTAAAAAAGTCAAAAACTACCTTATAAGCAAAGGGGTAAGTGACGAAAAAGCGTTGAATGATGTTGCAGACAGCATTGTCACCTCTATTGAAGAGATTAATTCACTTGCCTCAAAAATTAACCCGTCAAGCACTGCAACCTCAAAGATTACGGATGCCAAACGAGCATATCATGCGGAAGCTACTCACAGAGCTGCAATAATGATAGGGTTGCAGGAAAAAGATGTTTTGACGGACAATTTGATTTCTTTCCACATTCCGGATAGGGAAACACGTATTTCAAATGGTTTGGGTAATTTGATTAAGATTGCGGAAAAAACCGACAATCAACTTTTGATGAACCACCTTGCAAAAATCTTCAACAAAACACCTGATGACAGAAAAGGTATTGTTGAATGCTTGCAAGCCGTAAAATACAACCTTAATGCAAATACAACCGAAGTCCTTGACTTTTTGTACGACAGAATGGGACTTGAAAGCAGAAAAAATATTCTTTTGAATGAAGTCAAAGAAAGCATTGAAGCCGTCCAAAAAGCTGACAAGGAAGAACAAAAACGAATTGCGTCTTGTTTGGAAATCAAAAACGACAAGCAAACAGTCTTGACTCAACTCAAAAAATTTGAAAACGAACTTTCAAAAGAAGAAGTTCCTGAAAAAACATACAACGAAATCTTGAACAAAATCGGCTACAAAGATCAGGCAGAGATGTTTGTTGAAAGGTTCAAAACGGTTGTACAATACCTTCAAAACAAGGATGACCCTGATTGGGAATACAACGTAAAAGCAATAAAAGAATGTAACAACATGCCTGAAAGTGCAACTATGGAAGATATTTTAGAGGTCTTCAAAGATATCGGTGCACAATACAACGGACTTGCAACAGAAATCGATATGGCAGAACGAATTTTGAATTCTTGTTCAGAACCGGGGCTTTTGCCTATTGATACAAAAGAAGGTAAATCTATTCTTTGCAACGGACCTGCACTGGTTATTGATGCAATGGAAAGACGTGGCGAACTTATTCCGTCAAAGACAATGAAAAAGTTGCAGACAAGATTTAATGCAATCGAAAAAATTAAATCAGCCGACGAATTTGCAAGCCGTCAAGGCAAGATTTCACAACCTGAACTCAACAGACTTACAAAAGAAGAAAGTGATGCTGTTAAACACATCAAGAAAAATATCAACAAAACGTACTCGGATATCGTCAAAGCAAGAACAAACCAATACCGAGAAATAAGACCGCTCCTCGAAGAACTCAACAGAGAAGTCGGTTCAAGCGAAGGTAGTTACTGGATAGCAAATGAAGGTAACAGCGGCTTGAACGGGGCTCAACAGGTCAAAATTATTGAGCAAATTACGGGCAGACCGTATTATATGGAAAGAAACATTGATACTGCCGTAGACAGAATTATGAACGGTACACACTCCGGTGTTTCCAGCTCAAGCGTATTCCACGACAAAATCGGGGGTCACGCTCAATATATTGCCGACATCAAGGAGGAAGGTCCAAATAAAAAACTTGTACTTTACCACGACAACACATGGGGACCTTCTGAACACGAAAACGTTTGGATTGACTCGGACGGCGTTACAAGAACCGACTACAGCGACAGACGTGGCGGTGAAACCGGCTACATTACAAATGACAGTTGGCGAAACGGAAACTACGTAGAAGATTTGTTGACAAAACCTGGAGAAGTAATCCCTGAAAACGTTAACAGCAAGGTTTACAACAGAATTAACCACACAGACAACGAATCCTTCAAGTTCGCAATTATGTATGATGCAATTATTCCTGGGGAAAGCCCGAAATTAAAAGACATTGCAGGTTCAATCAAAGATACCATCTACATTCCTGATAAAGTATGGATTAAAGACTTTGAAAAAGAAGCATCCCAAATGTCTGCAAAAGAATTGAAAGCCGCAGGCTTGGCAATGGATTATGCTGTTGAATCTTACAGCAAGAAACTTGAGGAATTAGACAGACGTCTTGACAAATCAATGCTTTCAGAAGGTATCAATTCAAGAGCAGATTGGGAAAAATTGCCTGAAAATGACTTTGTAAAACTTACGTTTGAAAAAGTTGCGACAAAACTTGCAAACCCTAACTTCTACATGTACGACAAACTCGCAAGTGCAAAATCTATGGATGAAATTCAGAAAATCAAAGACACATTGAGAGAAAATGCAATAAATGATTTTGGGTATTCTTTTGACAAAGATAAAGATATTGCACTCTACTATGCTTACGAACACAGCAGAGAAGTTTCTCACAAACTTATTGAACTGCTTTCTGCAAACAATGTTCCGTATGATGCAGAACTCGTTCCGAAAATTTTGAAAAATACTGCACATTTTGCGAAAGAAAATAACGAAAAATTTGACGGAAGTCTTAAACACACGATTGATTTCATTGTTAATAAATCAATGAAACAGTATCGTGAATTTGTTCCGTCAACACCGGACTCTGAAAAAGTTGCAAAAGAATTTGAACCGTTCCTCAGAGATAAATTAAACGAAATTTTCTACTTCAATGAAAATGATCTTAAATCAGACAAATTCAGAGCAAAAGCTGTCAGAAACTGGATTGACAGAACTTTTGAACCTAAAAACGACAAAGAATTTGTTGAAATTTACAGAAAACTTCAAGATATGACAACGGAAGAATTTGAGCAATACACGAAAAACTTGAAGGACGAAGATCTCGGTATTAAAGATATCGATGGTTACGATGTTCTTGTAAAATACAAAGCTCAAAACCAACAGGCACAATCCGATATTGCAAACATTATCTTCAACCAAGAATATTTGGGACAAATAAAATCAAGCAAAACAAAACCATCTTATAAATATCAAAAAACTCAAAAGAGCCTTCGTGGTGCGTACTACTCGGGTGGAAAAACTTTTGATGATATTTATAGAGAATTTTCTAACTCAATGGTATCGCTTGAGTACGAAAAATTGTTCAACAAGTACAAAGATGTAAACTTTAGAAAATACAACGCATTTCCTGCTTACCCTAAAGTTGATCTTATTTCTGACAGATCTTTGGAAGAAAAACTTGAAAGTATTGACAGAACGACCTCCGAAACACTTTCAGTAATCAAGTTGCGTAAGAAGGTTTTGAACTCTTACAATCTTGTAACAAAACTTGAAAGTTATTTTGGGAAAATGTCTGACGATAAAAAGCTTTCTGAAAAAGAATATCAGGCAGTAAACAGTCTTGCCGGTGAATTTTTGACGAACAACTATGACGACCCTCAAATGGGAGAAGGGCTTCAAGCTGCACTCAAAATTATGGAATTCGACAAAAATGAACCCGTCAAGAGTTACAGACCACTGATTAAAACAATTAAACTTGAATACTCAATGGCTGAAAAAACAAACAAAGAACATCCGTTCATGGAAACGAACAAAGAAAGTCTTGCTTATTTGAAAAAGTATTTCGACACCCTTGTTTCCTTTAATATTCCGCAACAGTATCAAAGATTAATCAGAAAGGACTTGAAAAACTGGATTAACGAAGAATTCAGAATGCAAGACCCGACACTCAGTGGCAAATACGGTTCTATGGAAATTCGTGCAGCATTAGACAAATTCAGCAAAGGCAACAAGAAGAAACAACTTGAAGATTTTGCAGAACTCGAAAGTGTCTTGGGCGAAGTTCACATGATAAAAAATGAAGATGTTTTGAATTACAACAAGATTTCAGCATTTTTAAAAACTCAAGAGGCGAAAAAACTTGCTTCTCAATACCTTGACAAATACATAAAACCTGAAGCTCGTCTTCAAGCCGAGAAAATGATGAACGACTATTTGAAGAACCGACTTGAAACAGCAACAGCCCGCAGATATGATGAAAACAGAGCAAATATTGCCAAGACAAAATTCTTTGAAGACTTCAAAAAATATCACATTTCAAAACATCCGCAAGAATTACTCAAAGCCTACATGATGTCTTGTGCCAAAGATGCAAAACATCCTGAGGATAGAAAAATTTATTCTCAAATGTTGGAACACAATTTGGAAATGGCAAAACTTATTGATATTCAAGAAGGCTTAATGAAGGCTGTATCTTCCGGTAATGCTGCTGCAGTGAAGAAACACTTCAAAGATTACTATGTAAATCCTTACGAAGAAGACTATCAGATGACAATGGATTCACCTGAATCAATCAGTTTCATTGTTAAAAATCTGCTTGTAAACTACAACACGGAAACTGCAAAAATGTTTGTAGAAAAACTCGGGCTTGCAGAAACCTTCATTGACATCTCAGCTAAAGAATTTAAGATGTTCGATGTCGACCAAAAAATCAAATCTGTAGTCAAAATTGCAACCGCGACCTCAAAGAACATGACGGCAGCAAGCGAAGTATTGAAGGATTTGCAATCGAAGATAGATAACTCCGATGAACCTGAAAAACTTATTGATGAGGCTAAAGAAGCCCTAATTCAAAAGACAAAAGGTAACGGACGTAAAAAAGAAATCAAAAATTATCTTGAAGCACTCGATGACTCAAAAAAACAAATTCAAGAAGATCCGACAGTGAAAAGATCAATGATTGTGGAAATCAACATGGATGAAGTTAAGGCAGAAAACATTCAAAAATCTAACAACGAATCCGTCAACACTCAAAACTTCTTGAACTTGGTAAACACAATGTATACCTTCATTGCAAACTTGAACTTGCCGGAATACTCAGAAGCATACAAAAAGCAACAAGAACTCACGAAAGAATTTGATGAATTTTTGGTAAAATACAAAAATGCACTTAAACAACTGGCAGAAGTATGCCAAGGCATCAAGCTTATGGGTGACTTTGATGATGAAGGAGTTGTCGTAGAAGACAACTAGGAGTGAACGAAGGTTTCTTCAGGACAAATAATTGCAGTTAACACGGCGTTCGGATATTTTCCACAACCCGTGTCAATGCAAATTTTGTCCGCCTGAACCTGCGGTTCGTCAAACTCCGTGTGTCCAAATATAATCTTTTTCGGGAAATTCGTTTTATGGTTATAAAATTCCGAACGGATATAAAAAAAGTCCTCTTCCTGCTGTTCCTCAAGCGGGATATTCGGACGCAATCCGGCATGAATAAAGAAATAATCTTCGGTTTCGTAATACGGGAGCAAACTTTCTAAAAATTCGCCGTGGACATTGTATATATTTTCAAAACTGCCGTAACTTTCCACCGTCTGAACTCCGCCATAATTCCAGAAAAGGTATTTGTAGTATTCATCCCCTTTTCGTGCATTCAGGTAGGCGTATTCGTGCGATCCTTTGAGATACACGCATTTGCAAAAATCGCCGAGCGAAATAATTTTGTCGATAACACCTTTTGAATTTTTGCCTCGGTCAATATAATCACCCATAAAAACGATAGTATCGTCAGGCATCAAATCTAATTTTCCCAGCAAACTCTCAAGTTTTCCGAGCTCACCGTGGATATCCGTAATCCCAATAATTCTGTTTTCTCTCTTCATAACACTAAAATTTTATAATAAAATCACCCTCATTGCAAAAATAATATTGTACAAATTGCCAAATTATGCTAATATACCCTTACAAAAGTAAAGGAGTTTTAATATGAGATTATTGTTGGTTTTATTATCTTTAGCAATTTCTGCAAACATGGCATTGGCTTACGACTACCCTGACAACGTTCAAAGTTTTGTCGAAGTTAACAAAAAAGTTTACTACAACCCAACAAGCTCAACTTGGGCAAGAACTCCACTTGCTAAAGGGCTCATCTTCACAAAACACATGACTGTCGGCTCGGGCGGATTTTCAGAATTTTTGTTAGATAAAACCTACTACGACACAAATACAACCTTGGAATTTTACGATGGAAACAAACTCCTCGGCTACAATCAGCATGAATTGAAGTTTTACGAACTCGGTTTTAACAACAACAAAATCACGAGAAGAGAACTTTCCGCAGACGAAGTTCAAAAACTTTTTCCTGACGTGAAAATCGTGAAGGTTTCACAATTCAAAAACAACAAAATTACTCTCAAAAAGCCTGTTGGCAAGACAAAAACCTTCCTAATCCTGAACGATACGGACAGAGATTTTTACAAATATAACTACGAAAATCACGGCAACGGCACAGAATTAATCAAATCAATCGTAGAAGTTTCATCATCCAAAAAGATTGTGTTCTCGCACTTTGGCAGCAGAGAAGAAGATTTTCCGATTTTGACAATAAACATCAAAAACGGTTTCAGGTGTAAAAAATGAAAAAAGTCCTTTTATCAGCTTTTTTAATTCTTGGCATAAATGCGTGCTTTGCTTACAGTTTGAACGGTTTTAGCGAAAGGTTTATTCGCAAATTTCAAAACTGCGAACCCTATATTGAAAACTCCGCATTTAACAAAAACGGAACGGTTTACCGTGACAAAAAGCAGATAGAAGGTTGGTACGGCGACTATTGTGCCTACAAACAGGTGACAAAGTTCGCAGGAATAACCCTTTACACCACCTGTGCATTTTCAAAATCACAAGTCAGCGACCTCTACAAGGCACTCTTAATCCAACCAAAATCCTTCGGATTTGACAACAAAACCCAAGAAATTTGGGATAAATTTGTGCTGGACAAAAACAACTGCCACTTGTCAGGTCAAAACATCTTTGGCAAAGGCATTCAGGTTGAACCGAAATATATTCCGGATTTCAAAGATTTCAGACCGCACAACGGACTATGAATACATCAAAACACTGCTAAAATGTACATCTCTTACGAGTTCAAGAACTTTTTTGATAAAATTTTTATATGAAGTTCTGTCAGCTTCGCCTGAAAGAATAATATCCGCATTAGCTTTTGTCGGGTGAATATGGATTTTTGCCTTGCTCGCCGCATTCAAATAAACATCATCGGCAGAAGAGCCCAAATCCCTTTCTGCAGCACGTCTGTAAAATCTTTCTTTTTGGACATTTGACGATACATCAACATATATTTTAAAATCAAAAGCATCTACGACTTTATCGGTCAAGGTAAATAAACCTTCCGAAATAATAATTTTTGACGGAGTAGTTTTTGTAACATTATCTATGCGTTTCGCAGTACCTGACATATCATATTTAGGCAAATAAACCGTTTCCCCGCCTAATAAAGACTTAATATGTTCTTTCATCAATTCCAACTCAAGAGCCTCCGGAACGTCGAGGTCGTAATGCTTTGCGAATTCGGCGAAACTTCCCGCTTTTATAACCATATCAGAACGGTCATAATAATAATCATCCGTATTAATTCTGGTTATTAAATCTTTTATATAAAATTCATCAGCAAAAACCTTTAGGGTGTCAATAATATCCATTGTAATCGTTGACTTGCCGCTTGCTGTTTCGCCTGCAATCCCGATTGAGCAAGAGCGATTTTTTGCTCCGGATAAAAATAGTGCCATTTTATGAATGGCACTATCTGATACAAATTGAAATATTGAATTAGATGAATTCATTTCATCTTTAAAAATCTTATTAAGTCTTTTTTCTATTGATTGAAAAAGAACTAACTTACGGCTGGCTTGCGGTGCAAATCCTGCCTTATGAGCACTAATACTTTTGGTTATCGTATTTTGCAATTTTATAAATCCTTATTTATGTTTTCAACAGGTTTTATTACAATAAACCACAAACATGATAAAAATTGTCATGTATGTTAAAAATAATTAAGATGAATTATTTAATCTTTTTCAAAGACGAGATAAAGTTGTTATGCTCAACATCTCCGTCAACCTTTGTAAGGAAGATTTGGCAATCCTTTTCATCCGCCTCAATCGCAGGCAGTTGTTCCAATTCGGAAGAATAATATTGAATATCATTTCTGCTGCTCAAAGGAATTCTGTTAGCCAAACTGTTAAGCGAAATGTTTCTCAAAAATCCTGCAACACCTTTGTTTTTGTTGCTGAATTTTGTATAAATTCTCAAAATAGCATCACTGTTCTCAAGGTTGTAACGCCCGACAATAAAGGCACTCAACTGTGGCGAGTACGATTTAATTTTCATCATCTCAACAACATTGTTTTTCAATCTCATATCGCCCGTAATTTTTTCAAATTTACCATCAGGAATTGTAATCATATCAGACAAAGTCGACGGACTAATCATAACGAGCGGATTTCTAAACAATGCCGCAAACTTCAAAACATACTCAACAAGCCCGATTTTCTGAATAACCCCGTCTTTTACAAGAAATTTTATAGAACCGTTCAACTTTAAAGACTCATCCGTATTGAGCTCAATCAAACCGCTTGCCTTACCCGAAATTTCTCTCGGCAAATTAAGCAAAGATTCTGACATCAAACTTGAATTTACATCCTTAATTCCGAGCCTGATTGCATAAAGGTGTTTTTTCAAGTCACAGTTGACTTTCAGGGTGGAAATTCCTTCTGCAATATCAAATTTGTTTGACTCCAACTTCAAAACATTATTTTTGTCTAGGGTCAAATTCGCCACAATATTGCCAAACTCAATATTTTTGTACTTGCCTTCCTTTAACCTCAAAATACATTTTTCGACAATCAAATTATTAACGTCGAAAACAACAGTGTCATCGTTGTCGTCATACTCAACATTCGTAATCTCTTTTTTCTCAATAGCAGAAGTATTTTGCTCATTGAAAGCCTGCATCATCCTTTCGACATCGATACTGTCCATACCGAAATCAACATCCTTCACAACAATCGGATATTTGATAGCATTTGCAAAAGTTCCCTTCAAATCGTAATGAGAACGCCTAAATCTACCTTTTGAGTTAATATAAATTCCGTTCGGGTCAGTAGAGAGTTCGCCTTCCTCAACCAAAAATCTCTGGGACGGAACCATAATTTTTTCGGCGGTCATGTGCCCTTTTAAAACAGGATACGGCCCATTGTTCAAGACCCTTAGCTCACCCGAAAATTTCCCGCCACGGAACAACTTTTGCCCGACAAAAAGATTTAGAAATTCACTCGGCAACGGTCTTGGAACATTAAATCCGAAATCCATAACCACCGGAAGAGGTTTTGAGCAATCGACATTTCCACTCAAAGATAGAACAGGCTTGATTTTCGACTGTTTGTTAATAACTTGTGCGATATAATAATCAATATTTTTTATATTTAAAATATTATCCTCAAAATGCATATCCGCCTTAACCGCTCTATCATAAGCCACCGGCGAAAAAGACGTTCCGTCAACAAGAATATCATCACCCTTTGCAATTTTTGACATCACGGTAACATCAATTTTATTAAAAATTGATTTGACAAGAATTCTTGAACCCGCTTTTCCAACAATCTGCATAGGAAAACCTACAATTTTGGACAAATAATCTTTTGCAAATTCATTTCTCAAAGAAGTATCAATCGTGACATCGGTGTCGCAAGAATTTGTGTAATCTTTAATAATACCGTTAATTTTGACCTTATTCACCGCCTGCCTGCCGTGATAACCTAGGAAATCCTTGAACTTGATATCATTTTTTGATAAAAGCACTTCGCCACCCGTCAAAGTCAACGGCAGATTGTTTACGGGCACAATTTGAAGTTTCAGATTGTTCAATTTTACCTTGCCGGAAATGTCGTTTTTCTTCAAATTAATGTCAAAATCGAAATTCCCGTCCATATCTTTGAAATACGACAAAATTTCGCTACCATTATTAATGATAATATTTGAATCAACGATTGCAGTAACGTCACGAACCCCGAATTTTCTCGACGATAAATCTACATTAAAGCCCTCTTTTCGAGAAGCTGTCGCATTAATATGAACATTTGATCTGTTGATATCCAAAACGCAATCATTCACATATAAACGCTTGTTTTGAATAACAACACTATTTTTGTCAGCGATTGCAAAATGAAGCATTTTCCCGGCTTTTGCAACCTCTGTATCAATATCAAAATGCACATAGCGTTTAACTTTTTGAGTATTATCAATATTTAAATTATTTGCCTGAACTTTAACATTAACATTTGGCTCTAACGTGTATAAAATCAAACTTTTTTTCAAAGAAAGAACTGAATCATAAAAATCAATATCCCAATCGCTTTCATGTTTCTTTTCTTCCTTTTGTTTCGGGAGTGATGACATAATTTTATTCACATCAGCAAATACGTAATCCAACCCAACTTTTTCGACAACAATATGTTTGTTAAAAATATCTTTGAAAGAAAAAGCTGTGTCTAGTTTTTGAACCTCGAGCATTTTTTTGCCGTCTTTTGATGCGGTAATCCCGTCCAAGCCAAAGAAAATTTCAGGCGTCATTGAGGTTTTGAGGTACGGATTTTTAATTTCGACATCAATATTGACATACTTTTTCACCGATTTTTCGGCACAATTAATAATCTTCGGGTTTGAAACCAATTTCGGCAAAATCTTCAAATAGACAACAAACGGCGTCGCAACAGCAGTCGCAAGTGTAAGCACAACTATTGAACTTATTAAAATCTTTGTCCTCGTAATCATCACATCAAAATTATAACATAAGAAAAGAAAAATTCTAATGAGTTTGTTTCAAATAAGCTTCAACAAACCCGTCAATATCACCGTCCATAACAG
>ERZ1034878.573-NODE-573-length-16343-cov-16.764919_pt1 | contig 16343 bp, 18 predicted proteins | sample MGYA00520593_ERZ1034878 | MGnify/ENA primary metagenome ERZ1034878 (study PRJEB33766, sample SAMN09781724) | gut metagenome | biome: gut microbiome | host: Homo sapiens | place: Madagascar | study: EMG produced TPA metagenomics assembly of the PRJNA485056 data...
TAATAAAAATAGCGTGTTATTACACCAAAAATAAATTTATCTCTTACAAAGGTGTTATACAACTTCCTTTTCAGTTTTCTCTGTAAAAGATTGAATCTTATGCTCTCTATTATAGATTTGTGCATTACATTTCTTATTCCATTTATCCCACTAAGTTGCGTTTTCCTCTTTTACCAAGGAGCGTTAATAGATCGGGTGGTCAATTACTCTTTAAGGAATGGCTACTTCCAGGCCTATCCACTATTTTTATATTATAGTGATCCCGGCGGGATTCGAACCCGAGACCCCAACATTAAAAGTGTTGTGCTCTACCAACTGAGCTACGAGATCAAAATAGATTTTCTCCTCCCTTCAGAAGAACACAGCCTGGTCATGATCCAGGAACTAAAGAAAATCTATAAGTAGGGCGTAAGGGATTTGAACCCCTGACTCCGAAGGTATAAGCTTCGTGCTCTAACCACTGAACTAACGCCCTGATTTTAAGTTATGGTTGCAAATTAATAAAATCATCTATAACTATACTGGACGAGATTATTTCGCCATTTTTATTTATTGCATATTTTGTACCTTTTGGTAATCGTCCTTTGGCTATTGCAGAATCAAAACCCGTATCACCATAAATGTTAAATAAATGTTTATCTTCTGCAAAAATGCGCTTTTTGTATATATGAACTTTGCCATTGGAATAACGGAAATACACTTTATTAGAAAAGGAATGAAATCCTTCACATCCTCCTATTCCAGGGTAATCATTTACCCTAAAAACCATACTCGTGTTATAAATTATATCTAAAATATAACGATATCGTTTAATCGGAGATACATAAATTCCTTTTATAGTATCATATTGAACAACTTTCCAAATGACAATATCTTTTTTGGCAATCTTTAGTTTCAATTTATTAGATAACCAACACATAACGATGTTAATTTAAAGCTTTTAAATAGTAATCTAAAAATTAAGGTTAAGCAATGGCAGGGCTCTACAAACCCGATACAATTTTTATTAACGTGAGTCTTGACCATAACTCATTACAGTATCCAGTCTTTTAACCTCGTCTGGTTTGGCTTGCTTAACCTTAAAATAGAAAATTTTTAGTCAGTCTTTCACTGAGCTTCCATATATACATATGAAGAATCATACCCGTATAACACCTGCGCAGGTTTTTGTTATATCGGATCGTCACCTTTAATTCCTTGACATTAATACTGCAGATTACGTCAATTCCTTAGGCTACTGCTTTCTAAAAATTATTAAAAACAACAATGAGATCATTGATTATCTTCTTACCCAGGAAAATGAATGTTTGTATACGATGAGAACCTTCTCTTTAGTGTTATATTCCATATAATCATATGAAATATTATTCGCTCTTAACAAGGCATACATCTGTCTACGGTCATTATTTGTTAGACTCTTACCATGAGTATAGAATCTGGCAACAACTTCTTCAGAAACCGCCAAATCATATTCAGGAACTGGGTTCTTGTTTTCCTCTTCCTTGCAGAGCTTGACAAATGCATCGGAACGGTTGAACCAAGCTAGATCGTTGTTAAAATAAAATGCTCCAGTCATGAAACACTCATAATCGTTGGCGTCTATTGCATAGAGAGCTAATTTTTCGACCGAACATTTTCTTTTTTTATCAAACTCGTTCCACCATTCTTGTTTTCTGGCAAGATTGATAATTTGTTTTGTTGTCAACATAATATTTTGATTTTTAGTTATTTACAAATGAAAACTCCCATTCGTTTAAGAACGGGAGTTTTTGCGTTATTTTGTTAACGCAGACATCGCATCGTTAAGACACTGTAGTAAGTCTGGTCCCTTTGCAAGTTGTTTATCAAACCAAGTTATTGGTTCAATAACTTCTTCATCTGTAGGGATTAAAAGCTCATAACTTTCGCAAGCATGAAGCCCATAGGCATCTACAACATCTACTAATGCTACCGAGTAACCTTCGGTCGTGGCCACGATACTTAAAGCCTTGCTTCTTTCTCCTGGAAGGTTTAATGGAATGATCATGTTTTGTGTTTTAATAATTGATTAAAAAATCATTCCAATAAATAAACCATCCCGCACTTCACAGCGAAGGATGATAATACTATGTGCATAATTTGGCCATTCAGGCTTTGTTGTTGTGAGAGGACTCGAACCTCTACGAGAAGAACCAAAATCTCCTATGCTAACCATTACATCACACAACAATTTTGAAACTCTTCCGCATTTCACAATGAAGAAGAGTTAAGATAACAAATAAAAATTAGTATGTTAAGTCATTTTATGACTCGTAGCTCGGACGAGAATCGAACTCGTAAGGGCATTTCTGCCCAGAGGATTTTCCTGCCACACCTGCTTTTACACAGGCAAACTTAATTTCATCCATAATTACCCATAGGCGATTATACTCTTTACTATTATGGGAACTTTTAAGTTTTTGTGGTCTGGACTATTTCTTTACCATATTGAAATTGCGCGCAAAGAATTAGGAAATCAAGATTTACATGAGTATTACTCATTACTCCAACCAATATTTTACGCATTCTACTATAAAATACAACCCATTACTGGGATTTGTTCATATCCATTCTTTTATTTCAACTTAGGTGTCTCCTATATAGTCTCTACACATTTATGAAGTGAATGGGCGTATCGTTATCCATTCTTTAATACGGCACTTCAATTTAGCTCGTCATCACCAAAACCTATGTCACCATAGATGAGGTTTCTGTCGCAATTATTTTTGAGCTATTAGATCGAAGGTCATAGCACCACTGGCGATCCTACGCGGAGTTCTACCGCATTACGAAATTTCTTCAACTATGTTGAAATTCCCTCCTGATTAATAATCAGGTGCTCTTATCCAATTGTTTAATTAGGGAGATTCTACATTTGGAGTTTCCTCCAATGCACTCTATTTTATAAAAAGTCCTCTATGTTTACCAATTTCATCACCGAGCCATTTATCAGGATGTGGTTAATCCTGATAATCCTTTATAAACCAAATATTATTTTGGTTTTCTAAAGTAAAATATCCAGTTAATCCTTGTACAAAAGATGTACCATTAGACACCGGAATATTTAATCCTCCAGAAAAATAAATACTATTACTGCATAGTTTGCCGAATACAGTAATAGTATTATTCTTCAAGAGTTGCTTTCTACTTCTTTGCGGTAGGCGCATAAGGAGTGTAAACAATTGCCTTCTGTTCCTTCTGGAGAGTATGGAACATTGCAGTTCCGTCAGAATCAATTTTCTGCTGGCCAGTAACAGGATCAAGAGTTGGGACAACCTTGTTACGATTGGTTGTAGCATCAAACTCACCCACCATAATAGACTTGTCAGCAAGACGTGTAATTTCACCCATCTCAACAAGTCCCTTGAGACGGGCGCCATAATTTCCAAGGGCGTACCATGATGGATTGACGGCTACTCGATTAATATCCTGCTTGTTAAGAGAGTTGAGATTGAACCAACCCGCTACAGGATCTTTCTCGCCCTTGCGAACATACATACAAGGTACAAGATAAATGAATCCCTTGCCACCAACACGAACTGGTTGCTTCTTCAGATCTGCGAGAGTCTCCTCGAGATTGAAGAACTGTACCTTGTCTCCTTCATTAGGAGTATAGCTTTCGAAGTTTTCTCCAGCTACATTAAGCTCCTCTATAGTTACAGGAGCTACTGGACGTTTATCTGCCTGAAAAATAGGAGGCAGAGTAACGCCTTCTTTTGAAACATTACTCATATCTATTAATTTTTTGTCTATTTTTGTTTGTGTGTCTTAGTTGAAACATAAAAAAAATAATCTCTCAGTACGAAGCTGAGAGATTATTTCTAAACTACTGAACCTTTACAAACTTGTAACAGGTCCAGTCCCTGCGCTGATCCGCAGGAAGGTCCACGGAATCCCGCACGAACTTACCATCATTCGTGTAGTAGTTGTGGTGCATCTTGCACTCGACTACTTGGAACTTCTCAGTTCCAAAGATCTCGTAGAGGAGTTTAATCCTTATGGAGTCGAACATACGACTCAGCAGCTTGGCTGCGGCATTGTCTTTCAAGAGCTCATCTTGCTCCTGCTGACAGTCCGGAGTTCTCCTGAACATCGAGATCGGAATCTCGATAGGATCCTTGTCGCGACTTGTCTGGAAGAACGCAGACACAGTTCTCCCTATTTTACCATTACGCATGGTAAAATAATGGCCACCGATAATCTGCTCCGACTGAGGAACCAACTGGAGAATCTCCCCATCCTTGAATGAGAATGAGATTCCACCAGAGATACCGCACTCAGAAAACTCCTTTGAGTCGTCAGTTTCTCCTTTGAAGAAATCTTCAAGGGAGATAAACTTCGCTCTTGGATCGATCTCCTGAGCAGCCTTGACAACCTTTGCCATATTAGATTTTGACATACATTTGCCTACTCCGCCATAGGACTTATGATTAGTGCGGATACTTTCAGCTTACCTGAATGCACATTGATTACAATGATTTCGCACAGTTTCTCCTTTAAAGGCAAACTAGGAGAATCGCATACCTTGTATGCTACAGCTGCACTTGCTTATCAAGCCATAGTTTATTTTATCGTAGAATAAACACACACTCCATTTATAGGAGGAATAAAATTGCGCAATGCGCTATATTGAGCCATAGCGAAGAATCAAACCTCGCTTAACTCCAAGTATGGCTATTTATTTAAGATCGCAAGCACCTTTTTGAGATGTTCGATAATCTTTATTTTATCTTCCTTGCGATAGTCTCCACATCCGAATACTAACCTATTGCCAAATATATTTGTAGCATATATCATAGTCCCAGCGAATACATTGGATGCAAGTTCTTCATCTGGATCTAATACAGGAAGTCCTGATAACATTCCTTGGTATTCAAGGCTTGTTTGAAGCTCCTTGCTATGCTCATTAATATACTTCTGAGCAAATTTTTCTGCTGCTCTTGATTCTGAGATACTGGCAGAAGATTGTTTATTCATCTCTTTCATATTATTTGTTATAAATATTTCTGTAGCAATAATCCACAAAGAACCAGCATACTGGTATAAGAAGTATCCAAGTTATGAGCTTGGATACTTCAAATAAGTATGGTGATACAAAGAAGACTGTGATCATTGCAATAATCACAAGATTCTTAAGAACCCAAATGAAGGTGTTCTTAAGAGAACGGTAATGTTCTACAAACATCATACTTTAGATTATTAGTGATTTTTTGATTGTCACCTCATACCCACGATTATTGAGTTCATCAATAATCTGCTCTAGAGAAATTCCTTCAAGAGGATTTTGCTCTTCGGGCATTGGAGACAAGTCCAGAGGAGCGCCCTTCAGAGATTCATATTCTTCTGACGACTTCTTTCGAGGAGTATGCTCTTGTTCCGCCCAGAGCCTTTGCGCTTCAAGATATACGATCGGTCCATCTTTGAGAAACTCCCAGTTTCTCGCCGTCCATGAAAGACGATTATTTGGGAGCATTTTTAGAATTCCAAGGTTCTCCATGGCTTGTGGGATTCTATATCCCACTTTAACATTTATCTTGTACTTGCGTACAAGAACTCCCCATTTAGGAATTCTTTGGCCCGCATAGGCCAGGCCAACGATCTCCGTCATAAATTGACGGACTTTGTCCTCGGATTTCTTATTCCAAGGAGTTTTTCTTCTCTCTTTGTTTGCCATAATGATTAAAATTTACGATTGAGTTGTCAATCACCAGCTCGTCTACAAGCGTCTTTGTTGTTTATCGCACAACTGCGGGCAACAGTCTGCCATATTCTCCGTATGGTATCTAAAAAATAGGTACCATATCCAAATTCTCTGCGGTAAAACACTAATAGTGAAAGCGTTTTCCCAGAGAGTTAGCCCGGGGGTATTTTATATAGAGTGTCCATTCTCCTCTTTAACTTTCCCACTTTAACCCCCCAGGGGGCTAAAAATAAATTTGTATATATTGATTTTTTGCTTTATTTTTGTTGAAAACAAAAATAAATTATTATGCCAATACAACAAATAGATAATACAAAAGATTAACAGAAGCATTCGAAAAATATAATAAAGACAATTCTACTTCAGTTTTAACTAATAATCATTAATTTAAATAAAACAACAAAATATGACAAAAAATAATAATTATTACAGAGCTGCGGGATATTATCGCAGACATTCAAATGCTGATACAATTAGAAAAATTCAAAACTTTTTATCTGCAAGAGGGTATGATGTAGGAGATTTGGACGGTTTATTCGGACAAAAAACTTATAATGCGATTCGTAAATATCAGCAAGATAATAATGTAGACGTAGACGGAATGTGAGGAGAATCAACAAACTCCGTACATAGAGTTTTAAATGCCACAGACGCTCCTTATAGAACAGATAATTCTGGTTCCTCTGGAGCGCACAAATCTTATATGAAAGGTGTAAATACCGGGAAAGATTCAACTCCATTATTTAAAGATCAAAACGAATTATATAAATGAATTGATCAATTAAAAAACAAATATTATTCTAAAGGTGGTGACGAATGATTTTGAGGAGATTCCGAAGATGCGCAACAACACAGAAATTTCTTACATAAAACAAAACAAGGCAGAGAAATCTTAAATGAGTTTTTTGACGATTATGATTCAAGGCATCATCAACCTGGATCTTCTAAACCTCCAATAGCTTATAGAAAAATGACCAATGATCAAGGAGATGCAGTTATGAAAAGATCTGTTGCTGAAGGAATTGATAGTACAGTTCCTTATATTGCAACTCTTCTTACGCTGCCAACAGCATTAGCAAATCCTTTAGCTACAGGAGGGGCACTGGCTGGAGGATATTTTGGTGGAAAAGCAGGAAAACAAGTTGGATCTGATTTAGGACATGGAAAACCCCATACAGAAACTCAAACTGGATTAATGGGAACAGCAGCGTCTAGTGCAATGCCTGGCGAAACATATGGTGGACAACAAGGAGAACTTTATGGTACAATTCTAGGATCCATTCTAGGCGGTCTTGCAGGAGATTATATGGGAAAGAATTTTAATTATTCCGATTGAAAAAGAGGAATAGTTAATTCTAATTATAGACGACCTGTTACAGTACAAAGACCAAGAGTTACAACAGGTTCAAATGTCCAAATGAGAGGAACTAATGGTAGATATGGAAGTAACATATCCGTTCAACCAGGATCCTTTATTTCTGGTGCAGGTGATGGCTGAGGAAACTTTTACAAAAATCTTTCGGAAGCTATGCGTGCTAATCCTGGAGCAGATGTCGATCTAACATTTATTAGACCTTAATTCTAACCTGTTATTATAAAAAATCTCTAACTATAAAAATAGTTGGAGATTTTTATTTGTATATATAAAAAATTTTACTTATTTTTGTTGCAAAACAAAAATAATTCAATTATGCCAAATATAATACCAAAAAGATTAGGAGTTCCTTATAAAACCATTCCTAATGAAGATGAATATGATTACTATAATGCATATGGAGTTCCAGAAGGAAATGATCATTGAGATTCTAGAAATCCTGCTACTGGTAGAATTTTAAAATCTAATCAACATCTAACATTTATAAATAAAACAGTACCTAGTGAATATAAAACTGGATATGAATTTTATACAGATCCATTCGGAAATTTATATTCGTTTGGATTAGAAGAAGAAATTCCTTATTTACAAAGACCATTAATGACTCGTAAACAGTATGGAATTTCTAAATCGAGTTCTTATATGCCGAATGCAGAGTTAGCACTTAGACAGGCTTATATGGAATCTGGATTTAATCCAAATGCTAGATCTGGAGCTAATGCGCAAGGAATATTTCAGATTAGATCTGGAACGCTTTCTGATTATTTAAAAGCAACAAATGATTATGGAGATTTATATGATCCAATGTATAATAAGAAAGTTAGAGATTGGTTAATGAATAAATTGTATAATAGTCCTACAATTAATACCAATAATCCAAAAGAAGAGGTTCGATTAGCTAAAGCATTAGCTGCATACAATTGGGGAAGGAAAAATCTTGAAGATCATTTAGTTGCATTAAAAAATGCAGGTAAAGATATTTATTCGGATAATTCTTGAATGGAAGGAATTCCTACAGAAACTAGAAATTATATAAATTTTATTTTATACCATAAACCAACTGAATATAAATCAGATGAAGAGTTAGCTAAATTAAAACATTTATACGATGGAATTTATACCAATAGGTAAACGTAGTAATATATACCCAAATATCGTATATACACCAACAGATGTTTCTAAATTTGAAGTAGATACCTCGAAGACTACAACGGAAAATCCACTAGATTGAGCTAAAGATCTCGTTTCTCCTAAAGCAGAAATAAAAGTTGTAGATGATGATTCAAAAACTAAAGAAACGGATACTAGTGGGTCTGATTATTTAAATGCTTGAAAATCAGACAATAAACCAGAATCTAAAGAAAATAAATCTAAAGAAGATTCTAAAGACGAAGAGAAGAAATCAGCAATTACATATAAAGGAAAGGGGTTTGATGATTTTAAAGAAAATTATAAAAAAGCTGGAATTGATCCGGCTAAATTTGATTTTTTTGCTTCCATAGCAAAACACGAATCTAATTTTAATCCTACAGTACAAAATAAAGCTGGAGCTCCTGCATTTGGTTATTTCCAATTTATGCAAGATGGAAAAAAGTGAAATAATATTTCAAAGTTTGCAGGTGTTGATATTCAAACATTTAGAAATAGTCCAATACTCCAAATAAAAGCTGCTGAAAAGCTAGCAAATGCTTTTTTGTCTCAATTTACAGAGAAAGATAAAAAACGAGCTAGAGAACTTGGATATTCTGATTCAGCACTTGTACGAGGTGCTTGAATGGGAGGAGTTGGAGGAGTTAGAAATTTTCTTTATAAAGGAATTAATGCCAGTGATAATCATTGAGATAAGAAAACTAGAAAAGGCTCTAACGTGAAAGCAGCAATGGATAGAGGTAATAACTATTTTAAAAAAGGTGGAATTTTAAAAACACGATAATGCCGATATACGCTACTAAAGAATTATTTAAAACTGATATGTATAATAATTATACTAAGGTTTTAACTGAAAATAAAATAGATTTGGAATTTGCTAAATATTTAGTTTCTCAGGACGCCCTAGAAAGCAACTGAGGAAAATCTTCTCTTTGTTTATATAATAATTTTGGAGGAGTTAAGGCCTCTAAAACTTCTAAGTTTGTAGAAAAACAAACAAAAGAATGAAATAAAACGGAGAAGAAAATGAAAACAGTTATACAAAAATTTAGAGTATTTGATTCTGTAGAAGAATATTGCAGATATAAAATTGCTTTACTAGGAAATAGTAATTATAAAACTTTTACTAGAAAACCATCTGAATTTGCTGATAGTCTGACTATTTATGCTAAATATAAATATGCAACTGATCCAAATTATAAATTTAAGATAAATAATATGTATAAACAGATGTGAGGATAAATAAGAGATATATAAAATATAATTTTAATCATGATAAAAAATTATGGGAATACAAAACTATTTAAAAAGAGTTTCTAAAGCTACAAAGGATATTAAATCCGCAATTGAAGAGAAAGGGGTTTCAGTTGCACAATGTGATGGTTTTGAAACACTTGCAAACAAAGTAAGGGCTATTCAAACTGGAACTAGTTCAGATGGTTCTTCATTATTTACGGTACTTGCATTTAAATCTTCTCAAACAAAGCCAGCAACTCCTACAGGAGGATCTTTTACTACTAGTGCTATTTCATATCCATCAGGATGATCCGATGGATCAGGACTTTCCAAATATGTTTGGATGTCTTATATAGTATTTAAAGGTGACGGTTCTGTTTATAAAAATTGGGTTTCTCCTATTCTTGTTAATGGAATTATTAATGATGGCGGAGATCCTATTGACTTAACCGATTTAGCTACAAGAACTTGGGTAACAGATCAAATTAAAAATGCAATTAAAAATGGAGTAATTGATCTATCTGCCTATGCTACAAAGTCTTACGTTGATCAGAAAATTTCTGAAATTCCAGGTGGAGGAGGTAATTTTGTAGAATCAATTAATGGTGCTACCGGAGCAATTACTTTTGCTGGTTCAGGGGTTTCTAAATCAGGAAATACATTTACATTTAATTCTGGATCGGGAAGTGGTACTACAACTTCTATTAATGGTGAGACTGGAGAACTTACATTTACCGGATCTGGGGTTTCAAAAAATGGAAAAACGTTTACATTTTCTGGAGGATCTTCTACTGGCGTTACTAAAGATTACGTTGATACTCAGGATGCTTCTACACTTAAATCTGCAAAAGATTATGCAGATGGATTAGTTTCTACTACTGGAGTTTCTTCATTAAACGGATTAACTGGTGCAGTTAAAATTATACCGGGTTCATCTAATGTTTCCATAGCCTCTTCGGAAGGCAATGTTTCTATTTCGGTGTCAGGTGGAGGCGAGGGAGGTTCTGGACAAGACGGTGATACTTATAGAACATTTAATATTTATCAAAATACTGATTCTAATGAAGTAGTGCCTAGTATTTCTTCAGGAGCGGTTCCTCCAACATGAGACACCGTAAATAATAAACTTCTTAATTGCCCAACTGGTTGGGCCCCAGATCAAACTTCTGAGAAGGGTAAATATACATGAATGGCCTCTGGGACATTTTCTAAAAAGTCTGGAGGTAGTATGATTGAAGATTGGGTGGGACCAATTTGTATTACTGGAGAAAAGGGAGTCCCAGGTACGGATGGTTCTAGTTTAGAATTTATTTATACATTAACGTCCAATGAAACATCTATTCCTGCTTATCCTTCATCGTTGTCTGATTTAAAAACACTTTTTGATGCTGCAGAGGGCGGAGATTCTACAGAACATTATGCAGAATATCAAGGACAAAAATGGTATGATCGAGCTCAATCTATTGATCCAGATAATTATAGAACTTGCTGAATGGCACAAAGAGTTAAAATTGCTGGAGCAACAGAATGAACATATTATTCACCTAAGCCAGTAATTTGGGCTAATTGAGGATCCGATGGGCAAGATGGAGATGGAGTTGAGTATATTTTCTTTACAACTGATGATGCTCATAAAGATTCCAATGGCAAATGATATAGTGATGATCCGAATTATACAATTTCATATACGAAACCTGGTACAGTACAAGGAGTTTCAACAAACTATGATAATACAATTGATGATTGGGTTCCATATGGTTGGTTAGATGAACCAGTAGATATAGACAAAAATATTGCGTTCTTTGAATTTTGTGCAATTAGAAAATCGAAGGATGGAGTATGGAAAGAATTTAGCACTCCTGTTCTCTGGGATCTTGCTGTTAATGATGGATCAGATGGAAACGGATTTGAGCAAGTTTTTGCTTTATATCGCGATTTAGTAGATGATAATAAAATGAGTGTAGATAATGCTTCTGCAAATGCTGACAATGCTCATACAACTGACGAATATCTTCCTAAATTTATTTTTAATGGAGTTTCCGTACAGTCTACTGATGATCCACAATCTGTTTCTCCAACAACTCCATATCAATATGTTTCTGTAAGGAGGAAACCTAGGGGAATAAATACAGAATGGGGAGATTTCTCTCATCCAAGATTATATAATAATTATACAAAACCTGCAATTGACGAGACTACTCTGCAAGAGCTAAAAGATACGGCAACGAGTGCTGCACAAGAGTCTATAGAAAGTGCAGTTTCTGACATCAACACTGCCAAATCGGATATTGCAGGAATGCAACAGGCCCTTGGGTATAAAGATGGAACATATAAAAGACTCAATGACTATGATGAAACTAATAATACATTAACTACCCAATTAGGAGTAGTCAAACATGAGGATGGCTCAGTTACTTCTAAGATTACAACATTAGAACAAAGTGACTCGGCGATAACACAAAGAGTTTCTGCGCAAGAAACAAAATCAGATGAAATTAATACAAAAGTTACAAATTTAAAAACATCTGTAGAAGGCATTAATGGACAAGTAACTAATTTAAATGAGTGAAAAAACGGTGGCTGAAAAAATGATCTTAAAACTTCTGGATTGTTTATAACTAGTGATCAAGCAAGTAATTTTGCAACTAATACTGATTTCGAAACAGTTACTTCTGGTTTAAATAAAGTTACTGCAAATATGAATCAAATGTCTAATATTTATGGTAGATATTTGATGAATACCGATGGCGATTATGTTGATGGAAAAGGATATATAATCTATACGAACTCTAACGCATCTTCAGCTCTTTATTATAAAGTAGTAGAAAATGTAGGAAAATATTTTACATATAATAAAGAAGATGAAACCTACGCAGAATATACTGGAAGTGTTTCGGATTATCATAAGATTGGAAAAGACCTCTTTTCAGATGATGAAACACAAAGAGATGCAGCTAGAACTGAAATTTCAAAATATGGAGTAATTATTGCAGATAATATTGCTGCAGTGTCAACTAAAGTTAGTGAGAGTGCGTCACAAGCTCAACTTACAGCTGCTGTAAAGGATGTCAAGCAGAATATGGCCAGCATTGCAGTTTCAGCTGCTAAAGGCGAACTTTCAAAAGCAACAATAACAGCAGATAGAGTACTCTTCGGTAGTACATCATTAGCAAATGCTGTTACAATTGACGCAACAACTGGAAAAGTACTTGCCGATAGTCTAGAAACTAAAGATAATGGAAACGGAAGCGTAAAAATTATTGACGATCAAGTTGCTTTATCAAAAAATTCCAATATTGTTTTTAAACTTTCTGGATCTGATATATCGTCAGGAGGTTCAAGTACAACCCAATTATTATCAGGAAACCGTATTCAGGGAGTGTCTAACAACTCAAATGACATGTCGAATCAGATTTTAAAGCAACACCAGGCTTCTTATTCTTGAAGTAAAACCGTGTCATTAGGAAATATTTCTGGGGCTAACGGCAAATTGATAATTGTTCCATCAGAAAGCTTTATGGTTGATTTCTCCCCAAGTTTTGATGCTAGTGAATATATAGATTCAGGAACATTGGACGTATCTGTAAGAAGAACGATAGGAGGAGCAAGTGCTGGATCCATATACAAGTCCTTCTCTTTAAATTATCATGGTGGTCGATGGGACTACTCCGATATTTCCGAAAGTGAAATTTCCAGTGAATTTATATTACCTTCTAGAACTGTTATAGGCTCAAGCGATTCTCTAGAAGTGTCCTATATACTTGAAGCAGAAGTAACAATTCTATTTGAAAGTTCTGTGGAGGGAACGACACCAGGAGCTAATTATGATACTACGTCCAGTATATATTCAGTTCAAAATTCTGGAAATAGAACTTTTCAAATATTAGATCAGGATTCTGGAACAGCTATAGGAGCCAATGGCTTTAAAGTCGCTCTTGATGGAGCAAACCGTGCTCAGTTTGTAAAATCTGGATCGAATATTTCCCTTATATTAGAAAGTCCTTCATATGGAGTTGAAGTAACTTCTGATAATTTGTGGCTAAAAGTAGGAGGAAAATGATACACTCCAAACCCAACTGCTTCTGGATTAACTTTCACAGAAACTAAAAAATCATAATCATGTCCTTACTCAAAGTAATTAAATCAATTCTTCAAAATATAATTGATCAAATTGATTCTGGAAATTGCAATATGTCTGATGAAGAAATGCTTAAAACTATTGATATGCTTAGACAATATGCAAATCCAGAAGAAAAGCTTAGTAAAGATCAGATTTGTAGTAAACTTAATGTTAGTAGAGCTACTTTTGATAATAAAGTTAGAGCTGGAAAATTTCCCAAAGGAAAGAAACAAAGAGGATTTAAAGAATTGTTTTGAACTAATAAAGACTTAGCATCGAATTGCTAAAGTATATATAATAAAAGAGACTTATAATCAAATGATTATAGGTCTCTTTTTTATTTTTACTATTGTTATGTTTTTACTTATTCTGATATTATATTTGCATTGTGATCACAAGAACTTTATGTTTAACCTAAAAATTTTAAATTATGTCAGACGAAAAAACTTATATTTTTCCAGATGGAGCTGGAAACACCAATGGAATGGATCCTGCTGCTCTTATGGCTATGATGAATAATGGCGGTTTTGGAAACGGAAGTTGGATTTGGGTAATTTTTTTATTTTTCTTATACGGTTGAGGAGGAAATGGAATGTTTGGTAGAGGAAATGGAATAGACTCTGGACTTGGTACTGATTTAGTTATGCAGGCTGTAAATGGAAATAGATCTGCGATTTCTGATCTTGCTGGTAGATTAAATTGTGATATTAATTCAATTAATACTGCTATTAATGCTGTTCAGTCTAGTGTGCAAAACGTTGGTTCTCAAGTAGGTATGTCTGGTCTTCAGGTTATTAATGCAATCCAGTCTGGTAACCAGACTCTTGCTAGCCAGTTGGCTCAATGTTGCTGCGAAAACAAACTTTTAGTTACTCAAAGTAATTATGAAAATCAGATTAGTACACTTAACCAAACTAATCAATTGGGAAGTAAAATAGATACAAACACAAACACAATTGCTGCGCAGATAGCGGCACAAACTACATTCTTGTCCGACAAATTCTGCGATTTAGAGAAACGAGAAATGCAGGCTAGAATTGATTCGTTACTGGAGGAGAAAAATACTCTTCAAACGAACATTGCTTTTGCCAATCAGACTGGTCAAATTCAGAATTATATTTCTGGAATTATTACTCCAATAGCTAAAGAAGTGGATACTATTAAACAGTCTCTTCCTAGTTCAGTAACAATTCCTTACGTTCCTTATACGGCGGTACCTAATACAGGTTTATATGGTGGCTATTATTATGGTACAGTAAATCAAAGTATTTGATCATAATGGCTGCAAGATTAAAAGCGGTTAATCAAAAAGGGTGACCTACGATAGAATCTACCGGGGTTACCCTAACAACCACCGCTGAAACATTTAGTTTCGCCGCACATCCTTATGTAGGATTACCATTTCAAGGTGGTTTATATATAAAGATTTCTGGTACCCCAGCCGCTCCTACTACAGCAGTTCCTATTAATTTCACAACTACTGGAGTAGCTGATTCTACAGTTGCAGTTCACAATGCACAAGGAACTGTGCTTACGACTGCTACTTTCCCTGGAGATGGTATTTATATAGGATTTTGGGATACCAATACTGGATTACTTAGACTTTTAAACGTATAGTATCATGTTTCAATCCCTTAGACCAAATAATCAGATATATATTTTAAAGAAAGATGTACCTTCATTAGAAGTAGGATCAGTTGTTAGTGTTTCAAATCCAATTCCAAAATATCCAACAAATTTTGGACAACCCCAAGAAACTATTTTGGATTTGGTAGTTAAAATTAATGGGCAAGATGTTCCATTTCAGAAAATACCTGCAAACTTAGATATTGCTGATTTTGGAACTAGTGGGGTTGTTATAGCAGATAATAGAAATGCGATGAACTCTGAAATTGCTAGTTTAAAGCAGAAAAGTAAAGATATTTTAAATAGTATTGATTACCATAAAAAAGTTGTAGAAAATTGTGATAAAATGCTTTCAGATTTAAATCCTGAATTTGCAGAAAAACAAGCACAACAAGCTGAAATTAATGCACTTAAACTACAAGTTTCAGATTTGTCTAAAAATATTAGTGAATTACTTAACCAAATTAAAACGAAAGAGAACTATGAGAATGTGGGAAATTAGAGAAAATAGCAAGTATGATTCAGATTATAAATCTAGAAAACGTAGCAGATCAGAAGATGACGACTACGAATGTGGATACGAAGACGGATATAAAGCCGCTATGGAAGAGGCAGAATCATATTCCAGCAGAAGAAGGAGATATTAGTATGGCTAGATTAGATTCATGAGGTACTTTTCCATCAGGTATGGAAGAGTACCTTTCTATTTATGGATGGCATTTTAGTAAAAGAATGTGTGAATGGGCATGTTCTAGAATGAAAAAGGAAGTCTCAGGAAAATTAACAAAAATACAACCATATACAAAAGAAAGTATAGAAGATATACTTAAAAGAAATAACTTAACTCTAGAAAATAGTGCAGGTTATGATTGTGTGTATGTTGCAAATATGTGTAAAGCCGATTTTTTAGGTTCTTCTGTAATTGATGAACCGCATTTAGCTAGATATATAAAAGACGTTATTGATGATCCTGACGGTTATGAAGGAATAGTATTTACTAGATTTTATGCTGATTGCATAGGATCTGGAACTCCAATTATTTGAGAAGATATGCTTTAAAGTTTTGATTTGTAACTTTTATTTCGTATATTGTAAAACTTTAAAACTTAATTATGTAT
>ERZ1034878.577-NODE-577-length-16240-cov-9.728514_pt1 | contig 16240 bp, 26 predicted proteins | sample MGYA00520593_ERZ1034878 | MGnify/ENA primary metagenome ERZ1034878 (study PRJEB33766, sample SAMN09781724) | gut metagenome | biome: gut microbiome | host: Homo sapiens | place: Madagascar | study: EMG produced TPA metagenomics assembly of the PRJNA485056 data set...
TTTATATATTTAAATTTCGCCATCATCAATGTTTTCTACAGATTTAGACACAAATTTAAATAAACTTTCATCTGGAACAACACTTCCATCAAAAATACATAAGGTAAAACTATATCCAGAACTAGAACTTGGCACACTTTCACTAAAAGTAATCCCTGTATAATAAGTGCCGTCATCCTACCCATCTAACTCGGGCTAGCCAGATAGTGAACCAGACGAGTTAACTTTTATACTGGCATATAGTGGTTGATTACTAGTTGTTTGCACATTATTTAAATGAAAGTAATACCCACCTAATACAACATCAAACTAGTATAATCCGCTCCCGTTATCTGTATAATTAATAACAAAACATTCTTTATCACAAATAGATGTGATGAATTTTACTAAGTTATCTTCACTCAACTATCTAGAACTATTATAAGTACTATTACCATTAGCACGTTTAACTGATGGGAAAACAACCACTTGCTCACTCGTTAAATTAATATCCATATCAATCTCCTTAAACTTGCTCGTCCTATGGATTATTCACATACATTTTCCACTCTATTACTAACTCTTCACCTTGACTAAATCCATCTACTAGCTTAACATTTTTTATAGTAGCTAACACATTATTGCCGGCATCAAACAATTTTACTGTGTAATTTACAGATGGTTGAGGCGAATCAAATAATTCGTAAGGAATGGTTGCATTAAACACAGTATACCACCTACGGCTACCATTGCTAAAATCATTACTATAAGCTAACCCGATTATAGGCACTGGCTACTTCAATTTTTGCGCATCTTCTTCAAAAAATGAAATAGATGAAGGCAGATATTGTTTTATATCGTATCCAGCTAATGCCATACTTATTGCCTAAAATAAAGTAGCTTCTCCAGCATTGTGCGTACTAATATTAATTACTTTATCTTTTATTTTTAACTTTATGTTAACTATACCATTATATACTAAATCCATGCATCATACCTCTTCTGGATATATTTTTTCAAATACTGCCGTACTATCTTCGCCTTGATCCTGCACATTAGATGTGCCAACAGAGCGTGTAAATGAAACAATATTTGGGTCACTTCCACCGCTGCCTAATTCATTACTGCCGCGGACCTATGAGTTAAGCTTATTTGATACAATATACATAAGAACAGAATCTTTATAAGAATAAATTTCGTCAATTTGCTCTTTTTTATAGAAAAAATATGATACGTAATAGCCAACTGGCACAACATATTTTAATATTTCTTCTAAGATACTTATATCTCTTACTTTTTCTTCTATACCAATCCTTATACCATGCGTTCTATTGCCATCTATAATTTCCTCATAAATGAATATATCAGATTTTATATTACTAATTTTTAAAAATACATAGACAGCCTACATAATAGCACTGTATGAACCCTTATTTCTAATAATATGTGGAAATGCTCGTAAAATATACCGCATATCCTCATTATTTATTTTGGCTTCACTAAAAAATCCAACTTTTGTCTATAATAACTATAGGACTCTATCACTGCATCTCTAAGTATCTGTAACATACTTCATTGAATCTATATCAAATTTTACGCCCTAAAATATACAGTCATATGCTCTAACTAATAAGGCGAAATCTCTAGATTCATTCACATATACTTCAGGTACAAAGTGTTGTGTTCTACCAAACATGCTCCAAATACCTCACTAATTAACTATTTTTGTCTATATACCACTTATCTCTGCTATTGTAAACTTATTATAAATATGTCTCTAATCAAAGAAAGAAGCTGGATCAAGAGGATTTAATATATCAACGGCATCTGGAACATCATATGTATAGTCAAATATGTCGTATCTATCAAAATTTTTTATAGTATTTTCTACACCTTCTGGTAGATTGTCATTTCTAATATATTTATACAATTTCTATATATTAACTTTAACAGTTTGCTCTGATGCATCTACTGTAGAAAATGTTAGTGTAGCAGGTTGCTAATTTCCAGCTATCTTTGCATAATAAGTACCGCTATTGTTTATAGAATTTGTGCCAATAATCTCTATAGGCGCGGCACCATAAGATATTCTAAAATCAAAACCTGTTTGAGAAGAGTCTACGCTTAGTTTCATTATATAATTTCCAACATCTAACGCAACGTTATTCAAAGCTATAGACTAATTTTCACCACCAAGGGTTACAACAATGTCGTCTGTAGAAGCATCTATCTATATACCTGTAGGTAACTACAAGTCACTACTAGACATCAATGACAAGTACTCTATTTCACCATTTTCTTTCAATGTTGTAACATTCATATTTGTTGCGCCGGCTCTAATAATTGGGTAACTTGATAATATATTAATGTCTTCGAAAGTTTTAGTACCTGTTGTAAAATTTGTTAAATCTTCGTAGTATTTAGCATCAATTTTCTATGTGGACGTTATAGTTGCACCGCTAACACTTGAAGTTGTACTTGACAAAGTCTATTCCTAGTCCTGCGTTACTTGTACATTTAATATAGAAGAATATTGCCAACCATCCTCACTGCTTATAGAATCTCTAGGAATATCTATTTTCTAACCATTTTTACTAGCTTCTATAATTACTTGACTTGGAGAAATTGGAGTAATACTGTCGAATGTAACAGAACTTGTGCTAGTACCTAAATTTTTAAATGTTAACACAGTGCCGGCTGGAATATAGTTAAATTCCATCTCATCTACGCGCATATTGTATGAATCTGTAGCCACATTTGTAGGGGAACACTTATCTAATTTAAACCAATCGCTATCTGAAAATGCTGAAATACCATCTTCAACAATATTTGAAATGTCTATGGCTTTAACCCACCAATCAACGTTTGAATTAAAATTAACATTACGCGTTATTCTGGTGCCTTGACCTAAAATTATTAGATCATTTTTTTCTGCATCTGTGTATATAAAGTATTCACCACTGCCTAATATGTACTGTGTTTCATTACTGCCGCGCTTAAATAACTAGTAACCATTAGAATTGTCGCTACTCGATGGCGTGAATTTATTTAAAATCCAGTATGCATATAGAGTGTTATTTCCGCAAAACCAAGTACTGTTTGGCTCCTGAACAGTTATAGAATTCACAGCGCCTAAATTACTGCAAGCTTTTTTCTAAGCATCTGAAACTGTTATTGTCCCAGATAAATATTTATCAGATATAGTTGGCAGACTTAATGGATTATTCTCAAAACTATCATTTTGTTTAGTTAAATTGAAGTTTGTCTTTAAAATAGTGCCAGGCCCATATTGGTAGAATGTATAGAAAGCGTCGCTATCATTTGCTTTACGAAGAATAATGATATTTTGACCGCTTCCTAATCTATATGGCACGTTTGACTAAATGTCAACATTTGACCAATAATACATGTACTCTGTATAAATTATTTTATCTAAAAGGCTAACTCTCTCACACCTAAAACCTTCATTATCTCGAAGAGTATATTGGATCTCACTGCTTGGGTCAACCTGTAACTATAACTCTAAGTTAGAATCTAGAGCGTATATATTATCAACTCTGTCATCAAATTTCTTCACTAAAGAATAATCAAATATACTATCATTTATATATAAACTAGTTACACCAGCTAAAACACACTTTGCTGCTATCTCTTTTCTGAAATCTATACTAGTTTGATCTGCTGTATCACCATCAGAAATAAGTGCTTCATGTAAAATATTGTCATTAAAATACCCAGCATATGCAGTGTAAACAACGTCATCCAATAGTATAAACTTTATTCTATCATCAGCATTAACAATTGTATTGTATATATCACTATAATCTATTTTTTGGCCAAAATCTATCTCTTTAGCATTTAATGCTAGATATAAGGCCTTACTTACATTAGATATAACTTCATCTTGCTATATTATTGTTAATTGATATTGTGGAATAACTTTAACATTAACAGCATATTTATTTCTTATATAGCAAATCTTATCATTTAATATTGGCCTATAATTATGAGAAATTATTTTTTGATCCTCTATATACTTACCAACATCTGTCATATCTGGATCAGACATATATACCATATCAAATGTTTTTTTATAACTAGATAATGTTGAAGGATTATAAAATTTCTACAGTGTATATAATTTTATATCAAATGGGGTCAATTCATTTAAACTTGGGTCCTAAGTCAGTTTATACGCTACATTATCATTATCAGCTGTAATTATTTTATATGAGCTCTAAATATCGTCTGTCCTATCGCATACAAATGAATTAGACACTAAACCTGAGGTATTTATAGCATTCATATAGTCCCGTAAAGTTACTAATGTATTAAATGTTCCAACAGTTTTCTTATAATTTTTATAGGCTGAATCTATACTCTCTGGATTTGCTCCATTTGTAGCAGAAGATACATTATAAACTCTTACTTTTGTAGAATCTAACTCATCTGATTCTTGTAAAAATTTAACAATATAGTTAGCAGCTACATTTCCATCTGCTCCCTGTGTCTGAATATACTTTATATTTAAGCCTCGGTCTATTAAAGAAGCTATGTCATCTGGAAATTCAATATAGCATCTCTAATTCATAGCATCGACGCCAAATTTATAGCAATATTTACCACTTTCTTGTATAGTTAAGTTATCAACCTTCTCCCAACTATATACATCTGTATTCACATTTTTTATAAAAATACCATTTTCTGCTATATTATATCCTGTAAAATATAATCTATTATTATAATCAATATTATCTAGAGTTATAGTATCATTTCCATTAATACTATAAGTATTCAATATTCCCTAAATAGCATCTACCTATATTATAGACCCATCTACAGGTAATACCCCTTGTGCAACTGTTGTATACACAATATTATTCTCATCGTCACAAACTGCTGTATAAATAGGTATATTAACAACTAATGATTCTGCAGTTTTACCTATATATTTAAACGATAGTCTTGTTGTTGCGGCATTATACCAACGCATATTATATCCCAACTATTCAAATAACTATCTTGCATTCTGTTCCTATGTAACAGATAGTGGAAATGTTTCAAGAATATTTTTATCTATATTATAATTATTTTTATCCGCTATAATCGCATTTAGTTTCAATAAAATTACGCCAGGATCAGATTCATTTGAAATAGATGGATCCCACTTATACGTTAATTTTTTCACTAAATCTAATAATTCTGGATAAATTGTCTAAAAATCCTTATTTGTATATGAAATATTATCTAACGGATTAACTATTGCCATTTTATACCTCACGTATCAGTTAATTTTATACTATATAAATTTAGTGTCATATCCTATCTATTTATACAATTTATTTCAACAAATATATCCTATTTATAAGAGGTAATTACTATATCTTTCCTCTATACTATAACCTATGGCATAAAATCTAATATTGCAACATATATATCATCTATTAATATGTCTACTAATACTGAGTCATTTTGATTAAATAGCAGCTTCTTAATATTTGTACCATAATATGGGTCACCAAATAACGAGCTCTTTGTAGATTTAAGCAATAAGATTAAATTCTATTCGACAGCATCTCTATTTTCTACTAAATTTGTTTTATATGTCTAAAACATTTCTGGGAAGTTTATGCTTACCATCGATAATTATTCCTCCAATAAATGATATTACTTGCACAATATACGTACAGACATAGATATTTTTTCTGAATTTGAAATATATACACTATTATTAAATATCCGTACAACAGGTGTACTCAATAGGACGCCTAAATTATCATATACCTAAACTATAACTGGACTATAATCTAGAAAATATTGCTATGAAATTATATACTAATATGTTCCACTAACAAGTTGCCAATTACTGTCGTCAATATCTATATCTACTGTATATAACTAAGGTGTTCCCTAATATGTACTTACAATATCATCTATCTATTTCTATACGTCGCCTCTAACATTTTTTAAAGACTAAATCTAATCTTTTGATACTGCACCTATGCTAGTATCATTAGGCAATGAAGCTCTATTACTAACAGTTATATCTAAAAAATTTCCAGATAATTTAGACTCATACTTATCGTGTAAATATCCTAATATAATTAACTTATCTTGATCATTATTCTCAAATGATACGAATACAATATCACCTACATTAAATCTAATCTATATACCAGGCTACAGTGCTGCAACCGCTACGCCAAGCTAGTCCGTAGGAGTAGCGAATGCTGTATTACTACACTTATTATATATAGGCAACCTTACCAATACCTCATTATCATTAAGTATCTTTTCTATTATGCCCTTTGTGACCATCAAAGCTTAGCTCCTCCGCCAATATTTTTATCTAATGTACTACCATAATTCATATCATCAAAGTAATCTTGACCAATCCTTAATAACTGGAGAGTTGTTCTATAACCGCTTGAATTAACTGTATCTTCCTATTTAGTTACAATGTATAACCCACTTGATGCATGCCTATTACCATAAAATAAAGCATTTACTTTTACGTATTGCATTAAAATAACAGGTCTAACTAATCCCTTTATAGTTAACGTAGCCTATATTGGAAACTGTGTCATCTAACTCCACCACTATCTATTAGATGGTGTGGTTTTTAAATATTTTGAAGAAATAGTCAAATTTGGAGAATACTCATAACTAATTTCTCCTAGATTATTTATTGAATAAATGTAATTCTACGGCTATAACTAATCTGCAAATTTATAAAGAATTCCCCACTCCTAATCATTCTTTAAACTAAAATTCGTGACTAATGTTGAAGTTGGGAAACCTACGTCTACCTCAAATGTGTCAAAAGAATTGTACTGCTTCTAGTTTTGCTATACTTTAACAACTTTAAAATAAGGGCCACCTAAATTATTCCTAATATCATCAAATATAGCTAACTTATATATAGCATTAGATAAATAAGTATCTGTAAACTAATTTGCTTCTTTAGTTTTTCCAACATGCTAACTATCCATTGGAATCATACAGCTAACTAAATAATTCATATAATCCAATATCGACATATTAGGCTTTGCCTCTATTCTAACGGTCTAATCATCTGTGGCTATAAGATTTTCATCAGTAACTTTTTTTGGATCAAGCATACCATAAAATATACCTTGAACACCATATTGTTTATCAACCAATAACTCCCTTATAACATCGCTTGGCTTATCAATTCTAGCTGGAAAATTAAATTTACTAGCTGTTAAATTTAAAGCATCTGACACACACTTTATTGTATAAGAAATTCTTGATGAAGCAAAATCTACCTATGATTGAATGTTTACTATTATAGCTGATTCTTCTTTATAAATAAATGATGGCGAATTCCAATCGCCATAACTTATAGTTATTTTTCTCGTATCAGAAACAGACCCAAATACTTTCTCAAATAAGTTTGGATCATCACCCTATGTTATTCCGTACAACATATGTATAGTATATGTATTTACGTCACCATTAACTTTCTAAATAGTTATAGAATCCATATAGTTTGGATAATCAACGATTATTGATGTTTGATTATACTTTCTCTATTCAAGTTTTGTATAAGAGCCAAATGTATAATCACCAATTTTAACTATAATAAATGGCGACTCTACGAATGTTGGCGATGTTAATAAATTAGCCATAACTACCTCACATTTTATACATAATACTTGAAAATACCGGTATTTTTATACTTGTACCTGGTTTTATGAAACTATACGGATCTTGAATTCTATTAAAATCACATAATACCCAAAAATACGTAGGATTATTATAAAAATTTAATGCTATAGAATCCCACGTATCCCCAGTATTGGAAGAATATAATTGATAAGGTGTGGAATCGTTTAAATGAGCCGTAGTGCTATATTCGTATTTTTTATCCAATGTATTATAATAAAATGGAAAATTATTATATCTAGAAATCTTATTATACTATTTATACTATTTATTAGTTAATATATCCATAATAACCTCATATATACGAGCCTTTACCGTAAATAATTGATCCAGACTGTGTGTCGTATGTTTTCCAAAGTCTTCTCTCTAAAGTTCTATTTATACCTCTAAAACTGCCTTGCTGCATTATTTCTTCTGCTCCAAACGGATCCATCTCCTGTATATTAAATGATACATCTACAGAAGCATATTTATTATTTTTAAGTATTGGTAAATTATATGTCAAGGTTATACCTCCTGGGATAACACCCTTACAAAATATATCATTACCAAATCTTATTGCAACTATTGGCGGATCCACCATTTTCTATGCTGCCGAATATTTTGGAACTGATGCTGCCTACAACTGTTTTATTAATACATCGACATAATCATCTGTAATATTCATAGAAGTCTTCTATAGGTCAACATTACTTCTCTAATAATTTACCTAATACATTAATTCTCTATGTAATTTAAAAGATATTTGAACACTTCTTGGCCCAGAGTTCTAATAGGAAAATATAGGTGCTGATCTAGTTAAAACCGATGTTGTTGAAAAGTTAGCTGGCATACTATCCTAAATAGAGTCTGGGTAATAAGGTATAATAAGCCACGTATCTGTGTGATAAAAATAAATATAGTTATCTACCATGTCAAAAGATTTTAACTATTCAAAAATATTAGCATTCACCTATTTTTACCCCTTTATTTAAAAAATTTTCTACATCTTTATCTATATATCCTGTTATATCATATAGACTCCCATAATTACCTTTACTCTTATTCATGTAATTGTAGAATGCAGTAGACTTAATATTATTGGACCATATACCTGTTTTATTTAACCCAAGTTTACATTGTATCTGTTCTATGGCCTTATCACTATCAGAATAGCTATTTATAACATTTAAAAGCAAATATTCTATTAAACGATTGCTGAAAGCATAAATATTACCGTCATTAATCTTCAATAAAGATAACTTGCTAAATAAATTATCATATTCACCATCGCCAACATTTATAACTATCTAACTAGGCTATTTAGTATAATCACCTTCTATAACAACTATAGATGAAGTATTATTTACAGGCAGCTAAATTGCTAGATAAAGATACTTTTCATAACCCATACTATACAGCTAATTATTTAAATTAGTAAAATCTTGTATCTCATCTTTAATTGAATATTTTATTGGATTATTAAATCTTAATACTCCAACATTCTTAACTCCTGGAATTTTATCAGAAACATTAAGATCATTTAGTAATCCATTAGAATATATTATAGGCTTAATAAGTACCTCTGCATCAGAATCAATTGCTATTGTATAAGTTCTATAAAATTTTATTGGAATTGCTACCAATTTATAGCCATCTATATCACTATCTAAAATTCCATCCTGCGATAGACTAAATCCACTTAATTGTAGATAATTAAAACAATTGTAAAAAGGCATCAAATTTACACCAGTTGAACTCTAAATATACCTTAAAAAATCTCCTAAATGTTTATGCGTCTAAGAGTCATAATAACTTGTATTAGATATATAATTATAAGTATTTTCTAAATGATTGTAACTGCTATAATATTTAAAATTACTTTTAATATTTTCATCATCTAAAAAACAAGACTCAATACACTGCATTATAGAGGATTTAATTATGTATATATTATTTTTTATTGCATATTCACCATTTATAAGAGGCTTTATATCAAATTCATCAAAATTAAGTAAAAGAGACTTTATAAACTTACTCTCTACCGTATTTGTAAAAAATTTCTAAAACACTTAATCACCTCCTCCAATATTCAGTGGAAAATTGTCAACAATAGCCTATATTGGGTAATTGTTAGCAAATTTATTTACCATGTCGCCGAATTGTGTAGTATCTGCCTCAGACCCAAATAGTCTTTCTAATAGTGTATCTACGACCGATTCAATTAAATCATTCTTACTCTAAGGCTCTAAACCAGCCAATTTAACTTTAATTGCACTTTGCTTTTGCTCTGTAAATAAAGAATCGTATAAATCATCAAATGTCCTAGAATCTTTATCTTCAGAATTATTTATTTTAGTTGTATCATCTTCAGCGGCAGAAGAAATAGCCGTGGCCACTATATCTGATCCTGAGCCAGTTCCCACATAGGTACTGCCAGATTTGACAGAAGTTGGCGTTAAAAGTGATTTTATCGGTGAAGCCATTAACCCACGTGCACGTTTAGTAAACTCATTACCTTTAAAAGATGACATTAAGCCATCTCCAAAAATACCTCTCCCTAAAGATGCTAGCAAACCTCCTATCTATGCTACAGTGCCTACACCTACCATTGACAGCTTCAGTAATTGGTTTACATTGGCGTTGAGATCTATGCCTGCACCAAGACCAAATATAGCAGGTATATTAATGCCACCAGTTGCTTTTTCAACAAAATCATTAACCATCCACATAATGTACGTAGCTGGGTTAGATGCTAATGCACCAGCTGTGCCTGTGATAAAGTTCTCGTATACATTTGAAGCCAACTCTCCAATATGCATTCTTAAAAATGACGTGTTGATCAATGTTTCAGCAGTTTTAACTGACGTGTTGTAATCCAATGATTTATCATAGATAGTTTTTATATCTTCAACAGATAAATTAGAAATTGCCTTTAAATCAGATTGCGACATATTAAAAATATTACCATACGCAGATTTTACAACATTACTATTATTTTGAGAAATTTCTTTTAAATAAAAAACCATTTCCTCTAGTAACCTATTTGTTGTATCTGGACTTAAATTTCCTAAAGCTTCCCCATAAGGTATACCAGCTCTACTAGCAGACATAGCTAATAATGACTATAAACTATCATTTCCGGCCAGCGCTTCAACATTACCTGTTGCTAAATAATTTATGCCTTGTGCGATATTCTGTATAAATTGATCTGTTGCACCCAGTGATGATAGCGAACCTAACCATTTTTGTACTATATATTCAAATTCTAATGACTGGTTTCTAGGCAATAAAGCATTTGCATCTATTAAAGCATCAGACACACTGCTGCTTGCACCACTAAGATACGAGGTATCTTCAAAAAATTTATTCAAGAACTCATTTAATGCCGCAGTCATACCCATTCTAGCTAACGTGGTATCTGCCTACTGCAATCTTATTAATCTTAATAATGTGCCATTAGCTGCATCAAATGTTGTAGCCACCTTGTCTGATATAGTTGCTAAAAATGCTCTTTCTTCCAAATTATAGTTTATACCAAGATCAACCAATCTATTAAGATTATTGAGAACCTCAGTCTATTTTACAATTGGATTTAAAGCTAATGTCCCTACAATGGTTCTCTATATACTAGAATAACCTCTATCTGCTCCATATAATCTAGCTTCTATATGTGACTAATATTTATAATAGGTGTCCATACTGTTAGTTATCTTATTAAGTGCATCGGTTAACGATGATTTCATGCTAGCTAATAAAGAATTAGTTACCCTCTGCTACTCTAATTGAGCGAGATCTTTGTCTGTTGCTCCAGCTTCTTCTAATCTTTTCTTCTTCTCATCTTTAGTCAAGCTGTCGTCATTCTCTATCTATCTAGCTATCTCACTCTTTTCAGCAAGCTATTTACTAAGTTCCTATGCTTTTCCAGAAAAATCGAAAGGACTAAACTTGCCTTTTGACATAGCTTCAGTCTACTTTTTAATTAACTATCCTGTTTTATCAAGTTCATCTTTCGTTGCTTTTTCTCTTTCAGCAAATTCATCATCTATAGCCTACAGACGCTTCTAATACTGTTGCGCATCTATCTCTCCACGTGCTTTTTGCGTCGCAGCATATGCCTTTTCAACCTACTTATCAGCAGCTAACTAATTCTAAAAGAGCTATAAATCCTGCTACTTCTTCTAATTATAAGCTAATTTATCACTTAATAATTTTTTGTGATATATAGCATCTTCTATTTTAAATGCATTTGACTGCAATCTTTTCTAATGGGACTATTTCTCGAGATTAATCTACTTCTCATACTAACGTCTACGCTTAGCAGCAGCCTTTTCCTACCTGTCAATTTCATCTAATATCTTCTTTTGTGTTTCGGCAGTCGATTTTAATTTTTTTAAATTTTCCATTGCCAGCTAATCTAGTATCTACTGGCGCTTTTCCTAGGCATCATAACTTTCCTGTATTTTTTTTATACGCTCATTATAAATTCTATCTGCAGCCGGTTTTGCTATGCCCATAGCCTCTGAAGAAACAAATCTTCTATTGTTATATTGTCCTGGCGCAGTGGCTGCTGTGTAAACTTGCCCTCCAGCACTAGTCGTCACCTATCGTTGAGCCATTTAAATAACCTCACTTATTTAACTACTACATTTGCTAATTCTATTTTTCTAACTCATCTTTTATAAATTCTAGAACCATTTTTCTTTCAATTGGAGCCATTTTCATAGCATCTAAGTATGAGGTATTTATAAATTTACTAATTAAATAGCATTCCCTAACCAATCTTTTATGCTACTGTATAGCAAACGGTTTACCATCACTCGTCTATGCTGGGTCCAAAAAATTCACCTGTGAAGCGAAAGGAAGACTAAAAGTCTGCACCACACACGTCGCAAGTGTTGAGCAATTTTGTGTTTATGCCCACTTTCTATATCAATTTATCAGCACACTGCATTATATAATTGGTATCTTTCATAGGAAGATTTTTTAAAAATTCTTCTAAACGCATCTCATTCATCTTTTCACTGTCAACTGTATCTATAAAAGAAGCCAAATTGAAAAAGAATGCAGGATCTCCTTGAAAATCTTGTCTCTTACGTTTAAAGTCCTTTACCTTAATCGCAATATCATCTAAAATTCTTGGAGTCTGCATTCTAATTTTTATATGTTTCTTGGTCACTGGAAGATCAAATTCTATATATTTTTTTAATTCTTCCTCATCATACTAATTTACTTGTAGACTCTCAAGATCTATTGTTGCTTCTTCTGTAACATAGCAATGTGGGCAAGTTAACTATAATGTGTACTTTGGGCCATATGTAACTATTCTTAGCTTATGTAACAGAAACTAATAATCTCCAAGGCACATATCATAAGATGATATACCTGGTTTTGTCAACAAACAATCATCAATAACATCGGCCATTATTTTATAAGGTCTATCACTATGGCCTAATCTCTTTATCTCATCTTGAGTAGTCATTGACCTCAATTTTACAATTGGATCAATTTCTTTATCATACACTTTGCCTAATGACGGAAGTGTATATTGTTCTGATATACTGTAATCCATAATAAATATCTCCACATAAACTTTAATTTATATATATTATATACAATTTATACATATACAACTGCTCCTTGATGAGATTCTTTTTAAATTAGATAGTTTGGGTGTTTTCCAACCTTTAGGCATAAAACTAAAATCTATCTTATTGTTATGTATGTCCATAAGTGCAGCAAATCCACTACTCATTCTTCCCTTGATGAAATACTCTTTTCCAAGATATTTTACTTTGTCAAACTTTCTAAACCCTTGAATTTTACCAACTGGAATTTTCTGTTCACCTCTAACACCCTTAGTTAATTGATAATCACCTTTAGCTACTCTTCTTTTTTGATAGATTGTATCATTAAGTTCAAATATTTTTCCTCCTGAAGCAATTACGCAAGCATCTATATAGTGATCTTTTGGTAAAATGAGATTTTCTCTATTCGTTTTAGTTACAAATCCAAATGTTTCTATCGCTTCTGGATAAACTTTAAGTAGCTGACTTCTAATAATACTCATGTGTGTAGCATACTTGAGATTTAATTTCTTAGGGTTCCTAGTTAAAACTATCTTTCCATTATGTATTCCATTATGACAATCTCCACATAGTGTAATTAGATTATTCTCATCATCAGTACCACCTTGACTTCTAAAGATAATGTGATGAACTTCTAGTCTTATATTCTTTTTACCACAGATTTGACAAGTATAGTTATCTCTATTAATAATAGCTTCTCTATGACTCGACCAACCATAATCAAATCCTTTTTGATAACCCCAATGTCTTATTTTTTCAGAGATTAAACTTTGATTTTTCATTAAGTGAGTATCGAACTGACTTACTTCAAGTACAATCTTTGAAATTGGAAGTATTTTCTTGCAAAACTCAATTTCATTAATGTGGGCTTGTACTTTGTGCTTCACACTTGGTGGAAGTCTACTAAGTTTAGTAGAATTCTTTCGATTTAGAAATCTTGGCTTTCTGTAGCGAGTCTTTCTGTTTCGTCTAAATCTACGCGCTTGTCTACGACCATCCATATTAGACTTAATGTCATCTCTTAATTTAATCTGTGATTGATACAAAACTTTGTTGTTCCCTACACAAGCTGTACCAATATGCTTTGAACCAGTATCTTGTCCTAAGACAACTTTTTGTACAATTAAAGTCTCTGGCTCATAAAGAAGTTTAATTGTGAATGGACAACGTCTTACTACTTTTGCTTGTTTGCTTTTTAGTAAGCGATAGACTTTACCACTACGCTCAGTTGGCATAAGTGGTTGGCCATCTTTTGCTATTACATATGTCAAACTCATTGTAATGGCTCCTTTCTACCGTATTTGTAAGTTTAATGCTGTAAGCAGGTACTTACGAACCTTAGTGCCTATCTACACTCTATTACCAAATGTAGAATTGGACTTCCTTTCGTCAATGTTGGATTGAGTTTTTAATCTGTACACACAGAACCTCAATGCTATCCTTCCAACTTAATGTGCAAACTCAGAGCAACGGTCTAAGGCGACAACCGAAGGTGAGTAACCTTATGGTTCTTCAATCCAACGTAGGCAAGATTTCTCAAGCCTAAGACTTGTGAAGCAACGACTTCTTACCAACCAGAAGATGATCGGTCTTTAGCCTAGCATAGCTTCACTATAGACTAATATTAATTAAAAAATTCATCATCTATAGTAATTTGATCGTCATTACTATTATTTGGAGCAAAACGTACTCCTTGTGTATTACCTTTCTTAAATTGAGTAGAAGTTCTGCCGTATTGATTAGATTTATCTATGGTTGTCTCATCTGTATCTAAATCATCTTTATCGAAAATAGACAACTGAACAGGCTCTTCATATTCTTTACCATATATCGCTGGATAAATTATATCAGTATATGCCCTTTGCATATTTTTCTAAATGTACTTAATATAATTATTTATCACAGATGCAACTTTAATTAACCATGCTGTATTACTCAATAACAACAAAATATGCTTACAACCACTTCCTAAAGAATCTCTAGGATTTGTTATCTTAGAAGGTATATTCTGTGGTTCACCGCTATTGTAGATATTTCTAGTAGCATAATAATCAAATCTATAACAATTATGAAGAATTACACCTGCGTCTACATAAAAATTATTATATTTATCAACAGTTAAATCATATACGGGAACTTCTGTATCTAATTGTACTGTCTCTATTCTTTTAATTTTATGATCATAATTGTTATTTAAACCAAAATATTCTAAAGCATCTTCTATTGTATCTTCTTTAGATCTATCTTTTGCCTCTTCTATTTTATCACTTAAAATTTCATCAGCAACAATCTTATAAACACTCTAAAAAGTTGTTGCAGTTGTTTGTGAATTTAATTTAACACATTCATAACCATCATGATAACTAAAATATAGTGGCATTAATGATTGGCCTTCTTTTAAACTGGAAGCTTCTAAAAAAGACCCATCTCTTAACATATATCTATGATTTGGTGTAGTAATTATTTCCTTATCATTATCAAGAATAACTTTAATTAGATTTTTTACTTTACCAGAAATCCAAACATCTGTTACTTTGCCTGGCTTAAAATCGCCGTTTTCATCTACTGAATATACCCAAAGTTCTTCATTATTTTTAAATCTTTCATAAATATCTTTTATAGATAATACTTCGTTATTTAAAAGTTTAATTTTAGTATCTTCATGTAAACAAAAATCTGGGCAAGTGCAATGTATATACATGTCATCCTTATTAAAACCTATTACCAATGCGCGCGTTATTGCTCTTAAATCTAATTTTCCAGCCTTCTCTATCTAATCTCTTAATATTTCTAAAAATCCACCAAAACTCATTCTTACCTTATAGTCGTCTGTTTCGCCATGAACAGTTACATCTACAGCAAGAATATCATCTTTGAACAATTTATTCATATCAATAGAATTAAAATCTCTAACAGCATTTGCCATCTTAGATTTTACCCTTCTATTATATCTTTGTCTACCTTTTTCAGAATTTTTAGATTTATTTATTAATTGAGTTCTGTTT
>ERZ1034878.583-NODE-583-length-16131-cov-12.195322_pt1 | contig 16131 bp, 16 predicted proteins | sample MGYA00520593_ERZ1034878 | MGnify/ENA primary metagenome ERZ1034878 (study PRJEB33766, sample SAMN09781724) | gut metagenome | biome: gut microbiome | host: Homo sapiens | place: Madagascar | study: EMG produced TPA metagenomics assembly of the PRJNA485056 data...
ATAAAAATATGTTTTATATAAAATCTTAATGCCCCATGCCTGTACTTTTTACTTATGATACCCCCTATCAAAATTTATAAGATTTGTTGGTAAATATTATTTGTCTAGGTGATAAATGCTTGAAATATAAAAAATGGAAATACACTTCCAAAACTTGCTTGTTTTATGTAGTTATGGAAATGTGTTTATAAATTTTATAATAACGAATGTTGTATAACGATATCAGGCATGAGAACTTATAAGTTCTTATAATAAGCTATTTAAAACTTCCAACTTTTCTACCGTAGCGGTCGTATTGGGTTGTTTTACCAGTGGAATCGGTTTTGAATGAGCCAGTCTTTCTACCGTATTTGTCATAAGATGTGGTTGTGCCGTTGGAATTTGTTTTGTAGCTACCAGTTTTAGAGCCATATTTATCGTATGTGGTGTAGCCAGATGTTGTCTTTTTGATTGTTCCTTGTCTTGAACCGTACTGGTCGTATTTTGTGGTTGTGTTGCCGTTGGTTTTGTAAGAGCCTGTGCGTGATCCGTATCTGTCATAAGTTGTGGTTGTAGAGCCATTAGTTCTATATGAGCCTGTTCTGCTGCCATATTGGTTGTAGGTGTTGCCAGCAAATGCACTGCCAGCTAATAACAAAGATACAAATATAATTGCAAAAAGTTTTTTCATAATTTTCTCCTAATATTAGAACGATTTGGATTTTAGCCTCCACCGCATACTTTACAAGGTTTACCGCCGTTTTGAATAGCTTTTTGTCTGTCTATTTTTACACAGTTTTTAGTACACTTCTTTGCCCATTGACAAGATAGAGCGTGGTATTTATGTGTTTGTGTGTTATATACGACTGTGTCTGCCAAAACTGGTGTATTGGTAAGTATAAAAATACTTAGAAAAATAAAAGTTATAAATTTTTTCACGTTTACTCCTTTGTAGGTCTTAGAAATTATCGTCTTTTAGAGGGATTATTCCTATGTCATCAGCATTATTTTCTTCTTTGGTAGCTTTTTTATTAATCTAGAGAAACTAATCCTGTAAAGTTATTATATTTATAAAATGGTAAATTTTCATTTTTAAATTTTTCTGTAATTTGGTCAGGAACTAATATATCTCCGTCTTCGTTGTCAATAATTAATAGAATATTGTGTCCATCTCCATTACAGTATAAGTGTGACATTAGTTTGATGCCATTGGGATAGTACGAAAGTAGGAGATAAGCAGATTCTTCACAATAGTCGTTTGGTAGATTTTTCTTTTGTAAAGCTTTTATAATATTTTTCGCTTGTTCTGGAGTTAAGTCCCCAAATTGTCCTCGCCAAGTGCCATATTTCCTAAATGATTTGTTTGAAATATTACATAAATACCTAACATCATCATTTACGTACGTATTATCCATAATAATTTTAGGAATAGTTAATTTGATGTCAAGTCCTTTTATTCTGTCAATCCAACTAATGTCTGGAATAACTGCGTTAAGTATAATATGTTCGTTAATTCGCATATCAATATTGTCAGGATTTATTTTTTGTTTTGCTAAAATTAAACCTTTCTTGTCTCGAATGGTAATATTAAAGTTGTTTTTAATAAAGTTGTCATTTAAGGCATAATAAGATTCTTTTACAATGGGACCTGTATAATCAATATGCAAATTTCCTTTTTTTATTTGTGACCTTAATAAATAATTTACCCCATATTCCTCGGTTCCAATGTATAATATATCTTCATGTACTTTTTCGCCAATATATTTTAATATTCCAAAACATAGGGCAAAAAATATAAATACTGTTGTATAAATCACTTTTTCTTTTTTCATACTTGCTCCTTTGAGAAAATCTCTTAATATACAGTTTCTTTACTTGTAATGATTATGTGAATAATATCATAAATCGAGAAATTGGGTATAATATATTGCAAAATTTTAATATAGTCATAACTTATATGGTCAGTTAGCTATTAAATATAATGTATTTTGGTAGAAGTTATAGAGGGTTTTACCAATGTTTTATGATGACAAAAAGTTTATTGGAAATAAATTAAAGCAAGCTAGATTAAAATCAGAGCTATCTCAAATTCAACTTGCTGAAAAAGTCGGCTTGAGCGAAAAGCATGTTAGCAACATTGAACGTGGGCAAAATTTCCCTTCTTTAGATCCTTTTTTTAGACTTTGTGAAGTATTTGATTTATCGTTAGTTGATTTTGGTATAAATATTAAGTGTAAAACGAGTGAAAATAGAGATATATTGATGTATAAAATTTTTTCTGCAAATGATACAAAACTGAGTGCGTATAAAACCACATTAGAGTCATTGGATAATATTTTATCAAATTATGAAAAAACAAAAAGATAATTGAGTTCTTATAGATCTCAATTTACCCATCATAGTTTATCAAAGTTTACGCTGAAACCATGTCTGTATATTGCAAATGTAGTAAGAATTTTAGACTTGTTTTAAATCTTTATAATGTACCGTTGAAATTTGTTCAAGAGCAGTTAGGACATTCTACCCCAGTAACTACAATGGCAACTTATAGCCACGTAATGTCTAGTGTTAGCGAACAGGCAATGGATTTATTAGAAAAGTTAGAATGTGAGCAAAATATGAGCAAAAGAATAACTCAAAAATCAAAAAAGCCCTTGCTATAAGGGCTTTTTAAATGGTCGGGATGACAAGATTTGAACTTGCGACCCCCGCGACCCGAACACGGTGCGCTACCAGGCTGCGCTACATCCCGACATTTATTGTTATATTGCTATTTAATTTTCAAGTATTTAGTAGCATAGGAAATAGCAAGGCGCTACCATCACCTCTCCTCGAACGTGACATTTAGTCACCTTCGCGTCGGCAGAGTGCTACATCCCGACATTTATTGTTACATTGCTATTTGATTTTAAAATAACGAATTAAAATCGCTATCTGTTACAAGTTCCTAAATAGTATACTCAAGAACCACATGAATTATAAATCGTAAATATTTTTTGTAAATTACTAATTGCAAAATTTTTGAAAAAATTTTAGAATTTTTCCTATGAATATTAGAGATTTAAGAAAATTAATTTTTATGAATTCGCAATATTGTACTCACTATTTTGTTGGTAATAGTACGATTTTAGCAGGAATTTTACGTAATAACGGATATCTTTATCCGCAAAAATTAGACAAACCTAGTTTAAAAGAACTTGGCAGAGAATATCGAAAATATACGACAATTCTTAATAGTGTCGTCGCAATTGAGATTTTATTATTTATATATCTGATTGTTTTTCCTCACTTTCTTCAATTTCTTGAAGGTCAATTCTTTGTTGTCGTTTTTTCCTTATGTATGCTACCATTAGTGGTGCTTTATTTGACTTATGTTGTGGCAAATTCGTTTTATGAAAAATATTTGGCAAACAAATTTGGAACATACAGAAAAACTGCGTTTAAACCAATTGTGAAATATATTGAAGATGAAGATTTCGACGAATATGAAAAAACTCCAAGAAAAAGCATATATGTAGCTTTGGTGCTTGCAATAATTTTCTGCGGATATATTTTGACGCCTTTTTTGATAAGTGATATGAATTTAGGAAAAAACTACGGTGGAGCTGAAATGCTTTCAAATCTGTATTTGAAATTTGTTCCAATTTCTGCGGATGCGTATGCCTCTCGAGCTTACGCAAAACTTGAACAAAAGCAATATAAAGAGGCTATCGCAGATTTTGAATTAGCAAATAAATATAGTATGTCAGACAGTTTTTCTCCGGATATAATTGGCGTAAAGACATACTACATGTCATATTCAGATATGTTAAAAGAATTTGATAAAAATATTGCAGAAGAAGATGAGGAAGGCTCTAGATATCTTTTTCGTTGCGAAAAGGCTATTTATCAGTTGAAAAATAACAAAGATACAAAAGCAGCTTATGTGGAACTTAATCAGATTTTGACAGATTTTGAACATGGAAAAGATGTTTACTTTTCTCCACATTTAGCTTACTTTATGAGGGGTCAGGCAAGAACAAGATTGGGTGATTGGCAAGGTGCTAAAAACGACTTTGCAGAAGCTCGAAAGATGTGCCCTGACTGTAAATACAGTTACGAAACAAATTTAATTAGAAAACCATAGAATATTACTCTGTTTGGTATTGAGTTTTTAGAATTTTTAAGTTATTCTAATCATACAAAAGGGAGAGATGTATGCTTATTTTAGAAGACTTGAAAGAAATTAATGACGTAATAAAAGAACTTGCAGAGTTTGTTCAAAACGACGAAACTGTTAAGCCTGATTTTGAAGAATATATTAGGACCGTTAACGGAATGAACTTTCAATCCGCTTGTTTTAACTATATTTTTGAGAGAAATCTTAATCACAAAAGTATTTTGACAATGTTTTTGGAAAACTCTAAAAAGCTTCCGGCTTCAACTAAAAAAATCGTGAAAGCTTTGATGAATTCAATGTCGTCAATCTTTGAAGTTAAAAGAGTTTTGCAGAACGGTTTTGATTTGAATAATATCATCAACGAAAAAACTTATGGGGTTGTTTCGCTTGTAAAAATGACATCTTTCAGGGGAATTGGTGCCGGTCAATATGTTGTTGCAAGAATTTTCAAGTTTGAAAAAGCATACTATTTGTTGGAAATTTCTGGAGTATTGCCTTCATCGAAAAAAGATGATGCTTTGAGATATTCTGTTGCAAAAATAATTCAAAATCCCGAACTTGTTTACCTCGATAACCCTGCAAAGCAAAAAGAAATCGAAAAAGAGGTAAAAGATATTTATGACAAATTCATTGAATTTTTCGGCAAAGACGAAATTATTACCACAAACAAGTTTGCAGATGACTTGATTGGTGCATTTAATGATTTTGCAGAAGGTGGCGAAAAGGTTGAATTTCAGGATAAAATTCAGCACCCTGAAAGTTATAAATTCTTTGATGTCTCGGAATTTAACAATTCTTATGAAAACTTCTTGGAAAATTCGTTAGGTGGTTTTTCTTCTCATAAGGAAACTTATGATGTAGGAATTGTTTTTGATAAGGAATTGGGGCTTTATGCTGTACCATTTTTTGAGACTTTTAATAAAATTTTTGAAGAGCCTGAGAAAATTGAAAATGCCAAAGCTTGTGTACAATTTTTCTTAGAAAACGATAAGTTTTCTGCAAATATTATCAAACGAGTTGCAGAACGTCATGAAAACTTTATGGAAGTTGTAAATAAGTTCTTAGGTACAAATTACAGTTTTGACGAGCTTTTGGAACATTACAAAGCAAGATATTTGGAAAACAAAATTTTCTCATCAACTACTGTTTTGTACAAGTCCAAGGCATTTTCAAAAACTTTGGGTATAATCGAGGAAGATATTGAAAAACCAACACTTGAAGGAATAGATTTGAGTAAAGTTGGTCGAAATGATCCTTGCCCATGTGGCAGCGGAAAGAAATTCAAAAAGTGTTGCGGTGCAAATTTGTAATTAGCGTATTCGTTTTAGAATCTATATAATACCTCTCTCCCTGGAGTAGGGGAGAAGGAGAGTGGGTGAATGGCTACATTATAGCAAGTTACAAAAATAACTTCTATGTAACTGTCACTCCGGACTGCAATCTGGAGTCTATTCCAGATTTTAAATAGCAAGAATTTTTCTCTTTTTATTCTGCTAAAACTTTATCCACAATATCCTGTGCTGTGATTTTCAAACAATCTAAATTCTCACAAGTAGTTTGTCTATGAGCCCAAAGACAAGGCTTTATAGGGCATTTGTCATTTGCTTTAATTGCAGTAACATGTGCAGATTGCGGAATTAAAACTTTATCGTCAGTTGGCCCAAAAATCACATAAGTCCTTGTTTTCATTGCAACGGCGACATGTAATGGTGCAGAATCAGAACAAATAAATTTTTCAGCTTGTCCGATTAAAACAGCTAAGTCTTTTAAACTTTTTGTTTTTCCGTAGAAATTTGTAAAAATAGGTGAGTTTACAAATTCAGGTGAGGAAGATAACTGATCCAAAATCTTTTCAATAACCTCATTATCGTCAGGTCCACCGGCAAGCATAACGTGTTTACCCTGTGCAAGAAGCAATTTAACTACATTAGCCCAAACATCAGCTCCGACAGTCTTAACCATACCTTTATTCACGCTCATTTTGCTTACTCCGGGGTGAATAAGAACGGAATTAACGATTTTTTCTTGTGTCGGAACATTGATTTCAGGTAACTCTGTTTTATGGTTCGTAATCGGTGAAATCAAGTCGTGATACATTGCACAGGCATATTGATTTTTATTTAGTGGAACCGTTTTTGTTAACAAAATTTGGCTCAATTTTCCTGTATCATATCCATAACGCTTTTTTATTCCCATAAGTGTCAATAAGATACTAATAAACTTGTTTCCGCCTGATGAAATCACCATGTCAAAATGACCTTTTCGTGCCAAAAACACAAGTTTTAAAAGTTCTGCATACTTGTTTTTACCTTTGACGTCGATTAAAAACAAGTCGTCTATTATATCTGTCAAATCCTTTACACTCTTGCTTCTTGGTTCAAGTGCAAGGGTTATTTTTGAGTTTGGAAATTCTTTTTTTAAAGATATAAGTGTTGGGAGAAAAAATATTTCGTCACCAATTCCGCCAAAATTTATTGCTAATATGTTCATAAACAAATTATATAACAAAAAGATTTTTTGTAGTACTATAAGCTTATGGTAAATAAAGTTACAACTGCAACCGTAATAGGGCTTGATGCATACAATGTGTCGGTGGAAACTGATGTTTTGAACGGAATTCCGGCGTTTTCAATTGTTGGATTACCTGATACTGCGATAAATGAGGCGCGTGATCGAGTTCGTTCTGCTATAAAAAATTCAGGTTTTACATTCCCTGCAAAAAAGGTTGTAATCAATCTTGCACCGGCGGATTTGAAAAAAGAAGGATCAAATTTTGACCTTCCGATTGCTGTCGGTCTTCTTGTGGAAGAAGAGGTTTTGTCCGAAGAAAAACTCAAAGACTATGCATTTATCGGCGAACTTTCTCTTGACGGTTCTTTGCGAGGTGTAACAGGTGTTTTGCCTTTGATTTTAGGTTTGAAAGAACACGGCATAAAAAATGTTTTTGTGCCAAAAATTAACGCATCAGAAGCCGCTCTTGCAGGTGATATCAATGTTTTCGGGGCAAGTTGCCTTTGTGATGTCGTTAATCATTTTGCAGATTCAAAAATTACACCGACTATAATTAATATCCAAAACTATTTGGAAGAAGGTGCAAAGCAAGATTATTTATACGATTTTAAGGACGTAAAAGGACAACAAAAAGCGAAAAAAGCACTGGAAATTGCAGCCGGTGGCGGGCATAATATGCTTATGACAGGTTCCCCAGGGTCAGGTAAGACACTTATGGCAAAGTGTTTTGCGTCAATTTTTCCGCCATTGGAACTTCAAGAAGCACTTGAATTGACAAAAATTTACAGTATCTCAGGGCTTTTGTCGCCAGATGAACCGCTTATGACAAAACGTCCGTTTCGTGCAGTTCACCACACAGCTTCTGCAAACGGAATTATTGGTGGCGGCACGATGCCAAAACCGGGGGAAATTACGCTTGCACATCGTGGAGTTTTATTTTTGGACGAAATGGTTGAATTTCCGAGAAATGTTTTGGAAGTTCTCAGACAACCGCTTGAAGACGGTGAAATAGTTATTTCAAGAGCTAAGCATTCAATAAAATACCCTGCAAAATTTATGCTTTTGGGTGCGATGAATCCTTGCCCTTGCGGATATTTGGGTGATAAACAAAAGCAATGTACATGTTCTGAATTCCAGATAAGTCGTTATCAATCAAGGCTTTCAGGCCCATTGTTGGATAGAATTGATTTGCAAGTGGAAGTTCCGCGTTTGACATCAGAAGAGTTGTTGAATATTGAACCGGCGACTGAATCTTCGGCAGATATTCGAAAACGAGTTATAAAAGCTCGAAAAATTCAGGCAGAACGCTACAAAAACGATGGAATTTTGACGAATTCAGAATTAACATCAAAACTTATCAAAAAATATTGTCAAATTGATGAACAATCGGCAGCTTTACTAAAAACTGCAATTATTAAATATCAGCTTTCAGGCAGACGTTACGATAGAATTCTCAAGCTTGCACGTACGATTGCGGATTTGGATAATTCTGAAAATATCAAGCAAATCCACCTTATGCAGGCTTTGCAATACAGAATGTCTAATTTCCTGTCAAATTAAAAAATCCGGCAACAAGCCCGACAAGTGCTGATATTGAAATATAAAACAGTGGATCTCGTTTTTCTCTGATACTTGCGATGAAAAGCCCGATTAATAAAAACATTCCCCACAAATTAATATTATTAATAAACATGTCAACGCCAACTGCCGCCAAAAGTCCGCAACCGGCAGGTTTTAGAGTGTAAATCACAGATTGGACGTATTTGTTTTCTCTAAATTTGTCCAAAAGCTTGGAAATTATGATTATCAGGATTAAAGACGGAAGCATTACGGCAGTTGTTGCAACAAACGCCCCCGCAATTCCGCCGGTTGTAAATCCTGCAAAAGTTGCGACGTTTACCCCGATTGGCCCAGGGGTGATTGATGATACGGCAATCATGTCGGCTAATTGTTTTGTGGTGTACCATTTTTGAACGTCTGCTATGTGGTATAAAAACGGTAAGGTCGCATAGCCACCGCCATAAGAAAATAAACCGATATGGAAAAATTCTAAAAATAATTTTAAATATATCAGCATTATTTTTTGCCTCCATATTCAATGTTTTTCTGTACTTGTAGCCATAAACCGATAAAAATTGCAAGAATTATAAGTCCTGCTGGCGGAGCTTTAAAAACACCTGACAAGATAAATGTTAGGAAAAACATTCCGCACGAAAACTTATCTACGACGCTTTTTCGCCACATTTCTTTTACTGCAAGATAAATCAAGATCATAACAGCAATTCCGACACCCCAAAAGATACTTTGGACAAATTGCATTTTTACAACTTGTTCCAAAATCCTTGCAATTATGATTATTGAAACAAAAGCCGGCATTACAAGACCTATTGTTGCTGTGAAAGCACCTGCTGTACCTCTGAGTTTGTAACCTGTGAACATTGCAGTATTTGCGGCGATAATTCCCGGAACACTTTGGCTAAGAGCGTAATATTCGCACAACGTGTCGTCGTCAATCCAATGTTTTTTATCAACAAGCTCAGATTGCAAAAGTGGCAAAATTACATAGCCACCGCCAAGTAGCAAAGTGCCAACTTTAAAAAACGTTTTAAAAATCTGGTACAAAGATTTTTCCATAAGTTAATTATACAATAAACAAAATATTCGCTAATTGGGTATGTAATTTCTCGCTATTTTGAGTCTATTACTATTTTTCTGTTATAATCCCTACAAATAAACATTTTTCAAATGTTCAATTTTAATCTCGGGTTTTAGGGTAATTCCTATTACGTCAATTCGAAAATCTTTGACTTTGTGTTCCGCCAAATAATATTGAACCCCTTGCTTTATATGTTCAAATTTCGTTTTTGTAATAGCTTCTGTCGGAGTACCAAAAGCTGCTGTGGAACGAGTTTTTACCTCAACAAAAACAACTGTTTTTTTATATTGTGCGATAATATCAATTTCGCAAAATCTGGAATAGTGTTTGTTCCGCTCTAAAATTTTATAGCCGTTTCTTTCTAAGAAACGACAAGCTAAGTCTTCGCCAGCATTTCCACGTTTTTTGTTATCCATTATTGCTTAATTGTTCCTCGTGCAAATTTTGTAACATCATTTAGCACTGCAACCCATTTTGGACTGCAATTTTTGCTCCAGCGAGAAGGACAAATATCTATTCCGCCACGTCTTGTGTACAATGCACAAACAAAAAGTTCGTCGCCTTCGTCTAACAAATCATAAAGCCTTTTGAAAATCATTTCACAACACTCTTCATGAAAATGATATTCTGAACGGAATGATGTCAGGTATTTTACAAGATTTCCTTCTTCTATGTGTTTTTTCGACTTGTAATACAAATACAAATCGCCAAAATCCGGTTGGTGAGTGACTCTACAATTTGAACGAAGCGAATCGAAAGTTAAAAAATATTCTTTCGCTTCATTTATTTGCTCGACTGTCAAAACTTCCGGAGCTTCTTTAAACTTGTCGATTTTCAGCTCTTTTTCATCGACAAACTGCATAATGTTTTGAAAGTTTTCGCAAATGTTGATTTTAGACGCATTATCATCTATAAAGTTGGCTTCAACTTTGGTTTGAAGCTGTTCAGACAAATCATGTTGAATCTTGTTTTTGCAGATATCAAGGCACTCTTTGATAGAGGAGCCAAATCGGCTCATATTAAAAGAATTCAGGTATAGTTTTAGAGATTTTGACTCAACCAAAAATTTGCTATTTGGAGAGTATTTCAACTTCAAAAGTCTTGTGACAGGAACTCCGTTTGAACTCATTGCAGAAAATTCGTAAGCGTGCCAAATATCCCAACCGTTGAATGGTAGGTCTTTGGAATTCAAGTTATATTGTTTTCTGTTTTCTTCTCGTGGAATAGCTACCAAAAGTGAAGGATCGTAATTTTCGCTTCCTGCAACTTTTTTGCCTAAAAACTTTGATGCAATTTCGTCTGTTTTCATAAGTGTAGTTTATCATGAAAAAATATTTTGCAAATTGTAAATTTACACGAAAAACAGGATAGACGGCTATCGAAAATGGTGTTATACTGGAAAAAGAAAGAGAGGAAGTATTTATGAAAAATTTCAAATTAAAAGTTGTTGTCGGGGGGGGGCATGCGCTTAGGATTTACTTTAGCTGAAGTATTGATTACTTTGGGGATTATTGGGGTTGTTGCGGCAATGACATTGCCGGTTTTGATTAATGATTATAAGGCAAAATCTTTATCAGAACAGTTAAAAGTTTCTTATTCTTTGTTAAGTCAAGGATATGCCAAAATGTTGGCAGACGACGAAACTACAGATTTTAGGACATCTTCTTATACTAGTATGTTGGAAGATGAAAATCTTTTAGAAGAAGATGAAATAAAATTAATGGAAAAATATTTTAAAGTTACTGTTGCTGTGCCATACGCTCAACAAGTAAAAGAGGGTTGGCCTGCTGGTGGTACAAAATATTCAGGTGCAACTTGTGAAAAATGGGTCGGAAAAGGTTCAACTTGGTATTTAAAAGGCCGTAAGCAATGCGAGGGCACACGTCAAAATGTATATCGATTAAGTAATGGTGCTCTTGTTAGAAGTGGCTTTTTTATGTATTATTATCCAAATAAAGAAAATAGTGGACATCTTAAACAGATTATTGCAGAATTGACAGTTGATGTAAATGGCGAAAAAGGACCAAATACATTTGGAGAAGATGTATTTTTGTTTGTGGTTGGGCCAGATGGAAAACTTTATCCTATGTACGGAACAGATTTTGCTTACTATATGGAAGCTGCGTATAATAAAGATTTTAACAATGTTTATTATTTACGCTCTGGAACGGATACTTGTAAAACGGGCAATGGAAAGACTTGTGCAGCTGCAGTTTTAGAACATAATTTTAAAATTAATTACTAGTATTGGCGGGGATAACCCGCCATATTTGTTTTCGCATTTCAATACGGAGTGCTACAACTCACTATTTCTCAATCCCAGTTTGTAAAGATTATTTTAAAATTTCCATAAAAAATGTGTTTGTGATACAATATTAGCAACAGCTTAGACTTGGAAGAGAAAGGGATTGAAATGAGCAATCAACAAAATATGTTTGCAGATGGGAAAATCGTTCCTGTTAATATCAGAGAAGAGATGAAACGTTCATATATCGACTATGCGATGAGTGTAATTGTCGGACGTGCACTGCCTGATGTTAGAGATGGCTTGAAACCGGTACACAGACGTATTTTGTATGCTATGAACGAACTTGGCATGACTCCTGACAAGCCGTTTAAGAAATGTGCCCGTATTGTTGGTGAAGTTCTTGGTAAATATCACCCACACGGTGATACAGCGGTTTATGAAGCTTTGGTTCGTATGGCACAAGATTTCTCTACAAGGTATTTGACAGTTGACGGTCACGGAAACTTCGGTTCTGTTGATGGCGATGGCGCAGCTGCAATGAGGTATACTGAGGCAAGAATGCATAAGATTACTCAATCTATGCTTGCAGATATTGATTGTGAAACAGTTGAATTTGAGCCGAACTTTGACGGTTCATTACAAGAACCTTCGGTTTTGCCTGTAAGACTTCCTATGTTGCTTTTGAACGGCTGTTCTGGTATTGCGGTTGGTATGGCTACAAATATTCCGCCTCATAACCTCTGTGAAATTGTTGATGGTACAATTGCTTTGATTGACAATCCGAATATTTCTATTCCGGAACTAATGGAATATGTAAAAGGTCCTGACTTCCCGACTGCCGCTACAATTATTGGTTTGAACGACATTAAACAGGCTTATGAAACAGGTCGTGGTTCAATCAAAATGCAAGCTGTTGCAAGTTTTGAAGAAATTGCTGGCGGAAACGGCCGTCAAACTCGTACGGCAATCGTTGTAACCGAAATTCCTTATCAGGTAAACAAGGCTGCGTTGATTGAAAAAATTGCCGAACTAGTTAAGGATCAAAGAATTACCGGTATTTCTGACATTCGTGATGAATCCGACAGAGAAGGTATGCGTATCGTAATTGAACTTAAACGTGATGCGAAACCTGATGTTGTTAAAAATAATTTGTTCAAGTTTACTCAATTAGCAACTACTTTTGGCGTAAACATGCTTGCGCTTTGCGGTAAACAACCTAGATTGATGAACTTGTTTGAAGTTCTTTCAGAATTTGTTGAACATAGGGTTGAAATTGTTACAAGACGTACAATTTTCTTCTTGAAAAAGGCAAAAATTAGGGCTCATATTTTGGCAGGCTTGATTATTGCGTTGGGTTCAATTGATGAAGTTATTGAGCTTATCAAAAAATCAAAAACAACAGATGATGCAAGAACAGGTTTGATGAGCAGATTTGGACTTGACGTTGACCAATCAAATGCGATTTTGGAAATGCAATTGAGAAGATTGACAGGATTGGAACAAGACAAGGTTAAAGCTGAATACGACGAACTTTTGAAGAAAATCGCTGAATACGAAGAAATTCTTGCAAGCCGTCAAAAAATCCTTAACATCATCAAAAAAGAATTACTTGAAGACAAAGAAAAATACGGTGACGACAGAAAAACTCAAATTTTGCCTGAACAAGGTGAAGTTACAATTGAGGACTTGACTCCAAATACTCCAATGGCAGTATTTATTACTCACCAAGGATATTTGAAACGTATTTCTCTTGATACGTTTGAACGTCAAAATCGTGCAACTCGTGGAAAATCAGGAATTAAAACTAAGGAAGATGATGATATTCAACACTTCTTTACTGCAATGATGCACGATAAAGTGTTGTTCTTCTCATCGAAGGGAACTGTTTACAGCTTGAGTGTTTACGACTTCCCTGAAGGCGGACGTCAGTCTAAGGGCTTGCCAATTGTAAATGTTCTTCCAATCGACCAAGATGAAAGAATTACGGCAGTTGTTCCTGTAAGCAACTTCTCACACGATTTGAACTTGATTATGTTGACTAAAAAGGGATACATTAAACGTATTGAATTAGACAACTTCTCAAATATCAGAAGAAACGGTATTATCGCAATCGGTTTGGAAGAAGGCGATGAACTTAATTGGGTAAAACTTGCGTCAGCAAGAGATGAAATTATTATCGGAACATCTTGTGGTATGGCAATCAGATTCCCGATAGAAGATTTAAGACCTTTGGGCAGAAGTGCAAGAGGTGTAACTTCGATGAAGTTGAGATCCGGTGATGAACTTGTTGGTTGTGACATCGTTCCGAGAGATTATGACGCTGACTTGTTGGTTGTAACATCTGACGGCTTTGGCAAACGTACAAAATTGTCAGAATTCAGAAGCCAAAACAGAGGTGGAATAGGTTTGATTGCAACTAAGTTTAAATCAACTGCATCAAAACTTGTTGCATTGACTATCGTAAAAGAATCAGATGATATTATGATGGTTACTGCAAATGGTGTTGTAACAAGGTTGAATGCCGGTTCAATTTCTCGTCAGGGACGTCCGGCAACAGGTGTAAGAGCTCAAAACTTGACAGACAATGACACTGTTGTATCAGTAAACAAAATCTTAAATCCTGATGAAGATGAGACAGTTAAAAAGGACGTAGCTGCAATGGACGCAGCAGAGGCTGAGTCTAACGTTGCCCAAACAAGTTTGTTAGACGACGGTAACAAGGCTGAATAATAGCAGCAAGGTTCGATTTTTCGCACCTGTTCAATATAATTAAAAGTTCCTTGTGATTATCACAAGGAACTTTTTTATATTCTGGTTTAAACATTTTGTTTTTTGTCACTAGAAGAGAGAACCCATAAACCTAGTGCCACAGCGGCGGCACCAAGTCCCCATTTGGTTGGATTTTTCTCTACAGATGTTTTAAGAGATTTCCACCAGCCTTCTGCAGATTCTTCAAGTTTTCCAACTTGTTCTTTAGCTTTTTCTGCCACTTGTTCGGCTTTTTCTCGGATAACTTCTCCTGCTTTTTGAGCTGTTTCTTTTGCAGATTCAGTAAGAGTTCTTGGTTGACCAGTGATATTATGCCCTTCAATTTTTGTAGAAACACTATGAGGAACAGTGGCTGTAGTTGTTGTTGTCCAACCAATATTTCCGGTTGTTGTGTTTGGAGTGTACCCGTTTGGAATATGAGGCTGCGGAGTTACTGTAGTCCCTTGAGGGATTTTTGTCGTTGACTTAGGTGTCGGTTGTGGAGCTGGTTTCGGAACCGGTTGGGATAATTCAGGAGCTCTGTTCCCAAGTGGTTCAACATTTCTCAGATCTTCTAATGTGCCTCCTATATAAGTGTCTGTAACTCCAGCAGCATATCGTTGTCTTGTATGTTGAACTGTTTGTTTTTGAGCATTTTCAGTATAAGTTCGTACTGGTTGCAATTCTGCTTTGTTATTTGTGATTTGAACAGTATCTTGTGCAAGTGGTTGCAAGTTTGTTGTGTTTTGAAGAGTAAAACCATGTTTTTTTGCGTAATTTTCAAGAAGTTTTGTGTCGTTTAAAATTTTTGTTTGTCCGTTTGGTAATGTTACTTCATATTTCCCATTTGGCAATTGTTTGTATGTTACTGTTTGAACGGTGGCCTGTTGTGAACTTTGATTAGCATATGTTTCAGACCAGTTTTGATATGTTTTTGGTGGGTTATTTTCATATTTTGGAACCCACAAACCTGATTCTCGTAGAGAATAATTCCCTTCAATTCCCATAATTTTACCTTTTTAACCTTTCCTTTTATTCCTTTATATTTTTTACGCTGCGATGTTTAAGATATCGCCTTCATAGATTGGTTTTGTTGTGTTCCAATGTTTTTCATCAAATTCGTAACCATTGGTTCCAACCAATCTTTCTGTTTCCTTTAGAATTTCAGCATCTGTTGGTTTGTAATTTTCGTCGATAGCTTCATTTTTAGCTTTTTGTGCTTTTTTGTATTCTTCAATCAGGTTTTTCTCTGCAATTCGCCAGAAATTATCTCCTTTTTTAACTTTGTATTTGCCGTCTTTAAATTCGCCAATACCTATTTCGTCAGACTCGACAGGTTCTGCCGGAGTAGTTGTCTCTACAGGTTTAGTTTGTTCGTCTTTTGCTGGAACACTTGGCTTTGGAGTTTCCAGTTCTTGTTTTACGGTATCATCTTTTTTATCATTACTACAAGCTTTGTATAGAAGAGTTCCTCCGCCAATTACCAATGCTGCTAATGCACCCCATTTACCAGCTTTTTTCAAGACTTTTAACTTGCTTGCATTTTTTAATTTTGCAAGTCTAGCTGCCCCTCTTGGGTTGCTTTTAATTCTTTTTATTTGCGCGGCACGTTGCTCAGGAGTTTTTACTCTTTTTTGTCTTGCTTCGGCTGTAGAAGCTGGTTCAATAGGTTGTTGAGTTGCAGCCACTGTTTCATCTATGTCTGTAATACTTATCGGTTTTGCTGATGGAGCGACATAAGGTTTCCTTGTTGCAGCCACTGTTTCATCTATGTTTGTAATACTTATCGGTTTTGCTGATGGAGCGACATAAGGTTTCCTTGTTGCAGCC